>Ga0153996_1000716_pt1 | contig 14607 bp, 14 predicted proteins | sample TSNC080MetaG_FD_104728 | JGI IMG/M metagenome (GOLD analysis project Ga0153996, IMG submission 104728) | Attine ant fungus gardens microbial communities from North Carolina, USA - TSNC080 MetaG | ecosystem: Host-associated > Fungi > Mycelium > Unclassified | place: USA: North Carolina, Lumber...
GCATTAGGATAGAGGGCTACGGCCCGGCCCCCCCTAAAGGACTAGGAGTGCAAGCACTCCGTCGTAAAACCCCCGCTTAAGGACTGCTAGTCCTTAAGAATCCAGTGTTCCTTGGCAAACGCTACGGAAATCAATTCCATGTGGAAGAACCACCCCGGCGCTACGCGCCACCCCTCCAAGGAGGGGAATTTAAGTCGTGGAGCTCTCATTCCCCTCCTTGGAGGGGTGGTTTTCTATTGGCAAGGCACACGGCGCTGCCCAAATAAAAAACACCAATATTTGAAAAGAAAAGAGGATACATAAAATGAAAGCAGTTATCACCGTTATCGGCAAGGACATGGTAGGCATCCTGGCCAAGGTTTCCACCAAATGCGCCGCGAACAACGCCAATGTCTTAGAGGTCACCCAGTCCATTTTACAGGATCTTTTCGCCATGATTATGCTGGTGGACATCCAGAACCTGAACTGCGAATTTTCCCGGTTTGTGGAGGAGCTCACCGTACTGGGGGAGGAAATGGGCCTTTCCATCCACACCATGCACGAGGATATCTTCAACTCCATGCACAGGATTTAGGATAAACGGAAAATAAGAAATAGGGATATGAGGTAACGGAATGTATAACACAAGCGATATATTGGAAACAATAACGATGATCCAGGACGAACACCTGGACATCCGCACCATCACCATGGGAATCTCACTGTTGGACTGCGCCGACAGCGATATTCAGCGCTCCTGCGAGAAGGTATATAACAAAATCGTCATCCGCGCGGAGAATCTGGTTTCGGTGGGGGAGGATATTGAGCGCAAATATGGGATTCCCATTATTAATAAAAGAATCTCGGTCACGCCCATCGCCATGCTGGCGGGGGCCTCGGGAGGGGATCCGGTGCTTTATGCCAAGGCTCTGGACAGGGCGGCCAAAAAAGTAGGGGTAAACTTTATCGGCGGCTATTCGGCGCTGGTACATAAAGGGTTTTCCCCGGGGGACGCCGAGCTCATCCGCTCCATCCCCGAGGCGCTGGCCACCACGGATTTTGTCTGCTCCTCGGTGAATATCGGCTCCACCAAGGCGGGCATCAACCTGGACGCCTGCAAGATCATGGGCCGGGTGGTGAGGGACTGCGCCGTCAGAACAGCTGACCGGGAGTGTATCGGCGCGGCCAAGCTGGTGGTGTTTTGTAACGCGCCTGAGGACAATCCCTTTATGGCGGGAGCCTTCCATGGCCCTGGCGAGCCGGACTGCGTACTCAATGTGGGGGTATCCGGCCCCGGTGTGGTGCGGGCGGCGCTACGCAAATCGGAAAACCTCAACATCACCGAGATCGCCGATGTTATTAAAAAAACCGCTTTTAAAATTACCCGGATGGGCCAGCTGGTGGGAACCGAAGCCTCCGCCAGGCTGGGGGTTCCCTTTGGCATTGTGGATTTATCCCTGGCGCCTACCCCGGCGGTGGGGGATTCGGTGGCCTATATTCTGGAGGAAATCGGCCTGGAGAAGTGCGGGGCCTGCGGAACCACCGCCACCCTGGCGCTGCTCAACGACGCGGTGAAAAAGGGCGGCGTTATGGCGTCCTCCAAGGTGGGAGGGCTTTCCGGCGCGTTTATCCCGGTGAGCGAGGACGCCGGAATGATTGCCGCGGCCAGGGCGGGCGCGCTGACCATTGAGAAGCTGGAGGCCATGACGGCCGTCTGCTCGGTGGGCCTGGATATGATTGTCATTCCCGGAGATACCCCGGAGGAGGTGATTGCCGCCATGATTGCCGACGAAGCGGCTATCGGGATGGTGAACTCCAAAACAACCGCGGTGCGGGTGATTCCCGCCATCGGCAAAAAAGAGGGGGAGGAGCTGAACTTCGGCGGGCTTCTGGGCTACGGCCCGGTGATGAAGGTGAACACCTATTCGCCAAGTAAATTTATCGCCCGGGGCGGGCAGATACCGGCGCCCTTGCAGAGTCTTAAAAACTGACACTTTTCTGGATATTTATAAGTTTTTGTCTAAAATGCACATAAAAAGGCGGTGGATACCCCCGGCATTTTTCGTATTTAGCCCTTGAAAACGCAAAAATATGGGTATAGACTAGTGAAGGAAAAAACAGCTTTTTTTGCCATGCCCGGAGCCTTTTGCTCCGGGCATGGCAATGAGGAGCTTTAGGGAGGGTGACCGGCTTGAGCACCGTGGTGGATAAGCTTTTGGGAGTGGACAAAGAGGCGCGCCAGATTATGGACAGCGCCCGGCAATACTATGACAAAACGCTGGAGGAAATGGAAGCCGAAAAGAACAAAATCCGGCAAAAATATGAGGATAAGGCAAAGCGCCATATTCAGGATGTCAGGGAAGCCTGCGAGGCCGAGTCCGCCCAGGCAATCCGGCAGCTGGAGGAGCGCTACCGCCTGCTGGCCCAATCGCTGGAGGATACCTGTGAGGCCAATTCCGGACAGTGGCAGCAGGAGCTGTTCCGGCGATGTGTGGGGCGGTGATGAGATGCCCGGCGCTTACTCGGAAAACGCGATAACGGCAAAGGTGAAGGCCATGTATGGCAAGCGGCTCACTCCGGAGGATTACAACCAGCTGCTGCAAAAAAAATCGGTGGGGGAGATAGCCGCCTACCTGAAGCATGAAACCATCTATGGCGGCGTGCTCCGGGAGATCAAGGAGGATTTGATCCACCGGGGACAGCTGGAGAACCTGGTGCGCAGGCATGCGGTGGAAATCTATTCCAAGCTGCTGGGCTACAGCTTCCGTGACCGCTTCTTTCCCACCATATACACCGCGCGAAAGGAGATTGAGCAGCTGCTGGCCGCCATGCGGATGCTCAACTCCGGCTCCATGAACCGGTTTATCCTGGATTTCCCCCCCTATTTGGACAAATATATGTCCTTTGACCTTTTCTCCCTGGCTAGGATAGCCAGCTTTGACGATCTGCTGGAGGTGGTGCGGGGCTCGGAATATTACCGGCTTTTAGGACCCCACCGGCCGGTTTCCGCCGCCGGACAGATTGACATTATGGCCTGTGAGACAACACTGCTTATAAACTACTACCGCAAAGCGTTCAAGCTGCTGGACAGGTATGACGCCGGCACCCGCGAGGATCTGGCCGCGATTTTGCGGGTGCAGATCGACCTGCATAATTTAACGGTTATTTACCGACTCAAGCGGTTTTATAACGATTCCAAGGACGGGATTGTCCCCCATTTGATCCCAATCAAAACCCGGGTTTCCCACAGAATCTACAACAATTTGGTGGATGCGCCGGATACCGCCGCCATGTACAAGGGCCTGGAGGGGGTGCGGATGCTGCGCCGCTATTTTAAAGAGGATACCACCGAGGACATCGGGTATGTTATAGAATGCCTGCGGCAGCATACCAGCCGGAAAATCTTCCGCTTTTCCACCCGTCCGGTGGTGGCGGTGCTGAGCTACATGACGCTTATGGAGATGGAGGAGGATAATGTGGTGAATATTATTGAGGGTATCCGCTATGCCCTGCCTCCCGACGAAATACGGAAGCTTTTGATACTAAGCTGATACTAATTCCCTATAAAAAACATTCCATGTTTTTATAGCGCAAAGCGCGCAGGGAATTGTATGAGACGTGCTGCATAGCGGCGCGGCGCGTCGGCGCCGCTTTCAAATAAAAATATTCTATTAAATATTTTTATTTGAAGACAGTATGAGAGGATGTGGCAAAAATGGGTATAGAACGGATGTCCTCTGTGGAAATCAGCGGCAGCGCCGGGTATTTGGACGATGTGCTGGAGCGGTGCATACAGTCGGGGGCCTTTCAGCCGGAAAACGCGGCAAAGCTCAGCGAATATTCCATCGGCGCGTCCCCGCTGCTGCGCAATCCCTATGGAGGGCTGCTGGTGAAGATCGGGGAAATCGCCTCCCAGCTGAAAATAGACCTGGACTACCGGGATTTTTCCGCTCTGGCCATAGGGGCCGAGGGCAGGGAGGAGTTTGTGGAACAGGCCCACGCGTACCTGAATCTGCTTCGGCAGGAGTACCCCCGTTATTTTGAAAAGAAAAACAAGCTGATTAGCGAGATCACATCCTTTAGCGAGGCCTTGGAGATGCTGGGCAAGGTAAGGACGCCGGACATCAACTTCGACAGCCTGTTCAGCGGCTCCTTCCTCCAGGTTCGGTTTGGCAAGCTGCCTACCGCCGGCCTTGCAAAGCTGGAGCTTTACGGCGACAAGCCCTACGCTCTGTACAGGTTGAGCGAGGAGACAGGGTTTACCTGGTGTATCTATATCACGGCCCAGCAGTTTGAAAAGGATGTTGACACGTTGTTCAAAGACGTGGGCTTCATCCGGCTGCGGATTCCCGATTATGTCCACGGTACCGCAAACGACGCCATATCCTATGTGCGGGAGGGGCTGGAATCCGAGCGGAAGCAGTCCCGGGAGGCCGAGGAGGAGATCAATGAGTTTGTGCGCCGGGAACAGGATATATTCCTCATGCTTTACTCAAAAGCGAAATTCCTCCAGGACGCCTATGACCTGCGGCGGTATGCCGTCGTTATCCGGGGCGTGTTCCATGTGGTCGGCTTTATCATGGCCCGGGATGAGGCCGGTTTCCTGGCGCGGTTTGACGGCCTGTCTCATGTAAAGGCACAAACCTTTACAGCGGGAACCGATCCCCGCCTCAAAACGCCGGTGCGGCTGCGGAACAACTGGTTTACCCGGCCCTTCGAGATGTTTGTCACCATGTACGGATCCCCCTCCTATCACGATATTGACCCCACGCCCTTTGTGGCCTATACCTATTCGCTTCTGTTCGGCGTCATGTTCGGGGATTTGGGCCAGGGGCTGTTTATTGCGCTGCTTGGCGTCTATCTTTACCGCAAAAGAGGGATGCAGCTGGGGGGCATCATGTCGCGCATCGGGGTTTCCTCTATGGTGTTCGGCACCCTCTATGGGTCGGTGTTTGGCTTTGAGCATCTGCTGGATCCCGTTTTCCACGCAATGGGCTTTGAGGAGAAGCCCATTGAGGTGCTCCACCCGGACACCACCAACAAGATTCTGGTGGCCGCCGTGGCGCTGGGCGTGGTGATGATCCTGATGGTTATCGTATTCAACATCTGCATCGGCATCAAGCACCGGAATTTTGAGCGGGTGGTGCTCTCCCAGAACGGCATCGCCGGGCTGGTGTTCTACAGCGCGGCTTTGTATGCCGCGATATCCGCCATTATGGGGCGGCAGGTGTTATCCTTACTGTATATTGTGGTATTCTTTATACTTCCGCTCCTCCTGATCTTCCTGAAGGAGCCCATCACCCGGTTTATCAAGCTCCAGTCCACCGACACCATTATCCACCGCTCCGAGGTGCTGATGGACAGCGCGGTGCTGAAAAAGGTGGACATGGATATCCCCGAGCTGTTTACCACCCAGTTTGTCACCGCCAGGTTTGGGCGAATCCCCACCGATTCCTACCAGAAGCTCCAGTTTTATATGAACGAGCCGTTTATGCTCTACCCCATTAAGAGCGACCGGGAGTATATCTGGTGCATTTACGCCATGGCCGTCAGAGACAAGGCGGAGATCGACGCCATATTCCATGACCTCTACTTTGAGCGCATCTTTATCCCCGATGAGGATTTGGAGAGCAACGACCGGGCGGAGCAGTTTATCAGGGCCTGCATTGACACCGGCGTATCTCCGGCGGAGCTGCCCCCGGTGGACAGTATCCCCGACAAGCAGGAGCAGCCCCAGTCCCGCCGCAAAACCGTTATGCAGCAGATATTCCCCGACGGTGTGGCCGCGTTTGTCACCGAAAGCTTCTTCGAGCTTTTCGAGGTGCTCCTCAGCTTTGTGACCAACACCATGAGCTTTCTCCGGGTGGGCGGGTTTATCCTGTCCCACGCCGGGATGATGTCGGTGGTGTTCACCCTGTCCGGGATGGTGGGCGCGGGGGCAAGCCCGGTGGTGATTATCGTCGGGAACCTGTTTGTCATGGCCCTGGAGGGCCTCATTGTAGGCATTCAGTGCCTGCGCCTGGAGTTTTACGAGATGTTCAGCCGGTTTTTCGACGCCGAGGGCGATGTGTTTGCCCCGGTTCGGGTAAGCTACGCCGGTTCCGCGTCCCAAGCGTGAATACGCTTTGTATAATTGCACCACTTTTTATCCAATCTTGTAAATAAAGGAAGGGTCTATTATGTCGATTGCTTTAACCGTACTGTTTCCCGCGCTGATTCTTGTCATGCTTATGATGCCGGTGGTTCCTGTTTTGCGGGGTGTCACCACCGGACAAAAGGCGAAGAAAAGCATTATTTGTAATCTGTGCGCCTTTTTTGGCATTGCGGCCCTGATGGTGCTGCTGCCCGTGGGGGATTTTGTCGCCTTTGCCGCAGGGGAGACGGAGGCTGTGACCGCGGCAGCTGCGGCAGCGGCTATAACCGGCGTATCCACCGGTACGGGGCTTGCGTACATCGCGGCGGCGCTGGCCGGGGGCATGTCCGCCATCGGCGCGGGTATTGCCGTTGCCTCCGCCGCCCCCGCCGCCATCGGCGCCACCAGCGAGGATCCCAAATCCTTTGGCAAGGCCATCATCTTTGTGGTGCTTGGCGAGGGCGTCGCCATCTATGGCCTGCTGGTAGCCATTCTGATTATCAACAAGCTTTAGGCCGGGAGGCGGGGCTATGAAATTCTATCTCATCAGCGACAACATTGATACCGCCATCGGTATGCGTATGACAGGCATTGAGGGCACGGTTGTCCACGAGGAGGACGAGGTTCGGGAAGCCCTGAAAGCCGCGTGCGGGGATCCTGAAATCGCGGTGGTTCTCATAACCGCCAAGCTTATGGAGCAGTGCCGGGACTTTATCTACGAACAAAAGCTGCGAAGCTCCCATCCCCTTATTGTGGAGGTGGCGGATCGCCACGGCGACAGCAAGGTATCCGACTCCATCACCCGGTATGTCCGGGAGGCGGTGGGCATTAAGATTTAGCCGATACTTTAGGAAACAGAGGGATCATAATGGCACAATCAGACGAACGTATGGATATGATTAGCTCTGCCATACGCAGTCAGGCGGAGCAGCAGAGCCGGGAGATCATCGAAAAGGCCAACACCTACCGGGACACCCAGCTTTCCGTCTATACGGAGCAGCTTATCAACGATATGTATGATACCGTGCAAAGCACCTCCGGCGGATTGCGGCAGAAAAAGCTCAGCGACATTTCCAGGGCCGAGCGGGACGCCTACCACGCGCTTCTCCGGCGGCGGGAGGAGCTGACCAGGGCGGTTTTCGACAAGGTAGCTGTTCAGCTGCGGGAGTTTGCGGCCACCCCCGAATACTCCAAATGGCTGCTGGATACGTTGGCGTCCCAAAAGGATAATTGGGATCACACCGGCTCGGTGGTGCGCCTCCGGGAGGCGGATATGCCGCTGGCGGCTGAAATTGCCGCCCTGCTTCCCGGCGCTGCCGCCCTGGCGGACGACAGCGTGGAGCCCGGGGGCTTTGTGCTGGAGAACCATATAGCGGGTATCCGGGTGGACGAGACGCTCACCACCCGCCTGGCCCGGCAAAAGCCTTGGTTCCTGCAAAACTGCGGACTCCGGGTACAGTGACGAAAGGGTGATATTCCATGAGCCAAAACACGATATTTTCCATAAACGGGCCTGTCGTCACCGTTCAGGATTCCACTGATTTTTCCATGCTGGAAATGGTTTATGTGGGAAACCAGCGGCTGGTGGGGGAGGTTATCTCCACCAACCGCCGGGCCACCACCATTCAGGTGTATGAAAATACCACCGGGTTGCGGGCCGGTGAGCCGGTGGAGGCCACCGGGAGCCCCATGTACGTCCTCCTGGGGCCGGGGATACTGTCGGGGATTTTCGACGGCATCCAGCGGCCCCTCCAGTCCATCGCCGCCCTGACCGGCGCGTTTATTCCCCAGGGAAGCAGCGTGCCCCTGCTGGACGAGGCAAAGGAGTGGGACGTAACCCTGGAGGTGAAGGAGGGGGACGCCCTGACCGGGGGCCAGATCTACGCCACCTGCCCCGAAACCTCCCTTATTCGGCACAGGTGCCTGGTTCCGCCGGGTATCTCCGGAAAGGTGGTGTGGGTGGCGGACGACGGCAGATACACCGTCCACACCCCGGTGCTAAAGCTGGAGGACGCCAAGGGGGCGATTCACCAGCTGACCCTCTGCCACCGGTGGCCCATAAAAACCCCCCGCCCGGTGAGGGAGCGGCTGAGCATCTCCCTGCCCCTTATCACGGGGCAGCGCATCATCGACACCCTGTTCCCCATCGCCAAGGGGGGCACCGCCGCCATCCCCGGAGGCTTTGGCACCGGGAAGACCATGACCCAGCACCAGCTGGCCAAGTGGTGCGACGCGGACATCATCATCTATATCGGCTGCGGCGAGCGGGGCAACGAGATGACCCAGGTGCTGGAGGAATTCGGCAGCCTCATAGACCCCAAGTCGGGCAAGGCCCTCACCGATCGGACGGTTCTCATCGCAAACACGTCCAACATGCCGGTGGCCGCCCGGGAAGCCTCCATCTACACCGGAATCACCCTGGCGGAATACTACCGGGATATGGGCTATCATGTGGCCATCATGGCGGATTCCACCTCCAGGTGGGCCGAGGCCCTCCGGGAGATTTCAGGCAGGCTGGAGGAGATGCCCGCGGAGGAGGGGTTCCCGGCCTACCTGCCCTCCCGGCTGGCGGAATTCTACGAGCGCGCCGGATATATGATCCCCCTCTGCGGCGGAGAGGGGTCGGTGACCATTATCGGGGCCGTTTCCCCCCAGGGGGCGGATTTCTCCGAGCCGGTCACCCAGAACACCAAGCGCTTTGTCCGCACCTTCTGGGCTCTGGACAAAGCCTTGGCCTATGCCCGGCATTACCCCTCCATCAACTGGACCTCCAGCTACAGCGAGTATATCGACGATCTCCGGGACTGGTATGATACCCACGCCGGGCGGGAGTTTCTCCGGTGCCGCCAGGAGATTTCCACCATCCTGCAAAACGAGAGCCAGCTCATGGAGATTGTCAAGCTCATCGGAGAGGATGTGCTCCCCGACGACCAGAAGCTGATTATGGAGATTGCCAAGCTGATCCGCGTCGGCTTCCTGCAACAGAACGCCTTCCACGCGGAGGATACCTTTGTGCCGCTGGAAAAGCAGCTGAAGATGATGCAGGCGATTTTGTATATGAATCAAAAATCAAAAGAGGTGATCGCCCTGGCGGTTCCCATATCCCAAATTGTCGCCACCGGACTGCTGGATAAGCTGGTGAAGATGAAATACGACGTCCCCAACAACAAGCTGGAGCTGTTCGGAGAGTATTACAAGGAAATTGACGCGGCCCTCCAGCCGCTGCTGGGAGGTGCCAGGTAAATGCCCATACAGTTTACAGGACTAAAGGAAATCGGCGGCTCTATTGTGGTGCTGGAAAACGTGCCGGACGTCCAGTTTGAGGAAATGGTGGAGCTTAAGCTGAAGGACGGCTCCGTCCGCACCGGCCGCGTGGTGCTGGTGGAGGGGAACAGGGCGGCCATTCAGGTGTTTGAGGGCACCCGCGGCCTGGGCCTTACCGATACCCTCACCCAGTTTCAGGGCCATCCCATGGAGATGCCCCTTTCCGCCGAGCTGCTGGGCCGGGTGCTTAGCGGCAGCGGCGTGCCCATCGACGGCCTGGGCGATATCTACCCGGAAAAATATGTGGATGTGGGGGGCAGCCCCCTCAATCCGGTGAGGCGGGTTTACCCCCGGAACTATATCAACACGGGAATCTCCGCCATCGACTGCCTGATGACCCTGATCCGGGGTCAGAAGCTGCCCATCTTCTCCGGCTCGGGCATGCAGCACAACAAGCTGGCGGTGCAGATTGTCCGGCAGGCCAAGATCACCGGGGAGGAAAGCGGAAACTTCTGCGTTGTGTTCGCCGCCATGGGCGTCAAGAACGATGTGGCCGATTATTTCCGCACCTCCTTTGAACAGTCGGGAGCCATTAAAAATACCCTCATGCTCCTAAACCTCGCCAGCGACCCGATTATCGAGCGCATACTCACCCCGAAATGCGCCTTGGCCGCCGCCGAATACCTGGCCTTTGAAAAGGGGATGCATGTGCTGGTTATCCTCACCGATATGACCAGCTACGCCGAGGCCCTCCGGGAGTTTTCCTCCTCCAAGGGCGAAATCCCCGGCAGAAAGGGGTATCCCGGCTATCTTTACTCGGATCTGGCCTCCATCTACGAGCGGGCCGGAATTGTGGAGGGCTGCGAGGGCTCGGTGACGCAGATTCCTATCCTCACTATGCCCAACGACGATATCACCCACCCGGTTCCCGACCTCACCGGCTATATCACCGAGGGGCAGATCGTGCTGGGCCGGAGCCTGGATCAGTCCGGCGTTTACCCCCCCATCTCCATTTTGCCCTCCCTGTCCCGCCTTATGAAGGACGGCATCGGGGAAGGCTATACCCGGGAGGATCATCAGGCATTGGCCAACCAGCTGTTTGCCTGTTACGCCAAGGTGCAGGATGTCCGCTCCCTGGCCTCCGTCATCGGGGAGGAGGAGCTTTCCCCCATCGACAAGCAGTATATTGTTTTCGGCAGGGAATTTGAAAGCCGCTTTATCGCCCAAAACGTTCACGATGACCGCTCCATTGAGCAGACCCTCAGCCTGGGGTGGGAGATTTTGACCCTGCTGCCCCTCTCCGAGCTGGATCGGGTGGACAGTGAAACGCTGGAGAAATACCTGCCCAGACATCCGGAGCGGGAGGCTGCCCCCCAGGAGGCCGACGCCGGATAGGGGAGGGGTTCCCGGCGGGTTTTTTGCGGGAAGGCGTCCGCAATCTGGTATTGGAGGTGAGCTTTTGTTATGGATAGTTCTCAGATATTCCCCACCAAGGGTAATTTATTGGCCGCAAAGAAATCCTATGATCTGGCAAAAATGGGTTATGAGCTGATGGATCGGAAGCGGAGTATTTTGGTTCGCGAGATGATGGGGCTGATCGACCATGCCAACTCCCTGCGGGACAAGATCGACACCACCTATGAAAGAGCCTATGCCGCCTTGCAAAAGGCCAATATCACCCTCGGCATCTGCGACTCCATCGCCCAGTCGGTTCCGGTGGAGGAGGGGCTGTCCATTTCGGTGCGTTCGGTGATGGGTGTGGAGCTGCCCACCGTCCGGCTGAAGGAAACGCCTCTGCGCCCCTGCTACGACATCAGCAGCACCAACGCGGCCTTTGACGCCGCCTATCTCAGCTTCCATGAGGTGAAGCTGATGACGGTGGAGCTGGCGGAGGTGGAGAACAGCGTTTACCGCTTGGCCGTCGCCATCAAAAAGACCCAAAGCCGGGCCAACGCGCTGAAAAATATCATCCTGCCCAATCAGGAGTTCACCATTAAGTATATCGCCAGCGCCCTGGAGGAAAAGGAGCGGGAGGAGTTTTCCCGCCTTAAGGTAATCAAAAGCGTCAAGGAAAAGGCAAAGGCAGCCGATGGGTGAGGCCGGTTCCGTAAGCAGAGGCTGTCCTTGCGTTTTTCCAAAATTATCGGTATAATAGAGTCAGCAGACAGCACCGCCGAAGAGCGCTTTCGGCGGTGCCCTGCTTTCAAATAAAAATATTCCTAAGAATATTTTTATTTGAAAGCAGTATTAAGCAGGTTAAACAGGAGGGCTTTCGGGTTGGACAAAACCAAAAAGGCGTTAAAGGCGGCGTTTCCCCTTACCATACCGGTTATGGCGGGCTACATATTTATGGGGATAGCCTTCGGGATTCTTCTGGAGAGCAAGGGCTTTGGCTTTGGCTGGTCGTTTCTCATGGCGGTGTGTATTTTTGCCGGTTCCATGCAGTTTGTGGCGGTGGGCCTGCTGGCGGGAGGCTTTCATCCGGTGCAGGCGCTGGCCATGACCCTTATGGTCAACGCGCGGCATATTTTCTACGGGCTTTCCATGCTGGAGAAATTCGGCCCCCTAAAGCTGCCCCTGAAGCTGTATATGGTTTTTACCCTCACCGATGAAACCTTTTCCCTCCACTGTGCCTCCAAGCCCCCCGAGGGAGTGGATGAAAACCGGTTCCGCGTCTGCGTCGCGTTTCTGGATCACCTCTATTGGATTACCGGCTGCACCCTGGGGGGGCTTGCCGGAGCGGCGTTTGCCTTCGATACCCGGGGCATTGATTTTGTGATGACCGCCCTCTTTGTCACTATTTTTTTGGAACAGTGGCATACTAAGCACGGGCGACTGCCGGCGCTGGTGGGGGTGGCGGGCTCCGCCCTCTGCCTGCTGCTTTTCGGGCCCTCCTGGTTTATCATTCCGGCGATGTTTTTATTGGTGATGGTGCTCACCGCCCTGCGCGAGCCCATTGAAGGGGGAATCCGCACATGAGAATAACTATGGGACAGGCCCTCATTATGATAGCGATAATCGCCGCCGCCACCTTCCTCACCCGCGTGCTGCCCTTTTTGATTTTTCCACCCCATAAGCCCACCCCCGCCTATGTTGCGTATCTGGGCAAGGTGCTGCCCTATGCCATTACCGGCATGCTTATTGTGTACTGCCTGAAAGGAATAACGCCCCTCACCTGGCCCAACGGCCTGCCCGAGGTTATCTCGGTAGGGGTGGTGACGGCCCTCTACCTCTGGAAGCGGAACTCGCTGCTGGCTATAGCGGGCGGCACCGTTTTGTATATGGCCTTGGTGCAAAGCGTGTTTCAATGAGGCCGCGGCTTCCCCCAATCGGGAGAGTTAAAAGATTATCTGCCTATCGTGTTTACTCATAATGCCAACAGCGTCTGCCAAGGAACACTGGATTCTTAAGAACTGGAAGTCCAAGCGGGGTCACAGAAACCGCGCCGCGCTGGGCGGCAGCCCACCGACGGCGCACCACCGCGCCAACAGCGTTTGCCAAGGAATACTGGATTCTTAAGGACTAGCAGTCCTTAAGCGGGGGTTTTAGGGGCCGGTGCCCCTATTTAAATATCGTAGATACCTATAAACGGCCAAAAGATTACTAAAGACAGCTACCCATAGTGCAGGGGGGGTCACGGGGGCCCTCCCCCGTGGGAATTTTGGTTACTTTTGTTCCTCCAAAAGTAACTGCCCGTCGCGGCATGAGCGACATGCCACCCCGTGGCACAGCGGCATCGGAAAAACGAAGCGGCAACCCCTGACTAAACACGATAGTCAGAAAAGATTATTATATGCTGGAGGGTGAGCGTTTTGGCAGAGTATTTGCAATTTGTTTCCCGGAGTGAATTTAGGAGCTGGTTAAAGGATAACGGCATGTCAAGCGGCGGGGTTTGGCTATTGTTCGGCAAGTCAGGCGGGCCAAAGACAATAAAGGCAAATGAGGCGCTTGAGGAAGCCCTCTGCTTTGGCTGGATTGACGGACAAATGCAGAGTATTGACGATAAGACTTATATAAAGTATTTTTCGATTCGTGGAAAAAACAGTAAGTGGTCGGATAAAAACAAGGCAATAGTTGAGCAGCTTGAAAAACAGGGGATAATGACCGATCATGGCAGAAGGAAAATAGAGGAAGCCAAGAAAAACGGTCAGTGGGACGCTCCCAAGCCTCCGGCGGTTACGGATGAACAAATAGAATTTTTATCTGATTTATTGAAAGGACATGAACCGGCCTATACAAATTATCAGGCAATGCCTCCATCTGTAAAAAAGACATATACACGGGGATATTTTGACGCGAAAACCGATGCCGGCCGTGACAAACGCCTGTCATGGATAATTGAGCGATTAAATAAGAACTTAAAGCCAATGTAGAAACAAGTGGTTGTAGGAGGAAAAAGGTATGCTGCCAATACCCCAAGGGGTCACATTCTGCATGAACACATTGGAGCAATGCGGTTTTTCCACCTATCTGGTGGGAGGGTGCGTGCGGGACTGCCTGCTGGGGCGGCCCCCGGAGGACTGGGATTTGTGTACCGAAGCCCTGCCGGAGGAGATCACCGGGTGTTTTCCACAGAATAAGACCATACTCACCGGCGCGGCCCACGGCACCGTGACCGTGCTGGCGGAGGGCATGAAGGTGGAAATCACCACCTTCCGTGTGGACGGGGAGTACGGCGACCACCGCAGGCCGCAGGAGGTATCCTTTACCCGATCCCTGGAGGAGGATCTGGCGCGCCGTGACTTTACCGTCAACGCCATGGCCTATCGCCCCGGGGAAGGGGTGGTGGATCTTTTCGGCGGACAGGCAGACCTGGCCGGGAGGCAAATCCGGTGTGTGGGGGACGCGGCGACCCGGTTCACCGAGGACGCGCTGCGGATTCTGCGGATGTTCCGTTTTTCCGCCCAGCTGGGGTTTGAAATCGAAGGGGATACGCTGGCGGCCGCCGGGGAATGCAGGAGCTTTCTCAGCCATATTTCCGGGGAGAGGGTCAGCGCTGAGCTGAATAAAATCCTGCTGAGCCCCGGGGCCGGGGATTGCCTCGCCGCCATGTGTGAGGCCGGGGTTTTCCAGTGTATTATACCGGAATTTGCGCCATGCATCGGGTTTGACCAGTGTACGCCTTACCATAACCGGACGGTGGACCGCCACATCTTTGCGGCGGTGGACGCGGCGCCCCGGCTGCTGCCGGTGCGGCTTGCCCTGCTGCTCCACGACATTGCCAAGCCCCA
>Ga0153996_1000717_pt1 | contig 14605 bp, 15 predicted proteins | sample TSNC080MetaG_FD_104728 | JGI IMG/M metagenome (GOLD analysis project Ga0153996, IMG submission 104728) | Attine ant fungus gardens microbial communities from North Carolina, USA - TSNC080 MetaG | ecosystem: Host-associated > Fungi > Mycelium > Unclassified | place: USA: North Carolina, Lumber...
CCCTGTCTGAGGATTAGACCTCAGACTTAACAACATCTTTTGTCACTTGTCTAACTTCGCATTTTTGAACTCTTTAAAGTATCAAAGCACCCATCACAAATAGTAAGTGACCATTTGTGATATCTTCCGACGAAGAAATATACCTATCGCTCTTATGTTTTTCCTCCCATTCAGTCAACTGTACAGTTTAACACTGGTGATAGCCTGCTCCAAGATCCTCCTAGCCTCTCTTATCTATCTCTCAGTGTTTCCTCACCCATCTCTATGTGATGTTTTTTCAATCTATCTATCCCATTCTGGTTAGGCACCAAAACCCTATTGGCAATTACCACTTTTTCATCAAACGAAAAACCTACTAGATGTACTATTTCACATCGATTGAGTAATGGTGAAGATATAGTGTCGAGAAAACTGGCTGTATAAATGAATAAATCTTGATATAGATAAGTTGAACATTGATATGATCATAATAGAAATTCCAGTTTTGTTCGAGATCCAAGACTTCCAGGAGTGCAGTGGAAGGATCTCCATGTATATTTCTTTGTCCAATTTTGTCACTTTCGTTAAGAAGAATGACAGAGTCAACACATGAGGCCTTGTGCACTTGAATGACAGATCCGCGACTGGATGCAACATAATAATATAGCTGGGCTTTATCACAAACACTGTTAGGAGAGATACGCTGACATAGGGAAATTTTGTTTGTACCTGGTGGCTCAACTACAAGAAGTGTTGGATCCTTGAGCAAAGTTTGGAAAGGGGAGTAGATGACAAAAGATTTACAAAGGTGGAGTCATGGGGGCAGATTTATCTGCATCAATAAGATTGTAGTTTGCTGACAGGCTCCTCTGCTACAGCAGTGATAGCTACAGCTTTTTGCACTTTCTTGTCCGCATTGAGCTCTTTGGGACAGACTATTGCAAAGTACTCAATTAGTCTTTTCTTGATTTTTTGATCTATGGTTGAGCTCAGGCTTCCGTGAGAAATGGTTTCGCGAGTAACAGACAAAGGAGTGGAGAACAATGATGTTGATGAGTTGGGCAAGAGAACTGAAATTAGCCACTCGAGCTACATAGTGAATTTAAGTGGAGTTGTGAATAATCAAGGATGAGACGGCATATCTAACTCCCAATAATACCATTTTCAACACTCCCATGAGAGATTCTCCCCATTTCTTAATACCCATCTTTCTCTCCATAATACCAGATTGCATGACCTCGATCTTCTTCAGATCAGCCGAATCAAATTCTCTGCTTCATGCTGGTCATCGTCATTCAATTTACTCGTGACACCATTTTTGGCAGGGTTATATGCAGCTAAATCACTGACACCTCTTTGGAGATCCGACAATTCATGTTGAATAGTTACAAGTTGTTGATGCAAGAAGGATTTTTTCTGTTATCTGGATGGGGACTTGTCCAAGGCTATTTTCTTTGGTAGGGAGGCCTCCTTAAGGAATATATCAGAGCAAGAGACAAGCGAAGGGTAGATGCGCAGTGAGCAAATGCAGCACAGGTGGAGTGGTTTAGCCAATTGCAGAGGGTGAGGTCACATTGCTATCCAGTGTTCAGCACATGAGCAGTATGCAACTACAGAGAAGACAGACGCTAGTATACCTCAACAAGTACTAAAGTGTGTCTGCAACTTTCCACTTCTCCTATCCAATATTTAGATCATCCAGGATCGTGACTCCCATTATGAAGCTTCAACAATGATAGTGAGTCTATACGGCTTGAGTTGCTTAGTCAACAGAGATGGCTGCTATCCCTACCCTTGACTCAGCCCTTCACAATGCACTCATTGACCACCTCATCTTTGCCTAGTCCCTCACTATCTCCCTGGCCCCTTTGAGAGGGTATGGAAGCAGCCTGAGTATCGAACGCAGCATCCATCTCTTATGGGCTCGAGAGTATGTTTAACCCTCCTCAGACTCCTTCAATCGACACATTAGATGGTCTGGTAGTAGAGCAAACACTTGAACGAGTTGGAGTGGCCAAGCAGAGGGATTATGTTTGTACCAATTTGTTGGCAAAAATCAGCACACAGTATTTGCCAGCATTACTCTATGTCCCACCTTCTGCTTGTAGTTGAATCATTCAACATTATTTTGTCTCTTTTTCTGTGCATCTTGATATGAGGCCTAAATTGTTACATCTCATCTACCAAAGCACATTGTGATCATTTATTATAATTACTGTGGTAGAAGCTTGGCAGTGATAAGTACAGAGAATACTAGGTGGTGCCTTTAGAGTCACTAAAGTGAAAATGTCCTGAGACACTGAGAGAGCAAAAACTTAGGTAGAGCACCAAACTCTGTAGATTCTTTCCAGTTTACATATTCAGTTGGATACCTTCAGTACAAGGTGCACCTTGATTTCTTACTCTAACAGATTTCCTACCTCCTTCTCCTTTCTCTTAAGGTCTCTCAACCAGTTTTTGTCAATGCATTCTGTCCACTTTCTGCCAAATCTTGAGTTAGACAAGTCCAGGACTGTTGAGATTTGAGACCCGTCAATCACCACTCTGGATAGTGGCATATATAGATGTCTCCTGTGCTCAATTGGGACCCAAAACAGTAGTTCATTGTTCTGACTCATCACCCATCTATCCCTCATATCTTGCAAAATAAGCTTAGATCCATTAATGGAATGCTGGTGCTTGGCTGTAAGGTCTGCTATTTCCCATGTTCTCAGACCAAGTTCATTAGAATAGTATACTAACACTGTTCCATCTCGTATAAACGCCATGTATAACTTTGTTTGACACACAATCTAGGCATACTAATGGCCGGTATAGGCGTCAAAAAGTTGTATTCCTTCTTCATGTTCAAATTTCAAAGTAATGAGTCTGTCGCTGAGAGAATGGTCAATCAGAGCAGGTGAGAGGGCAATTTCATCTGCCCTGGATGTTAGAAACTTGGAAACGACTTGGTGAGTTTGTGTGTCCCACACTTGGACATGAAAGTCTTTGTGAGACCAACATGCGAAGAGTTTTCCATCGGGTGAGTATGCAGATGGGGGATACCAAGTAATATGCACTTGATCGTCAAACTGGATAGGATCAAACTGGGCAGTGTCATGATTCCATGAATAACATGTGATGGAGGAAGAGGAAGACAAATGCTTGATGATGACAGTCAAGCTATCAGGTGCTAGGAATGGGAATGAATTTCTTCTGTACACTCTGAAACCTAAAGAATAGGTACATTTGAAACCTGCAGGATCCTGTCGATGCCAAACTTGCAGTGGTCCCAAGCCACCAAAAATGGTGCATATAACCAGATTGTTACATGTTTGGAAGGTGACCTTTGAATTTTGGACATCATTCCTCAGCCGGGGGTTAAATGAGACATACTTCTCCAGGTCTATTATATCGCATATGGTGACAAGAGATTTAGACAAAATTGCTGCCTACTTGTCATTTGGGGCAAATGCAATATTCATATCATCTTCGTACTTGACATCTGTATGCAATACAACTTCCCTAGTATTTGTATCCAGGAATTTGATGTTATGAGATTGCTACGATCGACTTGTCACGTGTCAGTGTCATCTTGAGTGTCTATAGTATCAGCCCGATTTTCTACTGAATCCTTTAGGTCCACGTTTCACATCCTCACACTTCTATCCTTATATCCAACCAAAATCCTGTGACCATCGTGTGATGGACAGATACTCCATACAAATGAGTTGGCTAGAGACTTCATCTCCTAGGTCATTTTTGAGCTGGTTATGGAGACATCCCATATCTCCACTATGTGAGCTCAATAGATAAATAGGTAATTAGTGAGGGATGAATGAATAACATGTGGTACAAAGTCGAAATCCTCGCTGAAGGATACCATCTCTTGTGCATCCAATTTCCAAAGGTAAATATGACAAGGTTTTTGCCTAAATACGGCCATCAAAGTGTTGCTGGTTGGAGAAAAGTGGAGCAATAACAATTTTCCATGAGGATATGTGAATCGTTGGGGATCCTTTCCATCTTCCAAGTTCCATAACTTAATGACATTCTTAGACTTTCTTCCTATGGCCAGAAAACGCCCATCAGGGGAAAACTGGGTAATAGCGACATCATTCACCTCCAATAGCCTGTGAGATATGAGTACACCAATGCTTGTATCCCAGAGCTGGACCAAAAGACAAGTTGAGTCTCCATCTTCATCTATCCAATACATGGAGGATATTCTTCTTCTGCCAGAATAGATGAAGGCTGAATCAGAGCCCTTAATTCAAAATTACTCCTCATGCATCTCAATATTCCAGACTACTGCGTAAGAGCAAAATTGGAGTAGAATATGATTCCCATCAGGACTGAAGCAGGCATTATGTATATAATCAGGCAGTTCAAATGGACCTGAAATGCAATAACCTGTTTCAAAGTCACAGACATACATAGTTTGGAGTGATATTGAAGCAAAGGTGCATTCATCTGCCGAGAAGACTATATACCGCACATATTCCTTGTGGTGCTCTGCAATGAACACTACCATTAGCTATTGACTAGGTTTTCCTTGAGTGATTGCAAGAGTGTTGGAAAATCTTGGACAGAACTTTCTGGCAACATAAGATTCCTCAGACGTGAAAGGGAGTGCTGAAAGGTAAACATGAGGAGCATGCTGAGAAATTAGAATGATGAGATATATCACAGAGAGATTACCTAGAGACATACCTTCCATGATAAGGCCTTTTTCAGGATCAAAAATGCTTCATATGCTTTATCCATTAGGCTCATGACCTCCAACCAGAACAATAACTTCTTGAAAATTACAAATTTTACTGGCTCCATCATTTTCTTATCAGATGGAGTCTGAATAAGGTGGTCCACCTAGAACAAAGATGAATACAAAATGAGATGAGGGATGGCAGAATTGATATCAACATCTACATTCTTAATGCTTGAAGAGTCCAAGTTACCCATGTTAAAATGGAGTTCCAGTGACACCATGGTCTTTAAACACAGAAGAGCAAGTTGATGTTCATGGAGTTCTGACAAAGTATGACATCATCTGAGTTATTCATCTTGTTATTATTCTGCTCACTGCTCTTAGCTCTGCTTATCACTGTTATTCCTTTAGCAACACATAGGCTCCAGAATTGCTCCTCCACCGGGTAGATACTAATACATGATTTTCATATATAAAGTACCTACCTGTAAACCTAAATAGTCAAGTCAAGTCTAGTCGTTCTGTTAGCTTTTAGTCCAATCCTCTTCAGCTTGAAGATATCACTATGCATTACTCTATTAAGTTCACAATCACAGATCCCAGAGAGCTTGTATAGTTGTTGCCGAAAGGAGCAGGAGAGAAGAAAATCCTCAAACGACCAATGGTGGAAATGAAGGACAGGACTAGAGTCAAGGACAGACATGAGACCTTTTCAGATCAACTGCAGAATATCTGAATCCCCAATCTTGACTCTAGGAAGCATCAGAAGCACATCATTGCTGAGTGGCTATTTGGTGAAAATAATTGCGCCTATGACCGAGACAATCCCTTGGATTTCTTCTTTACAAATCTGTCCAAATGATGCTTCAACAACAGTCATGTACAATGAGTACAACTCATCTAGCCCCTTCGTGTTATCTCCCTGATTTTTTGACTCAAGAATCACAAACTATACCCTGGGGTCCACTTCGAGGAAGTCGGCCACAGTTGTTGCCCAGATGAAAATGCCTACAGCATGGGGGACCAGGTGGTCAAGAGCCCTTTTGATCCATGCATCTCCTTCTCCTATTGAATCAAGCCTTGATTTGAGGAATGTGCAAATGTCATGGAAAGTATGATCTTCTGGCTTGACACTGCTGCCAGAAGGAATATTGATGGATGCTCATAGATTCAGGAAATATTCACTGGATAAATTCATCATACCGACTGGTAATGACCAGCTTAAACCTCCTCAAGTCATCAATGTAAATCCAATGATTGAGCATGTGTAGAAGACCTTTGTGATTGTCCTTTCTAGACGAGTCGTGTCTAAGATCACCATACTCATCCAATGCATCTATCACAATCACCGGAAGTTTCTTATACAGTACATCATTGAGCATGGATAGTGGTGTCTCAATCAAGGATTTGAATCTACTATCAATGTTGGATGGATTGGGCATCTTATCGTTCTGGACTTCATTCAGAATGTGTTGGTGCACAGAAGGGTACAGGCAAGCAAGGCCAAGGGTGACAACGCACCAAAGTGCATCTGTAGTAATAGTAGCAGATTGTGTGCGGTTGAAATGGAATGATATTACATGGCGATCCTGTTCCCATAGCTGAGCAGCAATACTAGCTGCCAATGCAGATTTCCCAACACCAGGAGATCCTCTGACCCAAATTGCATTGTGGCTATTGACACTCTTAATCTTGTTTTCAATCTCTTGTAGGATGGTGGTACAGGTGCCTTCCATACATGGTTTGTGCAAGAAGAGCCTATCCTCCCCAAGAGCATGAACCAAGTCGTCCAGCTCCTTCTGTTCAGCAACTACTTTTGCATTTTCTGGTGCAAAGTTATCCATCACAAGGTTTCCTCAACAGAAAACATAGATAACACACCCTGAAGACTGCCAACACCGGCTTGTATAGCATAGAAAGTTTCAACGACATATTACAAGAGAAGAATCACAAACAACCCACCTCCAGTGTTTGCAACATCAGTCCATACAATTTTCACATCATTTGCCATGATGGCTGAATTCACAAATCAGATGATTCAGACAATAGATATTAGGCACGAAGACCAGACCTTGCTCTGCTCGGACCTCTACAAGAAGATCTCAGTCAAAATTCCTTGTGAAAGCATCTAATTTCTTCTGTAAATCAATAGCTTTGTGTTTATGAGGGACAACAAGGATGTGTTTGGCTGTGACCAATAACTCGGTCGTCGATCTATCCCATACAACAAAATGCACACCTGGCCAACTTTCGAGCCATTTCTCAATAAAGTCCACCACTTCTTTCATTGTTCTAGGAAATTCACTGATAGTAAGATGTAGTTCATTTGATTTTGGAACTTCTTTGAGCCGGTCCAGCTGGGAAGCTAGAATTCTGATGCTCTCTACCAAGTTTCTCATTTCGTTATAAGATTCCTCTTGGGCCTTGAAATGCTGCTGATACTATCAGCACCATTCATGTTGGAAGTAGAAAAGGGAGCTAACTTTGTATATGACAATGATGCAAGAAAAAACTGATTTCGCTATAGAATTCAGCTACTTCGAGTCAGATAATGTCCGTGTGTGCTAGTCAACTATGATTACCTCACTGATAGCCTTTCCGAACTCAATAAACATCCCACCCATATTACTTGTGGAACCAAGACGAGCCATGACAGGCCAGAAATTGTTCAAGTCCTCCATGGTGCTCTTAATTCGTGCATTCAGGACGCTCAGATCACATTCATAAGCCTATGTTCAGACTTGAGCAGGCAATCTAAATGTTGACAATGATGATAACATACCTCAGCAACGATCCAGAATTGTAATCCTGGAATTCCATTGGAGAATCCCACCTTAAAATTTGCTGAAGCATTCTGAGCAGACTTGAAGCAAATGAGGCAAAGATCAACTTACATTTGGTTCCTTTTTGTGTTTCGGATACTAAGTGATCCCATGGATCATCAAACTTAACGCTAACTTTACACAGAAGATCATCCTTTGAAATGCGTCCAAGACTAAGGATTTTCCATCGCAGAGGATGCTTTCTGCGTATTTCGATATCCAGGTCACTTTCTTGTTTGAGAATACTGCATTGTATGAATGTCAAACACTGCCTGGGAAAAAGATGTTCAACTCACTATTTGCTTGTCAACTTGAGATGTTGTTCTCCCTCGATATTCTTCTTAAGCTTCTCTTCAGTATCTTGGAGATGGCTGGTGCCATCTGCCTTGTCAGAGTGTTTGACAATCAATGAGTGTGGCAATTGATGATTGAGCTTCGCGATAAATTCTAGATGCAGTTCAGTCTACTGATAGATTGAGCCAATGGGAAAGAGTCATATTCACCGACAATCTGGATAGTTGGTACCATAGTAGTAGTTTCATTTGAGTTTGCCATTGATTCAACTTTGGGTGGAGGGTGCAAGAAACAATGTCACGAAAGGGGTTATGATGTTATCAGGTGGACAAGGCTGCAGAAGCAGCTGCTGCCTCACCAAATGCCATGTGTGGGAATTTGATCATCAAACATATCAGAAGCATGGCGAGGTCACAAGTGCTCTGGCTTACATCAGCCATTTTCTTTCGGCTGACATGGTCTCCGGTTACAATTGGTTAACTCACTGCATCCGTCATAAAAAGCATGGGAGACCTCATGCCTTTGGGAGAGAGTATTGCCTTCTGTCATCTTATCTTTCTCACCACTGCCCTGAGTTCTGATATACTCAATCCAAATTGACTCTGAATACAAACATTCCCGCCAGTCTCGGTATCAACCCTAAAGGGAGAGCCGTTTTATCGCATCGACCGCGATCAATAATTTTAGTTGCTAAATTGGCATAGGAAAGAAGGGTAGCAGGTGTGATGGCAAAAATGAATATTTATTTGACACACCAAGCCTTTTGTGTCGTGTTCATGACCATAAAATAAAACAACCGGAAGAATCGTTGTCTTCCTGATAGATCTCTTCTCTCCGAGGCACGTGAACCAGGGTCAGTGTGTCCTATTGCTTGAGCCAAGACACGGCGAGTGACGTATAGGCAGACCTTAGCTAAAGAAGCTGCTGTAATCCATCGTCATCTATTTTGATAATCCAGGGCCTTAACTTCTCCAAGAAAACTTAGCAAGTCCTTTGACACAGATGATAAGCCTCATGTCCCGAACCACCCAAATCGCCTGAAGAAAGATGCCACCACACCACTTAAGCGATTGTCCTCACTAGCCCTAACTAATACAATATATACAGTCGTCTTGGACGCGATCGACGCGCCTGGTGAACGACGTGAAGATCGTATGGACCAACAATGCAAAGACAGCCGCCGAAGACAAGGAGTTGGATGATCTCATGAGTGCCCTTAGGGAGCTCTCCGTGAGCCACGTATGAAAGGCACCTGTGATGCTGTCTTGAAAGAAATCGAAAGGCGGGTCAACAATATCAACGGTCACAATGTGGCTGCTAGCATTGCTACCCGGTTACTAAACCAGGATCGATATCGTTGCAGTTCGATCGCACACAATCTGCCAATGTTACTACAGATGCCCTCTGGCGCGCCTGTGGTCTTGCCTGCTTGTACCCTTCGATACGCCAACATGTGCAACATCTATACAACATCTATGACTACAGGGAGGATGTGCAGCACACCGTAGAACTGATGAACACCAAAGTACACGTAAGTGCCAAACAGGTATCCTAATAAGCTTCAAACCATGATCCCGTTTCTAGAGGAGGTTCACATTGCAAAAAGTTCGACCTTCGAAACGATCAACGATCTAGTTCCTGTAGCCTACACATGGTGTCTTTGAGAGAGACCCTAGTATTCTCACTCTAATCAGGGCCAAACGTGGTGAGCCTGTCGATCATTCATTTGCACGTTAAATGAAAACATTTCTGGTACTTTCACTTATATCACTTTTCATTGACCAAATTTTGGAAGAGATCACTCTACACATCATTTTCTAAAGGTTAGTCGTACATTGATTTAAAAAAAAGACAAGCGTCAATGTGGTATAATCCAATAGGAATATCTCCTGTTCGCACATAAATCAATGGGAAATGCATATAGTAAAATTAATTTCAACCAAAATTTCGCGTTATTTATATCATTTTCTTCGAGTGCACCTTGGGCGAGTTCGATGCAACGGCGAGGGATTGTATGATGCTCTTCCCCAGAACCCAAACAATCATGGACGGAACGATGATCCATAGTCTAGAGATAAAAGGTTGATGATAATATACTCCAAGACCCGATAACAAAGTGAACTCACCCATTGGGTAGGATCCAATAGATGATCAACGTTGAGGTATCGTTGTGACCAATTTGATGAAGTGTAGTACGATATTGTATATCAGTATGATACAAGTCTGAATGACATATAATCCACGGACAAAGATATGATCAGGAAAAATGGATCCCTACATCGTGGAATGCAGATAACAGCCTGTCAAATGTTGAATGCGACAGTCGTAATCTACATATTCCCGCACTTGAGAAGATCGTCAATGTCCATCTTAGACGCTCTGCTCTCTAGATGTCCGTTAGAACCTTGTCTACTAGTTCTGAGATCGAGGTGTCATTGTCGACAGGCTGAGATATATGACCGTCAGTCGGTGGATACGAAAAGCGCCATCAAAGACCTTAAAATGAAGGGGGACTTACACGCACCATTTCCTCAGCACTCATCATGTCCTCCTATTTTGTTCTAGCATCTTCATTACTCCTTTGGCCTGGATATTGCCTCGAACCGGTTTATTGGGGCGAGCGGTTCATTCCGTCAAATTCTTCAAACTTGACTGGAGGAGGTGGGTCGATATGAGGCGGATGACGGATGATTCGACTTAAGGTGGGGGGCGAAAGTCGTTCCGAGAGACGTTGATGGCATTGTCCACTTTTGCGTAGAGCTTATATTCAAAGATGATGAGTTTCTTTGATAAGATAACTGGAATGCTTACCTGGACATTAGCTGACCACAAATTACTACCTGGCCTAGCGACAAGTCGGAGGGAAATTCTCGCTGGAACATGATAATTGCAACACGGAAGAGAGGTCGATGCGAAAGAAGTTTGAAGACAAGAGGACTGAGAATTTGATATGGGGTGTCTGATATGCAGACTTTGAGGTTCGAGTTTGACAAAATCTCCAATTACGACGTGGAGTTTTCGGTGAGCCGGCCTGTACTGGAAGAAAGAAAGATCAGATGCCGGAAAGATCGAGGCGGGATGGAAAAATGGAGAGAAGATGAAAGTAAGAAAGTTGAATATGAGGGTGAATACGTACGTTCCCTGCACTACTTCTGCGGCCATACGTGGATCCATCTCAATAGCTGTAGCCTGTTTCGCCTGTTCGAGAATCTTCACGGGGCCGACTTCCAGCACTTTGTCTGTCGGTTTCAGATTTGCCTAAACAGAGTGATTACCATTAGGAACAGCGAACTTCTAGGTCATTCATTTCAGAAAAACAAACCACGTCAACTATCCTAGCATAGATACACCTCGCTCGAGAAACAGGTGCATACCGTTGGCAGGTTTGGGGCTTTTGAGAATGTGCTGGCCGAAACGAGCAGTGTTGAAGATTGGATTGGTCACTTGATTTGCTGGTGCCTTTCTTAGGAGCTGACTGATGTACACGAGAAGACTTTTCAGCGGAGCATCGTAGCAAACTGTATTAAAATAAAAAAACAAATTATACGTCAATTGCCTAAAACAAAATGCGATCATTAATTTCGTCGACTATTCGCACGCCTTTCTCATTCTCTTTACTCCACTCAACAACGCTGCCTCCTTCCCAGGTCTGTCTCGTCTGTCTCCTCGCTCTCCATCCTTACCCCCACACTCTCTTTCCGTGTCCAATATCTCTCCGCAGACAAGCAAGATCGCAACCGTACTCAAAGACTTAGCTGATGCTCGTACGTTCTGGACGGCCAACATCCTCGTTGCCAGCATCGATACTGATTGCAATGACAAATCAACCCCATCTCCCTCCCTCCACCATCCAGCTTTGCTCGACACCCCAGCTCGTTTGTTCCTTGTCTTTGACATCTTCCTCGAGGAGGCCTCTACACCTGAGGTATCAAAGAAAATAGCATTTGCAGTAGATGAGTCAAGCAGACACAATTCTTCTTGTGTCAACAACTCGCAGTCATTCAACCCGAATTGTCGGTCCTCCACAGAGCTCCTAGTCGTTCAATTGCATTTAATAACGGTGCCATGAGTGAAGTCATAACGAGCATGAAGCAGAAAATGGACAATCTGAAGGAGGAGATTGAAGCTATGCGACCTGGCACTGAGGAAAGGAAACAGGCATTAGAGAATGGAGAAGGCTCGAGAGAACTCTGCGATGCAAATGATGTCATCAAGAACCATGTATGCCCTTTCATCTTTTCATCGACAATTCCAGTCACATACGCTATGCAGCTTGAATGGCTAACTCCAATTTTCTGGTCCAACCCATTATTGTCATTTTTTACTCCCTTCGTTATTTGCGACAAAATAAAGGCCCAAACTCAACTTGATGCCGATCGCTCCCGTCTTGAAAAAACCAGAGAAACGGATAATTGAATGCCTCGTAGTAGTCCATCTGAAAGGAAGCACGAGAAGCAGCAGAGAAGCCTGCTAAACAATCTGAAGACCTGTCGATCCATAAACCCACCCCGCAGATTCCACCTTTAGCAAACCATTCGTTATCTGCTTCCCTTTCTGAATCTCACTCATCATCGACAAAGAGCCCAATGCATCTATTTGTCGGGCCACCAGGATTTCGAATTCCAAAGATGTCGAGCACGATGTTTCAAACTGAAGTCAAGTCTACGTTTGCGAGGAATGTAGGAGAGATGTTGGAAGAAGCATTTGGGAAGGATGTGGTCGAGGGATGAAAGAAGTTGAGAATTGGTTGTCAATTTTGTGAAGAGGATGTCTGTTGAATAGAAAATTTCTTGGACCTGCGGTTTTTTCATATCCTTGCTCAGTCAAAGTCGAAATGGTGTATTTGGTGAATTATTGCTTTGTTTCATTCAATTTGTGTTGTTATCATGAAGAAATCTTCCTTGAGCTCAGCGACGGGATGAGCTGTTTCTACTAATAATATAATTATCATAAAATCTCCTGTAAAACGATAATAAATCACAAACACAACACGACTTGTGACATGGTTCTATTTGCAAGCTTAAGAACTCGGAAGTGTTGGGTAAACCATCATATCTATTGGACCGCAACAAAGGGTTTTTATATGAACGGTGACTGAACAACTCACAGGCCGCGTCTCCCCCTTTCCAATTTCTCTCTCAGTCATGGATTCCCACTTTCTATCCGACGCAAACATGATACTGGCTCTTTCTTTAATGGAGTGACGTGGTTGATTTCAATGATGAAGATATCTTGCTTCTTCTTCTTTGCACATTGATCCGAGGCATTGTTACATCTCTTGTTCATTACATCTACCAACGTATGTTATGATCATTCATTCTAATTACTTTGATGGAGGCTTGGCAGCAATAGTTATAGAGAATACTAGGTGGTGTGCTTGAGAGTCGCTGAAGGGAAAATATGACCTGGGACACCGAGAGAGCAAAGCATTAGGTAGAACAGCGAGTTCCATATGTTTGTCCTGCTTTCCAGTCCATATATTCATTTGAATACCTTAAGAATTTCAACTGAAGACAAGGCGCACCTTGGTTTCTTACTCCAATAGATTTCCTACCTCCTTCTCCTTTTTCTCCAGTTCTCTCAACCATGCTTCGTCAATGCAATCTGTCCATTTTCCGCCGAATCTTGAGTTAGAAAAGTTCAGGATTGTTGAGATTTGGGGTGCCTTGATCACCATTCTGCACGGTGGTACATACACATCTTTCCTGTGTTCGATTGGGACCCAAAACAGTGGCTCATCGTCCTGACCCATCACCCATCCATCCCTCATGTCTTGCATCATAAGCTCAAGTCCATCGGCATAATGTTGGCGCTCAGCTGTGAGGTCTGCTATTTCCCATGTTCTCAGGCCAATGTTGTCGGAATAGTATGCCAACGCTGCTCCATCACGTATAAATTCTATAAATGCATCTTCTTGACCCAGAATTTGACCGTGCAGATGACCATTATAGGCATCAAAGAGGCGTACTGCATTCTCATGTCTGAACCTTAGAGCAATAAGTCTGTCGCCAAGTGAATTGTCAGCCAGAGCAGGTGAAAGGGCAATGTTATACATCTCAGACATTGGAAGCTTGGAAACGAGTTGGCGAGTTCGTGTGTCCCAGATTCGGACATGGGAGTCATCGCGAGACCAACATGCAAAGATTTTCCCGTCGGGTGAGTATTGATATGAAGGATGCAAGTGAATATGCGCCTGATCGTCGAAGTGGGCAGGATCAAACTGGGCAGTGTCGTGATTCCATGAATATGTGCCAGAGGAGAAGAAATCCATGATGATGACGGTCAAGCCATCAGGTGCCAGGTATGGGACCGAATTTGTGGTCACCTTGAAGTCTAAAGAATAGGTGCATTCGAAATCTGCAGGATCCTGCCGGTGCCAAACTTGTAGTAATCCTGAGCCATCACGAAAGATGGCGCATATAACCAGGTCGTTAGATGTTTGAAAGGCGATCCTCCAAAACCGGACATCTTCTCTCAACCGGGTTTTGAATGAAACGCGCTTCTCTGAGTGCATTACATCACATATGGTGACGAGAGAATTAGACATAATCGCTGCCTGGTTGTCATCTAGGGAAAATGCAATTTTCATCTCATCTTCGTACTCAACATCCACATGCGCTACGGCTTCCCCAGTATTTGTATCCAGGAATTTTATGTGAGATTGCTGCGATTCTGCAGCCGCCACCTTTCCAGAGGATGATGTTGAAGAGAACTGCAGCACCCAGACTTCGTGCCGACATCATTCTTCCTCCATTCCTGATGCCTAATTATATCCCATACTCCACCTTCGTCTCCATTTCACATTAGCCTCTTATAGGCATCC
>Ga0153996_1000718_pt1 | contig 14595 bp, 15 predicted proteins | sample TSNC080MetaG_FD_104728 | JGI IMG/M metagenome (GOLD analysis project Ga0153996, IMG submission 104728) | Attine ant fungus gardens microbial communities from North Carolina, USA - TSNC080 MetaG | ecosystem: Host-associated > Fungi > Mycelium > Unclassified | place: USA: North Carolina, Lumber...
CTCATGTTATCATCATGCTCGTTTTTTTAATAAAGATAATCTGGAGAGAGCATGTGTTCGTGGTGCAAAGACTAGCAAGAGAGGATTTATCAGTGTCCTCATCATGAAAAAAATCTGGTATCTCTCTCTCCCTGACCTATGTATTATCGATGTAAGTGGTCAGTCCAGCCATTTCTGCTAGTTTAATTTACTTCTAAATGCCTATGTAACGAAGTCATAGGCTCTCCCACTCTATCCGCAGAGGTGATATCTCGTTTCAACTCCAAGAATAAAGAGAAGAATAACATTTCGCCTGTGAGATTCCTCTTTCAGACTTCGATTGGTCTCAAAGTTGATCCCTATACAAGGTACGTCATCTATGAAACATGTTATGTTTAAAATTGGTTGGCATTTTTTATCAGGCTTTCTCATCCCCTCTCAATGGTCTTCTACCCATTTACTGCTGCTCTACAAAGACTAAAATGCCTGAGACATAACATTGATGGTCCATGATTTGTCGCGGCGTAGATTTCCATCCTAGCTTTATTTTCAACTACACAAATGTAATTAGTGCATTATCTCCCTGTATCAATTTCTCACTCAATTCATCAAAACTCACTAATCATGTGGTGCGAGATGAACAGACAAAACAATGGTTATTGTGTTGTCTACATCTAACATTATCTACCGGGACATCCTATCCATCATCTTGCCTCTTCATGTATTTCTTCGCCCACGGAGGTAGCTCCTTTATCACTTCACGAAATATCCGCTTCAGTGTCCCTAGTGGACTCTGGATGACAGAACATGAGAGTTTCCACGGTCCCAGAATCTATACTTTCGTCCAAAGGACAATTTGCTTCGAGTAAATTGAGTATCAACCGTGACACCTGAGCAACACACAAATCAGCAGTGACGATAGAGATATAAGGAAGAAGCATTTTAGCTTACAGTAAAGGTATTGATGAAGTATGGAAAGCTAGTAATTAGGGTCAGTAAGAGCAAGACCATCAACAATAACAACATACTAGGTCATGATAACAAAAATAAAAAAAGGAAACTTTGGAGAGGAGCGGCTCCCATGCTTGAAAGGACTTTGAAAAGAATGAGTTCTAGTCCAGTAGTTTTAAAGTCCAGGCTTACTTAAGAGACTGAATCAATATACAATCAGTTAGATCAATAACATCCAGTTTGGACTCACGGTATGAATAACAAGGTTCCATCGCGGTAAAACACATACAATAAACGAGTCGATGTTTTCATGTGAGAAATACGGCTGCACACTCCATCACCACAAACCCTCTGTGTTTTGTATGTCATGATAAACCTGATTAATGTCAAGAGGATCTCGATTGCGGTTGCTATCGCCCTGATGATTCTTTTTTTGTGTGAGAATATATATGCAAGTCAGCAAAGAGAGATATGCTAGAACACATACTGAAAGGCACCCTCAACTTTGTTGCTTATATCTGTAAAATGTGTTTCATTTTCCCAGCAACTACGGGGAGAGACTTGTATTCCGGAAACTGATTCGATATATACATCAACTGTCACCACAGACATCGCGGACTGAAAAGTACAATCAGTTGGTGGGTTAAGTATCATACTGTCTCTAAAGCCTACCAGGACCTCAGCTAATTTCGACCATCAGTCATCTCTATCAATCAGAAATCAAATTTTACAAAACATACCTGCCGTCATGAAATATAGAATTAGTGTGACTAGAGTTTTAAAAAAATCAATATAATGAGTCCATTGACGCATGTATCTAGCTATCTCACCAACTGAATCCTTGTTCCAAATTGCTCGAAGGTGCAAGACCATCAGAATCTTCACTAATAATGAATTTAACGTTGTGAGGAAGCTATTGACATCAGATACTCTAGTCCTTAAGAGTCATGATGAAACTCACTCGATAGCTAGTGAAAATCCAAATATATGCCTAGAAAGGGGGTAGGTCAGAGCGAGGTGCAAATACATTTGACCTGTACCACTACGACATCCTAGTCAATGAAGACATCAAAGCTGAATTGAGAGTAATGCCTCACTGATGTTAATGCCAATGTTTTATTGTCACCTGGTGAAGTTGTTATCAATATGCATTTGATTTATGTCAGAAAATTTCTTCATACCATATGTACATATTCTGAAAATTTTAATCAGTTGTTTCATCCAACAAAGTAAGCAGTGACACTAACATCATGCCTGTCCAGTTGATTATCAAGATTGAAAAATAGATGACATGTGATTTTGACCACTTCCTCCTGAGTTCAAACATGTCAGTGGAGATAGTCGGCTGTTGAGTGAGAAACATGCCTATGGAGGTACTGAACCTGGGAGAGAAGAGATATGTAGATGATTCCCTACAAATGGAAGGCCTCACCTATTGAGGGATGTGATAAATAAAATCATATAGCATCAAAGTAATAATTATGACTCGAAAAGGCTTCGGCCGTTGCTCCAAGAAAGATAGAATGAGGAATTATATACCTTTGCTGTAATGTTCGTATGGCAGGAGCTCCAGGTCAATAATATAATCTTCTGGTATTTGTCCACACTGATCAGCCATTTGAGTGGAATATGTGGGAGGGAGGTATTGTGTACTCAACTCGATGACCATGGAATATATATCAGCTGGTGTTATCAGACAATATTCTATTCGGTTGCGCGCAGACCAAAAAAGCTGATCAAGGTCAAACATCTGATATCGTCAGTGCAGTATCATGGATCCGTACATCGAAGCTTGATGAAACTTGATCTCAGTTGAAGATGACGAGCCGTTCCAGCATCTCAACTTTCACAGGGGTGATGGAAGAATATGATAATTGAAGAGACTCGACTGTAGCTCACATTGTTCTCCAAGATTTTCATTCAATTGACAGTTGGTAACAGACAGGTTTCACAGTCTCAAGCTTCAGAAAATGCTGTTCAAGTTCTACGTCAATCAGTGGATACTTGGCGGTGTGATTCTCATCACTATGGTCTTCCAGAAGCATGATATCTAGTGAAACCTCTTACATCCTGATGACCCCTCCTTGAAGTGTCTGCCTTCGATTCGCATAACACAGCCACTGCAACATGAGGCACTTTTTTCGGAGATTTTTTCTCACTGCCTCAGACCAGAGCGCTGTCCTTTTTCATTGATTGGGCAGTGACGGCCTTGTCAACAATAAGTCGTACTTCCAGCCTTAAAGGGAAAATCTGGACAGAGATCGACCACCCAACATTGTCTGTCTCTCAAGGCTTCGAGTCTCACGCAAAATACTGACCCTCTTGTGAACTTGCCACTGGTGGAGAGCTCTGTGACTCTGTCCTTGTTTACAGATCAAAATGTCGTCATTGTCATCCACTCTGTTGTTGATGATATTGACTACTGTTGGAATTTGGATATCATACGAGCCTGCGCGATGCATGTGACTCCTTATTGTTCTATGTCTAATTGTTTTATGTAGTATAAATAGTCTACCTAGTAATGAAGAACATTGCGCGTTTGCAACGAGTTACCCCCACCTTTTGTGCTGCTCGTCTTTAACTCAACAACTACTACCTCCACCACAGCATTGTCATCAAGTATGCTTTTCTCTTTCTCTCTCTCTCATCCCCCCTCTCTTCTACCACTACAATGACCCAGACAGTGACAGTGACATTGTCTACTTTGGCATGTGAGTCCTCCATCCTTTTCACCCACTCTTTGCTCATCTTTTCACAGGGTTATTGGGGACTTGCTAGGTTGTGAGCAGGTTTTTCAAGGCCATGGGATGGAAAGGGACTAGACCAGAGAATGACAACAACAGAGGGAATATGGGACCTGGCTAGGAATGAGGCAGGGATCTGGCTAGGAATAGAATGGGATAGGACCATGGTTGACAGGGTGAGCAGTGTACTGTGTTCACACACACTGAGAAAAATTCTTTTTGGGAAGGAAATGTGAGAAGTGTGTGCACACTGACAGAATTTCTCTCCAGGAAGGAAATATGTGCAATGTGTAGAGCTCACACACACTGACAGAATTTCTTTCTGGTATGAGGCCTGAAATATATCTAGGCCTAAAAATAAACAAATCTTGCAACTTCATGCCCCAAAATTAGGACTAGGATAGAACCTAGCCTACATGAGGGTATGAGAGTTCTAGGTAGCTCCACTGCATATCTGGTACTGTATCAGCATCTTGCTTCTCTTGTTACTTTCTTGAAGCCCAATTCTATTCAAGGCCATCAGTTATAAGACTTTAGCTGTGACAACTTAAATCTACTCCAAGTCCAAGTTAACAAGGAGAGCTTGATGGAGTTCTCATTCATTTCTTGTATACTACTTATATAACTACTTATCACAAATGGTCACTTACTGTTTGTGATGGGTGCTTTGATACTTTAAAGAGTTCAAAAATGTGAAGTTAGATGAGTGACAAAAGATGTTGTTAAGTCTGAGGTCTAACCCTCAGACTAGGAGTTCTTATATACAAAATTGTGATGGTCTGTGCACTAGGACAGATCATCACATGCTACTACCTATTGTTCTATATATAGTAGTGCCTTTGTACTTAAAATAGTAATAACTTAACCTTATGGAGGCTGTCCTTTGTTCTAAGGAAAGGACAGATGACTATTGATGGATAATTAATGAAGTCTATGTGCAAACATTGAGGCCTTCATATCTCCACAAATATTGATTGCCTTGGTGCTGTTTTAAGCTCATTCTGAGTGGTATGAGGAGGGCTTCTCTGATGCCTAAAAGCAAAGCATCAATCATGGCGGTTTCTGAGATATTGGTGATTTAATAAATGGTACCATAGTGATTACCTGTTGATCTGCCTAATATCTCAGCCATCATTGATTGCCTTGTAACATGACTGGTATCGATTGAAAGATCTTTTCAAGGGCTTCTGGGTGCCATTGAGACCATGAGAATCGTCAAAGAATTGATAGAGATATGGCTAAATGAAATTTGTGACACTACTATATAGTCTGTACACTGCTTTCCCATGGTCATCATGTGACACAACACTGTGACATCTGAACATGTGACTGTAATGTGTGACATTATCACATAACACTTTCCTACACTCTTTTCTTGTATAGTAAGTCCAAAAGAAAAAGAAAAGAAAAGAAATATAAATAATAACATCAGTGGTATTAGGAGCAAACATTCCATAAGAACTATGTTTGTGGCATTCAATATAATGGCCTTCTTTGATGAACTAGGGAAGGAAGGGATATAATATCTGTTCATTACTGATACCATTCAGTAACCTACCATGATTTGGCAAAACAGCTAAGTTATTATTTATAATTTCTTTTCTTTTCTTTTCTACTCTTTCTGGACTTACTACACAAGGATGGAGCATGACAAAGACTCAATCCAACCACCATCATCTCCTCCCTCAAGTCTATGGGGAAACCCCTATTCTACCAAACCTCTACCACTAATATTGTCATGATTTCACCTTCTATCTTTATATCTGCTTTGTTTGTTTATTTATATCTGACTCATGATCATTGTGACATGTGTTAGACACATTGTACCAGTTGAGACTCTTGTTGGTGGAGCTTTTCTTGCTTTAGTCTCCTAGAGAGTGGTATCCAAAATGCAGATGGTAGTCCAAAAGGATCATGCTAAGTTAACACTGCTGTCCAGGTGGTTTTGTAATCCCCTAATCAAAAACCCAATGGTAGAGCCCCAATGCTCAAAACATGGGTAGGCTGCCTTTTGTTATGACTTGGCAAAACAGCTAAGTCAATATTTATATTTCTTTTCTTTTTCTTTTCTTTTCTTTTAGATTATTACTAAGGTAGAGTGTGGGAAATATCATATGACAGTCACAGAGTCACAGAATGGTCACATCACAGTCATGTCACACACACATGGAGTCACAAGTCACAGTCACAGCATATGACAAAGAAGTCAGCTGACAAGTAACATGAGGACCATGGGAGACAAGATGTATAGCCACAATAGTAATTGTATATATAGTGTAGCAAATCTAATAGGAACTCTATTGAGTTCTCTTTGTCAATCACTGAACAAAGAGCAGTTGGCTTTATTCTGGCTTGGAGTTTAGCAACCTTATACCTTTGCTTCACCTTTACTATTACAGGAAGTCACATAGGTTGGGCTTTGACAAAGAATGGGAAATGTGCCATTGATAGAATGAACTGATACAGACCCTTCTCATAGAGCTTTGGCTTACTGAGAAGTCACCAGTACCTACCTAAAAAGGGGTCTGACTGGAGTACCTGTTTCAGTGTCCATTTACAAGTGTTATGTGCAAGAAGGGTTGGTCTGGTTGCAAAGTATGAGGGGCTAGGAAGAGAATTGAGATGTTGGCAGGAGCATATTTTGAACACTGGTATCTGTCATTTAGTGTATAATTTCTCTACCTAGGCTACTAACTACAGTCAGGGTCTGAGAGGCACACTTACAACATGTGCTAGGGGTATGTAGCTACCTTTTACATAGTGCTGCCATGGTTTGCCTATATGTTCTGTGTAATAAATTGATGATATAAAAAAAAAAAGGATAGAGCATGAGAAAAGTATCATGTGACTAAGTATCACAGAGTCACAGGGTTACAGGTCACAGTCAGGTGATGTCACATGACTAAGTCACATAAGGACCATGGGAAAGTAGTGCACAGACCATGTAGTAATTATATAAGTAGTGTACAGAATTAAATGAGAACTCTATCAAGTTCTCCTTGTTAACTCAGACTTGGTATCACAAAAGGTCACTTACTTGTTTTGTGATGGGTTGAAATATAGATTCAAAGTGCTTATAGGCAGAGTTAGACAAGCAACAAGACATATTGTTAAGTCTAAAGTCTAATTCTTAGATAGGGAGTCCTTATATACAAAAAAGTGATGGTCTGTGCACTAGGACAGATCATCACATGCTACTACCTATTGTTCTACATATGGTAGTGCCTTTGTACTAGAAATAGTGATAACTTAACCATATAGAGGCTGTCCTTTGTTCTAAGAAAAGGACAGATGACTATCTATAGGTAATTAATGAAGTCCATGTGCAAACATTGAGGCCTTCATATCTCCACAAATATTGATTGCCTTGGTGCTGTTTTAAGCTCATTCTGAGTGGTATGAGGAGGGCTTCTCTGATGCCTAAAAGCAAAGCTTAGATCATAGCTGTTTCTGAGATATTGGTGATTTAATAAATGGTACCATAGTGGTTGTCATGACTTGGCAAAACAGCTAAGTCATTATTTAATATTTATTTTTCTTTTCTTTTCTTTTAGTTTCTGATTATTATTTTTCTTTTTTTTTCTTTTTTTTTTCTTTTTTTTTCTTTTATTTTCTTATTGATAGACATGCAAGAGGAAAGTGACTCATAGGGAAGTGCAGGATAAAAGGAAGGGTTAGGGTTACTCTTTATGTATAAATAGTGTACAGAATCTAATAGGAACTCTATTGAGTTTTCCTTGTCAAACACTGATAAAGGAGCAGTTAGCTTAATTCTAGCTTTGGAGTTAGCTAGTCTGATATTAGAACTCAATTACACTCCAGTGCACTGTCCACCTTGGACTCTGCTCACTCTTACTCTTATCTTATCAACCCTCAGTTGCTAATCACCATGATCAGTAACCACCTCCATACATAGCCAGGCTCTTGGCTTAAGGGGACTTTGCAGTCAGTTAGGGACTGCAGATGAAGACAGAGTACCAAGCTCAGGTATTGCATTCGAGACCTGACCTTACAATTGAGTGGTGTCTAGTAGTTACTTGTACCTTTCTAGTATAAACCTTGTGCTGCGCTCCATTGCGAGTTAGTACACACAGAGGAGTAACAGTTATCTCTAGAGGGCTGTCTAGATTAGGGATCTCCCCCGTAGAGTGATAGCCACAGTACTATTAGGGCAGTAGTTGGTAGGGCAGTAAGTGTCTAGCTGGATAAAGATCTTGTGCCCTAGTAGACATAGCATTAAGTAAGATCAACTATTCATTCCATACCCATCTTGAGATGCTACCATAATGTCTCAAGAACAATACAACTCATTGATGAGCAATTTGCTCAGAGAAAGACGCTCCCTTGCCAAATTGAGGGAAGAATTAGAAGGAAGGAGAGGGAAATTGTGTTAGTATTGTAAGAAGTTTGGGCACCTGGCCCATAACTGTAGGAGCAAGAGAGAGAAAGAAAAGAGGGAAGTGATCTCTCTAAATAAATTTGAGGTGTTATCAAGCAGGGTGATGCAATGCAGAGTTAAAGAGAGGACAATTAGAAGACATGAGACAGTAGTAGTCAAATGCTTCAAGTGTGGAGAGGAGGGGCACAAGTGTAGGGAGTGCCCATTATGGAAAGAGAGGGAAAGGGTGGCACATGCAACCAGGCTGCAAAAAGTGCACCAACAGAAGGAGCTGGCATGCCCTGCAAAGGGAAAGGTGCAGGAGAAAGGAAGGAAGTTGAGAAGAGTAGAAGAAGGTGAAGTGGCACATATGGCCAGGCCACAAAATGCACAACAAGGGTGAAGGAGGAGCTTAGTAGAAGAACTAAGAAAGAGAGCAGAAGAGCATTGCAGAAAAGGCATCCCAGAAGAGGCACAACTGTAGGACTTGGGGTAGTGCATAAGGGAGGTAGTAGTTTTGTACCTAGCTTGCAAGAGGTGTGGAAAACAGAGGTGTTATGTGAAAGATAATAGAGAACAGAGAGTGATCTCCAGAAGAAAGTTGGAAGAGATGAAGTAGTATAGATGTATGGGGAAGGTGGTGCAGCCCAAAGAGGCAAAGGCACAGCAAAACAGTGCATGGTCAGGAGAACTGGAAAGTGCAGCAAAAAAGAGGGGTAGCCAAAGGGAGGTCAGAAGAACCTTTGGCATGCTGAGGAAAGTATGGCTAAATATTGAAGTAGAGAAGATAGATACACATGAAGGTGTAATGATAAAAGCGCTCTTGGATAGTGGCACAATGGGGATGTTCATGGATAGCCAGATAGCAGCTAGGCATGGGTTCAAGCTGCAGAAACTAGAAAGACCAATAGCCATTAGGAATATAGACAGCACAAATAATAGTGGAAGAGCCATTACATACCAAGTAGAGTGCAATGTATTTTACAAAGGCCACATAGAAAGGATGAGAATGGATGTTTGTGATCTGGGAAAGACGGAGGTAATACTAGGAATGCCATAGTTGGTAGCACATAACCCAGAAATAAATTGGGAGACAGGAGAAGTTAAAATGATGAGATGCCCACCCCTGTGTGGCAGAAGAAGTCAAAAGAGGAAGGTCAGAATGACAGTGACAGAGGAGGAAGAGAAAATTGTCCACTGGGGGATAGACAACAAAGAGGACTGGGGAAAAGAGGAAGAAATGGAAGAGGACCATAGGAAAATTGAGGAGATAGTCCCAAAGAAATTTTTAAAGTGGAGAAAGGTGTTTGGGAAGGTGAAGTCAGAAAGAATGCCAACAAGGAAAATTTGGGATCATGCCATAGATCTCAAGGAGACATTTAAACCACGGAAAGGAAAGATTTACCCTCTGTCCAAGAATGAGAGAGAGGAGGTTCAAAACTTCATAGAAGATCAGTTGAGGAAAGGGTATATCAGACCCTCAAGATCTCCACAAACATCACCAGTATTTTTTGTTGGCAAGAAAGATGGAAGTAAGCAGATGGTGATGGACTACTGCAACCTTAATAGCCAGACAGTAAAGAATAATTACCCGCTACCACTAATTACAGAGTTGATTGACAATATAGATAGTAAAAAAGTATTCATGAAGATGGATCTAAGGTGGGAGTTCAATAATGTGAGGATAAAGGAAGAGGACAAGTAGAAGGGGGCATTTACGATGCACATAGGCTCATTTGAACCAATGGTCATGTTTTTCAGAATGACAAATTCACCAGCAACATTTCAAGCAATAATGAATGAAATACTGAGGGACTTGATTAACAAGGGGAAAGTAGCAGCATTTGTAGACAATGTGTTGGTAGGAACAGAAATCAAGGAAGGGCACGATGAAATTGTGGAAGAAATATTGAGGAGGTTAGAGGAGAACGACTTGTACATCAAGCCAGAAAAATGTATGTGGAAGGCAAGGAAGATAGGATTCCTAGGGGTCATCATAGGACCTAATGAGATATAAATAGAAGCAGAGAAAGTGGACGGAGTGCTTAGTTGGCCATAGCCAAAAAACGTGAATGATATCAGAAAATTCCTGGATCTTGCAAATTATTACAGGAGGTTCATTAAGGATTTCGCTTGAGTAGCTAGGCCAATGAACATGCTCACACAAAAAGATAAGAAGTGGTAGTGGGAGGAAACACAACAAAAAGTATTTGATGAGCTAAAAATAATCTTTACTAGTAGACTGGTATTAGCAGCCCTAGATTTAGACAAGGAATTTAGGATAGAAGCTGATGCTTCAAACTATGCTACTGGAGAAGTATTATCGATGAAGTGCTCAGACAAGAAGTAGAGACTGGTCACTTTCATTTCCAAATCTCTTAGTGATACAGAAAGAAATTACAAGATACATGATAAAAAAATATTAGCAGTTGTTAAATGCTTAGAAGTGTGGAGACATTTCCTAGAAGGAGCAACAACAAAATTCGAGATCTGGACAGATCACAAGAATCTCGAGTATTTCATGAAAGCACAAAAGCTAAACTGAAGACAAGCAAGATAGGCCTTGTACCTATCAAGATTTGACTTTACACTAAAACATGTTCTGGGAAGTAAGATGGGGAAAGCAAACAGCCTTAGCAGGAGGCCAGACTAGGAGGTTGGAGTAGAGAAAGATAATGAGAATGAAATGTTGGTGAAGCTGGAATGGTTAGAAGTGAGAAGAACAGAAGCAGTAGAAATTATAGTAGACAGAGTAGATCTACTAGAGGAAGTAAGAAAATCCAAAGTGAAAGATGACAAAGTAATGAAATCAGTAGAAGAGATGAAGCAAGCTAGAGTAAAGATGCTCAGAGATGAAGAGTAGAGGGAGGTAGATGGTATCATATATAAAGAGAAAAAAGTCTACATACCAAAAGACAAGAAATTAAGGGCAGAAATCATTAGACTACACCATGATACACCAGTAGGAGGACATAGGGGGCAGTAGAAGATGGTAGAACTGGTAACTAGGAATTTCTGGTGGCCAGGAGTAACAAAGGAGGTAAAGAGGGATGTGGAGGAATGTGATGCCTGTCAGCACAACAAAAATCGCACAGAACAGCTGGCAGAAAAGTTAATGCCAAATTTAATTCTAGAGAGACCTTGGATGTACATATTAGCGGACTTTATCACTAAGTTGCTGCTGGCTCAAGAATACGACTCAATCTTAGTAGTAGTCAATAGGTTAACAAAAATGGCTCATTTCATACCTACTACAGAGAAGACGTCAGCAGAAGGACTAGCTAGGCTGTTCAGAGATAACATATGGAAGTTGCATGGTCTACCCAAAAGTATCATATCAGATAGGGGACCACAGTTTGTAGTAGGATTAATAAGAGAGTTAAATAAGATGTTGGGGATTAAAAGTAAATTGTCGACAGTGTTCCACCCACAAACAGATAGGCAGACTGAGAGAGTAAATCAGGAACTAGAGCAATATCTCAGAATGTTTATCAACCACATGTCAAGGATGGAATTTTGGAGAGTGAAGGTATAGAGTAATAGATAGAAACTACACTCTGGAACAGAGTAATGTACTATGTCAGAGAGGAATAATACTTAGTGATAGTATAAAGAAGGCTCTGGTGGCAAGTGAAGGATGTCAGAGTAGAGAATGACTTGTTGAATGACCTTGGCTTCAACTTATGTGTTGCGCTCTGGTCTCTGGTTGTGAGGTTGGTTGCGTATTTCAGAGTGATGGGAGTCATCAAGACAGAGGTCCTAAGGGGACAAGTGAAGGAATCAGAGTGGACAAGATGAGATTAGGACTAGATGACTTTAATTTACAAACTAAGGAAATACACTGTAACTACTCAGTATTTATAGTAAGTGCAGAATAGGAGGAGAGTAGTCTACTATGCTATCCTACTATTATTAATTTTTAGGAGAATTATTAGGAGAAATAAATTATATAATTATCATATTTCCGGAATATAACACCACAGACAAGAACAATGGCCTGAATGGTTAGGAACAGCAGAGTTTGCATACAACAACAAAGTGCACTCAAGTACGAAAATGTCACCTTTCAAGGCAAATTATGGACAAAATCCCAGGATAGGTTTTGAGTGGAGGAAAAAGGGAAAGTACAAAGGAGCCGAAAAATTCATTGAAAAGATAAAGGAGATACAGGAAGAGGCAAAAGCAGTGCTAGGGAAAGCACAGGAAAATATGAGGAAGTACACTGACAGGAAAAGATCGGACGTAGATGAATATAAAGTAGGAGACTTGGTTATACTCAGTACCAAGGATTTAAAATATCAGATGGTTGGGAGAAGAATGGAGAAGTTGATGGAGAGGTTTGTAGGGCCTTACAAAGTCAAAAAGATCATATTATTGAATGCAATTGAGTTAGAATTACCAAGTACAATAAAGATACACCCAGTAGTAAATGTCAGTAGAATACGCAAGTATGTAGAGCAAGTGGAAGGACAAAAGAAAGAGCAATCCACTCCAGTTATAATTGAGGGGGAAGAAGAATGGGAGGTAGAGAGAATCTTGAACAAGCAACGAGTAAGAGAAAAGGACAAATACTTAGTATGCTGGAAAGGATTCATGGTAGAATTGGACACTTGGGAAGGAAGGGAGAATTTGAAGAATACCAAAGAAGCAATCAAAAAATTCAAGAAGGAATATCAATGAGACATGAAAGATGTGGCAAGACAAGAACACAAAGAAGAAACATTCTGAAGGGAAGAATTTCTGGGAAGATTTATGGCAAAGAAATTATACAAGTGGTCAGACAAGTAATATGACCAAGAAGAATGGAGAGGAATTGGAGACAATGGAAGAGCAAGAAACCCATGAGAAGAGAGACAATGAAGATAATTCCAGAGGAAGAAGAAATTGAAGAGGAAAAATCAGGGATATGACAGTAGACAGAAGATGATGATAATGGGATAGGCAACATGGTTGACCTATACTACAAGTTGTAAGAAAAATCCTCGGGACAAGGAAACTTAAGAGGGGGGTGGTGTTATGACTTAGCAAAATGGCTGAGTCATTATTTAATATTTCTTTTTATTTTATTTTATTTTATTTTCTTATTAATGGACACACAAGAGGAAAGTGACTCATAGGGAAGCACAGGATAAAAGGAAGGGTTAGGGTTACTCTTCATGTATAAATAGTGTACAGAATCTAACAGGAACTCTATCAAGTTCTCCTTGTCAAACACTGATAAAGGAGCAGTTGGCTTAATTCTGGCTCAGGAGTTAGCTATTCTGACATCCCTGGTAAAGCTCAGATCTAAGAGTATGTTGATGTGTCCTAGCCCAGTTAAGTCTCCTCTGCTCACAATTTGCCCATGCATCAATAACAAACTGCTGAAACAACTTTCTACCATAGAAAAAAGGTGACTGAGGACCATCTCTGACATGAAGATGATAGGCATAGTAGCATCTATCAGAAACCACCTGTGAGCAAGCCCATTCCTTTCTATCTCTTTGTCTTGCATTCTCCCCTTGTTCTCTAAGTTGAGCACCATGGATTGGAATTCTTGGATGCCACCCATTTTTCCTCTTTGGAAATAACAGAACATAATGAAGAGCAGCATATGAAGGACTGTTCTGGCTAATCCATTCAAGTCATCCCCTTCTAGCCCATAATACCACATCCCTATTATCCAATGCATGATATACTCCTTCCTCTGGAATAATGACTGCAATTTCTTCAGCAGTAGGTAGATTGTGAGTTCTTTGATCTTGCTGTAAATTGACATGCAATCTAATTTTGACCTCCTGTTGTTCATCAGCTGGTTTTTCCTTGATAAGCTTATATGTAAGAAAGCCAAACTCCAAGCTGGAATAAAGCCAACTGCTCTTTGTTCAGTGATTGACAAAGAGAACTCAATAGAGTCCCTGTTAGATTTGCTACACTATATATACAATTACTATTGTGGCTATGCATCTTGTCTCCCACAGTCCTCATGCCTATCAGCTGACTTCTGTGTCACATGCTGTGACTATGACTTGTGACTATATGTGTGATGTGACCATTCTGTGACCCTGTAACTGTCATGTGATATTTCCCATACTCTACCTTAGTAATAATCTAAAAGAAAAGAAAAAGAAAAGAAATATAAATATTGACTTAGATTCCCAACATGCTAAGAATCAAATGCCTCACAAAACTGCAACTTCCAAACTCACTGCAAAACAACAAGCCAACCTCAAGAGCCCTATCAAGGACATCAATGAGCAGCTCAACAGCATTAGAAACTGCTTTAACCCTCTTCACCCCCTCTTCTCCCCTGGATCTCAGATAGTCGATCATTTCTCTAGTAGAATTAGCTTTCTATCACAAAAGGTTACTTACTTGTTTTGTGATGAACTGAAGATAGTTTCAAAAGAGCTTATGAGTAGAGTTAGGCAAGCAACAAAGGATGTTGTTAAGTCTGAGGTCTAATCCTCAGACTATAAGTCCTTATATACAGAAAAGTGATGGTCTGTGCACTAGGACAGATCATCACATGCTACTACCTATTGTTCTACATATGGTAGTGCC
>Ga0153996_1000722_pt1 | contig 14567 bp, 14 predicted proteins | sample TSNC080MetaG_FD_104728 | JGI IMG/M metagenome (GOLD analysis project Ga0153996, IMG submission 104728) | Attine ant fungus gardens microbial communities from North Carolina, USA - TSNC080 MetaG | ecosystem: Host-associated > Fungi > Mycelium > Unclassified | place: USA: North Carolina, Lumber...
GAGTCCTTTTCAGTCTTCCCGAACCGTTTCGTGGATGTTGGCGCCGGGGGGCCAAGTTCCTTCGACTTCGAGGTTTCAAGTAATGCCTCTTGGGTTGAGGCTTCTCCTTCATCCGGATCCATCTCACCGACCAATCCCGAGGAAAGAGTGTTCTTCAAGATTAAGGATTGGTCTAGTCTTGACAGTGGTGTCAATACAGCTCGAATCACATTTACTGGAAAAGCCACAGGCCAGCCGTCCATGTCAGTCAATGTCCTCTTGAGTGCAGCTAAGATGTCTGTCTCTGGTGATTTCCATGGTATGTCAAGAGCCTTTTTCTGTCTACATGACATTCCCGATCGTCTCCCAAAGGCTTTGTTGAAGGAGATGGCTTTGTCTCAATCGAGGCAGTCCATGCGACGAGGAACTCATCAGTAAACGGTATTACCTGGAAGAATCTCCCAAGATACGGGAAGACTTTGTCTGCTGTGACTCCTTGGCCTCGAACGGATGAAGAATTTGATGTAGGAGAGGGGCCTACCTTGTGCGTTCGTAGGCCTTACGAGTCGAACTTGGCTAAGCTTCACCAGGGAATACGATTTCTTCAATTTTGGGACGATCGGCGATTCAGGAAATATAACTGTAACTGTCCTTATGACACCCTCGAATAACGCCAACGGCCCTGATCATCCACTTACCATTGCTGTTGGCTTGGATTCTCAAACGCCTGTCGTACACCAGCCCATGCCTGATTCTTTGCCTGGCATGCAACCTGCTGCTTGGGATGGAGTGAACGGTTTCGCTCATAACGCAATCATTCCTGTTAACACAAATTTCAATGGTGTATCACCTGGAAAACACACCCTCAAAGTAAGCTCGGCCTCATTTCGGCATATAGCTAGCGATCAATCACTTCTGAACCAGATTATGATGACCGAACCTGCCGTCGTGGTACAGAAAATTGTAATTGGTGAGTCATACTTCAGAATGTAGTAGAGCTTCTTTGAGTTAATATTGCCATCTAGACCTTGGAGGATTGCAACTGAGCTACTTGGGTCCCCCTGAAAGTCTCTTTATCTGAAGTACTGGAATATGCCAGCATGACTTTTTTGCTTTTTATGTGACCTGTACTTCTGAGACTCCAACATGTGTATTCTGGTGGTGTGACTCAAAGCCCAGATTGTCTGGGGCATGATTACCTTAATTTATTTATCTCTATGTTATAACTGACCTAGAAGTCATTGTGTGAGCTCAAGAACAGGAAGTACTGCAATTCACTTGCTGATACTATTGGAAAGGACAGCTGCCCCCACAGCAACAGACTACACAGCCAACTAGTAAAGGGGACAAATAAAGTCTTATCTGTGAATAAGTCTGGTTGTCACAACTGTGATTATAATTACATAATATTCCCATTACTAAATACTTAGTTTGTTCTTGGCTAAGTGTTACAAGGCAATTACTGTGGCTTTAGCTTAGATTTTTATCTCTACTAATTCTGAATATTTGAGTTACATTGGAGTCAGTATACTTTGCTCCCTTCCTCTAACTGTCTGTGTGACCTATTGTGTAGTGTTATAGTTAGTTTACTCTGATTTATAGGAGTTTGTTGAATTTAAAAATGAAGAAAACTATGTATAAGCCACCTGAGCTATTTGTTACCAAGGTACATTATTCTCTGAAATTTCTATTAAAATTTGTAGAATTTAAGAGTAAGTATGTTATGAGTATAATGTAACAGTATTATATATTGAAAAATGGTATTATTTACTATTTTTTCATTTTTTATTTTTATTTAATATTTTATTTTGCTCCTAAACTCCTATTTTGTCTACTCCTATAGGATCACAATATAGACCAGTTACTTGTATTACTCCTATTCTGGACTTAATATAAGTACTCTATAGTTATATTATAGTTCTTGAGTTCATTGAATAAAGTCTCTTGATATTAAAGGTTTGGACTTAGGAGTAAAGTTCTGACCCCAACTAGTGATGATTAAAAGAGAAGAACTTGATAGAGTTCCCTATTGTATTTTTACTACTACTTATATCTAAACTATATAGTCTATGCTCCTACTTTCTATGGTCCTATGCTTTATTAGAATATTCTATAATTACATGCCTTAGACGATAATGTTTATGTAAGATTCCCATACTATTTATAACTTAATCCCATTGTATATCTTAAGATTATGGATCAGTTATTTAAAGGCACAGGAAATGTTTTTCTTTTTGGGCTTCTCATAATACTTAAAATTAAAGAAAGTAAACTAAAGAAAGTAAACTTAGTGACAACGAGATTACAGTTATTCACTCTTAATGTATTTACCTAAAGAAAGTAAACTATTTACAAGTGAGTAATAAGTACATAGTCAATATAAGATAAACAAAGACTTATCTCAGATACAATGAGATTACAGTTGTTCACTGAGGTGAAAATTTATGATGGTTGTAGATAAAGATCCTCAGCATAAATGGCATATAAAAACTATATAGTAGAAGAAGAAGAACTGTATAGTTAAGTTTAGAATAGAAATATAAAGAAAGACAATCAACTAGAGAATAGAATGTAAAAGTGACAGAAATATGAAGAAAGAAAATAAAAATAGAGATTGTCAAATATAGTAGTGATTAACATAGCAGCATTGCCCAAAGCTCCTTCAATAAAAATCTCTATTATCTTTTGTTCTTCTCCTATACTTTAATTTTCTTCTTCTATTTCTGAACTTCCCTTATCTTTGAACAACATTTTACTACTCCAAAACATGTGACCACAACAGTAACAGGAGATCAAGATATAGTATTACAAATGGCCACTTATATAGCAACTTAGTCTGAGATGACTTAATCACTGTCAGTAACTGACTTAAGACCTTAGCCTAGGGTTTAGACCAAGGAGCTCTTCAGGGTTAGAAGAGAACTCGATAGAGTCCTCACTTTATTCTGCTATACTACTTATACATTTCTACACTATTTGTCTGTATTTATTTTACAAGTCCTTACTAGTCTAGGGTTCAATTCTAGTCTATGTTATATTTCTTAGTCATGGTCAAGGTGACTCATAACAATCACCCTCTTTATCCAAGTTAACAAGAAAAACTCAATAGAGTTCTTATTCAATTGCTATCTACTACTTATACACATTCTGGTATTTACTACTATTTACAAAGTCCTATATGCTCCTTTTCATCTGACTCTCCTATGTATTGTCAAGTAGAGACTCTAACTTGCTCCAAGATCAAGGGCTTGATTACAACTTTGGGTAGATCAACCTTTACAATGGGCCCTTACTTGATCAATGGGGTTCTTCTTGGGTAAGAGTACAATTAAGCTAGATTCTAGAGGAGTTTACTAGGTAGAGAACAAAACTAATGTACTATTATAATCTTTTAGCTTATAACTAAGGTTTCTGCCAAAGTGATGCAAAGGAAAAAATAAGTGTAAATAGTATAATGAGACTCTCACATGTGGCCTTTGTGGCCATATCACATGTTATAGGGGCTGTAACATGTTTATTTATTTTTTATTATAATTCAGTGATTTATTACATGGGGTATGGAGGCAGACTGTGGCAAGTACATAGTACCTACTTAAATAAGAGGAAAGTACAGAAAGTACAGAGAGAAAAAAAAGGCAAATATAAAAAAGAAGACAAGTATGAAACAAGATAACAAGGGCTATACTTTTACTCCAGGAAGTCATGCTGATGGGAATCAAAGGGAATTGATCACAAGACAAAAGTAATAACAAGTGAAAATATAAAAGATCTCTGAGATGTCTCACAATTGTGCACTAAACAAGTAGGCACTGGGGAGATGATCAAATAATGAAGGGGGCTTAAGAAAACAGGGATAGGAAGGATGAAACTCAAGTAACCAAAAGAAATGATAATAAAGTTTTTATAAATCCACTCAAGGTAAATCTCACTGTAATAGAATCTCTAAGACATGTGTTTGTCTCATGTTGTGACACTACTGTCCTTATCTAGTCTAGTAGTCTGGCTTGCTGTCGATACAGCAGAACTATCTAAAACTCTTGTGCTATCATGTGGGCTCTTCTTCAGCTGACCATACAACTAGAAGCTGACTTCAATGATATGTAGTGAGTGGTTAACTCCTAGCATAAGCAAATGCCTAAGTCTGTTGGGGCTCAAATTCCTATTAAGGGAGAGGTTTAGTGGTTTTTTGAAAAGTGAAGAAAAATACTCAGAAAGATAGAGACTTAGTCACTCAGAATAGCTATTAAGCTCTAGAGCAACAGAAAGGGATAATGATAGGGGTATGATGCTCCCCTTTCCTTTTATGTCCTAGAGTATTTTATTAAGATTACAAAGCAAAGAGACAACAAAGAAAATAAGACAAAGAAAATCTCCAAATTCCCAAACATAGCAAGGCCAAAATAATGAGATAATGCCCTTCCCAAATACTAGGTGACTACTCCCCACCTTTCTAGTTCTACTCCTGGGGTTCTTCTCTAAACAGTAGATAGGTCTTGAACCTCTTTCCAGGCTATAAAAGGAAATAGCAATCTCAAGTCATCTTGTCCTTGAGCATATTATCTTTATCTAACCTCCTTTCTGCCTCTCTCTTCAACTTTCTTATTCCTCTCTCTACCTCCTCTATGTCTTCTCATTTCTCCAGAACCCAGTTTCCTTCCCTTGCTATTGTGATATGACTCCACATCGACTTGACTCTCTTGATCTTAATATAATTAGCCATCAGTAATAATGGCTCATCTAATTGTAACTCTTCTGAAAATAATACTGCCAGTTGCTGAGGTATAACATTATTCTGGTAATACTAGGTCTTTGAAGTTTACCTCTGCCCTTGAGAGCACTTTTAGAAGGGAAACCTATTAGAAATCTGATACAGGGTACCTGGGCAAGTATCTATGAGATATATGTAGCAATGGTCATAGCCATTACTTTGCTACTTAAGTAAAATACTTGAGTCCACAACTGGATATCTAAGAAACATCTCTGGGAGGCCAAACTCTTCTCTTGAGCTGGTTTTCCTAGTTATTATAGTGAAAAATATCACTTATTTTGCCTAAACTGTTGTATAGCGTGACAATACTATGATGGGACCTTATTCATTGTCAAAGCTAAATACTCTAGGGTTATTTACAAGAAAGTGGATAAAGCTGTTAATGATGATATTGCATAGTCATGTGGAGGGGTCGTGCATGTTGCATTCCATAATGATGTGTTTTTAGGTTTGAACCTCAGCTTCACCACATAGGCAGCTAGTGGGGAGGTGGAGGAAGAATCTCTGTTTGTATTCTCTAATGGAAGTATGTCCGGTAGTTATGTGGGTGAAATGAGCACATAATAAATTAGTAAACCCTATGATAAGGAGCCACAGGCCACCCTTAGTATATATTGGTTTGATAACTCTTTGCTTTTTGTCTTCAAAGTTCAAGAAGTAGTAGTCTTTTTTGAGGCTGTTAGTAAATGCCATTTGCTATTTGCAGAGGATGTTATCACATTCTTTCTTTTTGCTGAATAGATATGAATCCTTGCTGGGAAACATGAGAGTATGTGTTCACTTTGACTTAATCATTGACAAGTTTATGTCTAGGCCATTTGGCTTTGCTGGGGCAATACTAGAAGTGAATTTTATTTCTACTATCTTTACTGAGGAAGGTTTTGATTGTAGAGGCTAATGGAATAAACATGTTCTGGAGGGAATTGACTTTGGACTTCAGGATTTTTCTTGCTATAGTGATGGAATTAGTGATAATAGTAATGTCATAGATGTTGTCTATTTTCATGGCAGGGATAAGGCCAGTGCAAATGGCCATGAGTTTGGCTTTGAGAGGTATGACATTTACAGAGTAGACTTATAACTTTTTTATGACATAGTTGTCAGACCAGACATGAGCAGCTACTGTAGTGACATGAGATTTTTTGATGCCTCCATCTGCAATGATAGCTGTGCTATTGTGATTTATTTGAGATGACCTGAAGGCGAGATCAAGACTTTGAAGATGTTGGTGAAGGTCCTTATCAGAAGAAGAAGAAGAAGAAGAGCGAAAGCTAATTCTACTAGGGAAATGATCGACTATTCTAGAACTAGGGAAAAAAAGAGGGTAAAGGAAATTGAAACAGCTTCTAACACTATTAAGATGCTCATTGACATCTTTAATAGGACTCTTAAGGTTGGCTTGTTGTTTCATAGTAAGCTTAGAAGTAATTACTCTGTGAGGGACTTGATTCTTGGTATGTTAAGAATCAAGTAGAAAGTTGATAGCATATAAGAAAGGAATGGAGGCATAATGTAGGTGGTGTCTGCTATTTAGTTTGCAAAGGTGCAAAGTGATGGGAATGAGACCTGCAATGGCTTCAACACCTTCAGATAGAAAAGTTCAAAAAGTACCTGTAATCCAAAGAGCTGCTCTTTGCTACATTTTATTTAGTTCAGTGATGTTTTTGACAATAGGGGCACCTTTGAAGAACCATAGCTAGAACCTGTATAGGGTAATTGGTAGGATACAGGTTCTATACAGGAGTTGCTTTTGAATAAAAAGAAGACCTCTTGAGGAGTTCCCTAGCATCTTCATAGTGCTGAGGGTAGAAAGACATTTCATAGCATAAAAGTATATATGATAGTTGAAATTGAGTCTACAGTCAAAAAAAAACCTAGATATCACCAAATAGGTTTAGAGGAAATGACAGAGCCTCTTACAAATAATAGGTCAATAGAGGGATTAGGAGGATATCAAGCTCTTGTAAAGTGGAAGAGTTCAGTTTTGTTGTACTCCATAACAAGGCCAGCATTGAGGAGGATTTTAGACATAATGTTATAGCTACAAAGTAGAAAAAAAGAAGATAATGAATAGCTTTTCTCCTAAGAAATTAAAAGACTATTATCAACAAAAGAAAGAATATCAGTTGGAATATTTTCTTTTAGATTTTTTATTCTTTTTTTGAATGTTTTGATGATTGGGACAAGGTGTCATGAACATGTGGAGCAGGGACAAAATAACCCAGAATGGAACAAGGTTATTCTGAGGAAAAAAGGTGATTGACAACAAAATTGAGGAACAACCTTGGCCTCAGCTTGTGTGCTATGCCTCGATCTGCTATCATGTGTGGTTGTGTATTTCAGGAGAACAAAATTGTTGCCAAGAGTTTAGGAGAGGAATAGTATATAGATTGATGAAAGTAAGAATAGAATATGTAAGAGATGTTAATCTACAAACTAAGGAACTAGGATGTAACTAATAGAGTACTTATACTAAGTCTGGAATAGGAGGAGTACAAGTAACTAGTTTATATCATAATCTTATAGGAGTAGACAACAAAAGCTCAGGAGCAAATTTTAGTAATAAATAAAATATAAAAGGAATTATTTCTATTAAATTATTATTTTCCATCATAACATAAGGTAAATAGCAGAGAGGATAGAAGAGAGAGCTGAGCTTTAGTCTACTCCAATGTTGGTGTTAAATACTAGAGAGAAGAAGTTGTTCTAGGTATATGTGGTGGAGCAATTAGAATGGTAGCTATTAAAAAAGCCTATAATATTAGTGTTAAGTCCAGCTTTCTTTAGGCAGGTAGAAAAGAACTCGTGGTTAAGAGAGGAAAAGAATTGGGCGATTATCACAAAAGGTCACTTACTAATTTGTGATAGGGGTTTTGATACTTGAATAGTTCAAAAAAGTGAAGTTTAGACAATGACAAAAGATGTTATTAAGTCTGAGGTCTAATCCTCAGACAGGGAGTTCTTATATACAAGATTGTGATAGTCTGTATACTAGGACAGATCATCATATGCTACTACCTATTATTCTATATATGGTAGTGCCTTTGTACTTAAAATAGTGATAACTTAACCATATGGAGGCTGTCCTCTGTTCTAAGAAAAGAACAGATGATTATCTATAAATAATTAATGAAGTCTATGTACAAACATTAAGGCCTTCATATCTTCACTAATATTAATTGCCTTGAGGTTGTTCTAGGCTCATTCTGAGCATTATAAAGAAGGCTTCTGCTGAGCCTAGAACCAAAGCATTGATTGTGGCAGTTTTTGAGATATTAGCAATTTAATAAATGGTAACATAGTGGTTACCAGTTGATCTGCTTAATATTTCGACCAATATTGATTGCCTCAAAATGTGACTGGCATCTATCAAAAGGTCTTTTTGAGGGCTTTTTGTAGCCTTTAAGACTATGAGAATCATTGAAGAATTGATGAAAATATGGCCAAATAAAGTTTGTAATAGTGATGTTAAATGCTATAACATTGGTATGGCATTGCTTGAGCTACCCTGTGCAAATAAGATGAGTAAGGTATATTCCTATATCAGTAGTGGATCTTTATCTGATGCCTCCTAGTTGATTAGGGTCCAAGAAACTGTTGGCTAACATATAAAATTAAAGTCTGTTGCTGATAACCTTTTTGACTAATTTGCCAGTTATGTTGAGTAGTACAATGGGTTGGAAAGAACTAGGTATGTTATGTGATATCTTATTTGGTTTGGGAATAACAACAGTATTAGTAGATTTGAAGTGGGAGGGCCAGTACCCTAAATTAATGCAAGTGTTAGTAATGTGCACCAGTCTCTCAAGGCATGTATTGTATGAAATCAGGGATTTGAGATGTCTCTATAAGATATGATCTGGTCTAAGAGTAGAGGATAATAAGCACTTAGCTATTACGTCTCTAAATTCTTGGTTGGAGAATAGGGGCCATTCTATAACATTTGCTTGGGGAAGTTCATTGAGAAACCTAGTGTTGATAGGTCTATTTTCTGCTGAATTGTAAGATTTGTGTAGAGCATTCCATAGGTCTGGGAGAGTGTTGCATGAATAGTTTTCATATGAGATAGATTTGATGGCTAGCAGGGATTTTTTCCTAACCTAGTTCATTAAGTCCCAAGGCCTCTTGTTTGATAATGCAATTTCATGGATCTTGTCATTAAAGAATGTTCTCTTAGCTATATGTACTACCAATTTGAATTTCTTCCAATGTTGTAAATCACCTGATTCACAGTATCTATTTAGACAGTTAGTACAATCTTGATTCTACTACTCTTTGGAGTGTTTCGTGATGTGCTTCAGTTTAAAGTGAAGATGTCATATATTTTCAAAGATACAAGCCAATTGCTAGACTATGTTTTCTAGATTCTCCCTGCTCCTAATTGCTAATGTGTCAAAATTTTGTATACCTTAAACTAGTGAGGTAATGAAGTTCTTTTCTTCTTTACTATTCTTCTTAATAGACCATATATTGACATCAGTATTTACTTTACCAATACCTATTTCAATAATGGGTGGAACATGGTCAAAATGTTTATGGATTTCAGGGTAAAGTGTATATCAGCCAAACCCTATGTTATCTGGGAGAAGAAAAACAAGGTCTATAACAGAGTTAGTATCATACAGGTTATCTACAAATCTGGTGGGACTAGGGTTTAAGGGGAAAGAAAGCTCAAGGCCTAAGCTATCTGTAATAGTAATAAGGTCTTCAGTGTAGAAGGAGTGGTGTTAGAAATTGGGGTCCTAGTTGCTATCTCTTATATTAAAATCCCTTGTCAGGATTATTGTATTATCCATATTTGTCATATTTTGTCAGAGAACTTGGAGGGCAGTTTGATTGTTATCTGAGTATATGTTAATCATATAGTTTGTGTCTCAGTCATTATGGAAGACCAAGATATTGATATTGTGGTAGTTGATGATGTTAAGTCGCAGAGTAAATCTTATCTTTATAAGGTGTTTATTGATGTAAGTGGCGACTCATGCATAGTTTTCTTATGTTGGATCTGAACAAATGAACAAGGTCTATTCTGGATGATTGGGGTACTGTAAAGTGGGTCTCCCATGGGATTTGAGTGGCTAGGAATATGTTGTATGAGGAATCTAGGAGATTCCTGGATAAAGATAATATCAGCTGAGTTTTTTTGAGTTTCTAAAATGATATCAGTTAAGACCTTGTTTTTCCTAACATTCTGAGAGAAGATTTTTAGGTTGTGTTTAATCATACTTTGTTACCACCTACAGCTAGGTGGGTTGAGTTGGCCCTGGTTTCCCTAGCTTCCTGAGCTTTCTTTGAGTACTATTTGCAATTGAATCTGTGTTTTCAAAAGGGGCATTTGTTATTATCTGCTATGTGTTTGCCTTTGCAGTTGACACATTTGAAGGTGTAGGGGCATGGTTTATCCTGAGCAGTTTCAAGCTTAGGGGGGTTAAGCTTTGAATTGATCTTGTAGTACCATGCCAAATCTCTATGGTGTTCTAACTTATGAGGTCTATTGTATTTTTGACATTTTGAACCATGGGCATAGTATGAGAATATAGAGTGATCCCATTTCTAGTAGTTGTGATACTGAGGGACCCCAGGGTTCATATTAGTGGCCCTAATGGTAGCGATGGACCTACCAAAATTAAAAGAGTGATTTATCAGCAACTTTGCTTTGAAACCATTTTGAGAGTCCCAAATATCAAACCAAATGATAGCTATATCAGATTTGGGAAAAGCCTTGATGACCCTAGGTTTAGTTACAAGAGTCATATATTCAAATAGTTCGAGATGTTTCATGATGTTTGTGATGTCATCACTAGTGAGTTTGTTGCCATTGGGTTGTATATAAGAAATACTGGTGATTTTCAGATAAGATTTAGATTGAAAAAGATAAAGAGCCAGTATTTCATTGTTACCAGTACTGTTAATTGACTTAAGGTATTGTTCCATAGTGGTGAGGTCACTTGGATTCAGGACATTATTTATATTGATGACAATACCTCTAGGGCAAGGATAGATGAACTCGGCTCTCAGCATTGATTTGATGTTTCTTAGTAATATGTTGATCTGGAAAATATGGGTGTTAGCTTCTTCTATGATAGTGTTGTCATACCGTACAACCGTTTAGACAAAATAAGTGACTATTTGCACCCTAATAACAAGAACAACTGGCTTGAGAGAAGAGTTTGGTCCCCTAGAGATGTTTCCTAGATGCCTAGTTGTGGACTCGAGTATCTTGCTTGAGTAGCAGGGTAGTAGCTATGACTACTGCTATATATACCTCTTAGATGCTTGCCCAGATACCCTATATCAGATTTCTAATGGGTTTCCCTTCTAGAAGTACTCTTGAGGACAAAGGCAAACTTTGAGGATCTAGTACTACCAGAGTGATATCATATCTCAGCAGCCAGTAGTGCTATTTTTAGAAGAGTTATGATCAGATCTAGGCCATTATCACTGATAGCTAATTATATCAAGATCAAAAAGACCGAGTATCACAAACTTCATTTGGTCATATCTCCACCAATTCTTTGATGATTCCCACAGTCTTAAAGCCAGCTTAAAGCCCTTAAGAAGACCTTTCGATCAATATCAGTCACGTCTCAAGGCGATCAATAATGGCCAAGATATTAAGCAGATCAACTGGTAACCACCATATTACTGTTTATTAAATTGCTAATATCTCGGAAACCGCCGTGATCGATGCTTCAGTTCTAGGCTCAGCAGAAGCCTTCTTCATAACGCTCAGAATGAGCCTAGAACAACCTCAAGGTGATTAATATTAGTGGAGATATGAAGGCCTCAATGTTTGTACATAGACTTTATTAATTACCCATAAATAGTCATCTGTCCTTTCTTAGAACAAAGGACAGCCTCAATATGGTTAGGTTATCACTATTTCCAGTACAAAGACACTATCATATGTAGAACAATAGGTAATAGTCAGGTGATGATCTATACTAGTGCACAGACCATTATAATCATGTATATAAGGACTCATAGTCTGAGGATTAGACCTCAGACTTAACAACATCTTTTGTCGCTTGTCTAACTCTGCTCATAAAGCACTTTTGAATCCAAATCTCAAATTCATCACAAATCAAGTGACCATTTGTGATATGCTTAATATCTTGACCAATATTGATCATCTCAAGACATGACTAGCATTAATTGAAAGGTCTTTTCAAGGGCTTTCCATAGCCATTAAGACCATGAGAATTGTCAAAGAATTGATGGAAATATGGCTGAATGCAGTTTGTGACAGAGGTAAAAGGAAAAAATGCCCAATTTTAGCCTCTTAATGCCATTATGTTATACCTAAATACCATTCCAATCATATTATGTCTATGAAATAGTAATATTGAGCTCTAGAAGAGCTTTAAAATTTTCTGGTACTCTAGTAGCTAGTTTGGAAAAATCTATATTTTTGAGATACTTACAAGTGTCTTTTAATACTCTTCACTCTTTAGCTGTAAGCTTGTAACCAATTTCATCTAGCTCTATGATTATATTCTGCAGTTTATTGAACAATTTCCACAGAGAATCATACTACGGATCCTCAGCCTAGGTCTTGTTTTTACTTATCTTAGTGAAAAAAGATAATATACAATCCAAGGTAGGTTCCAGGAATTCTTTGTACTCCTTTATGCATAATAGTTTCTTTTTTTGCAAAAATGTAGTTCTGGGGGCAGGATGCAAAGTAGAAGTTGTCTACTTTATGCTAGCAAGGGTCTGCTTCAATGAGTTTGTCATATAATTTAGTAAATGGAGTGGGGTTCATTTCAATTCTCTCTAGCAATGACTTGTCCTTCATATTCTCTTGTTTCAGTGAGAGGCATTCAACAAAGGTCTTCTTGGTGTTTCTAATGGCAGGCATGGCTTAGGGACAAAAGTAAGCACAATATTCCTATTTTAGCAGATAAAGTATATGGGCAGAAAAACTGCACTATACTATTCTAAAAAGTGTCCTTTTATCATTGATGATAGGTTTTGTCTTGAGAGGATAGAGTTGACGTCATGTCTAGTTTCTCTCATTGGCTTATGGAGGAGGAATGGGGATCTCAAAGTGGTTTCAGCCACCTACAAGGGTTTTTTAGAAATGTTTACACAAATCTGAAGTCTTTCAAGACTAGCTATAATACTCAAGCTAGCCTACTCTCATCATTCTGAGAGACAGACCTTCCTTTTTATACCTGGGGTCCAGTCTATTATAGAGATAGGTCCTTGACAGAAACCTACTCTGAGCCCTCAGTAAGTCTTCTGTTCTTTTACAGAAACAGAGACACCCTCATAGCCCCCAGAACCCTCATCTGGAATGAACACAACCCCCAGGTTCTTTACAGAAACTAGGGGAACAGAAAATAGTAGACTTAATAAACTATTACAAAAGGTCACTTACTAATTTGTGATGGATAATTTGATACTTGAATAGTTCAAAAAAGCAAAGTTTAGACAATGACAAAAGAAGTTGTTAAGTCTGAGGTCTAATCCTCAGACTATGAGTCCTTATATACAAAATTGTAATGGTCTGTGTACTAGAACAGATCATCACATGCTACTACCTATTGTTCTACATATGGTAGTACCTTTGTGCTTAATATAGTAATAACTTAACCTTATGAAGGCTGTCCTTTGTTCTAAGAAAAGGACAGATGACTATCTATGGATAATTAATAAAGTTCATATGCAAACATTGAGGCCTTCATATCTCCACTAATATTAATTGCCTTAAGGTCATTTTAGGCCTGTTCTGAGTATTATGAAAAAGGCTTCTGCTGAGTTTAAAACTGAAGCATCAATTGTGGTGGTTTCTGAGATATTAGCAATTTAATAAACAGTAACATAGTGGTTATCTGTTGATCTGCTTAATATCTCGGCCAATACTGATTGCCTTGAGATGTGACTGGCATCAATCAAAAGCTCTTTTCAAGGGCTTTCCATAGCCATTGAGACTGTGAGAATCATCAAAGAATTGATGGAGATATGGCCAAATGAAGTTTGTGACAGATACTTATAAAACAAATATGGGCAAATAGTATAACTTGTATATATAGTATAGCACAGTTGATCAGGAACTCCATCAAGTTCTTTTCTAATCCTGAAGTACTCTATTTCTAAGTTACCTCAACTTAGGGTTAAATGTTAAGACTCTAGACCTTTCAGTTGAATATGCACTTCAACTTCAAGCCTATATCTAACACTTGATATCTTCATGCTCCTTGTTAAAGGATCTAGTTAAGGTTTTCAGTAAAGTTATATCAGAGGAGAGATATCAACGAGACTTTGAGTAGCACCCTTGAGGTTGTCCTAAGACAAGTAAGAGTACCGATTTCTCAGAGTAAGATTTTACAGAGGGAATACAAAAAGAGAGAACTTGCCATTCCCTTCTTTTTCTGGTCTGTATTTATTCTAACTAGGTATTGTGACTACATTACAATATAATAACACTAGTTGTAACTATGAGTGACTAGTTAAGTGACAAATCAGTGACAAAAGCGATGAAGGTGACAAGTCAAGTCAGTATCTAATAATGGGTTAGTCCAATGTTGTCCTATTTAGCATAAGTCCAAAGATAGAAAGAAGATAGTCCAAGATTTCTCTGAAGAGTCCTATTCATTCTGTGAGTTTATTGTTTCTTAGTGTCCCCAGACATTCAATGCATTACTGCATAGTAATGTCCTCATCTAGCATTGCCATCTACCAACCATTCATTATCAGACCATGGCTGATAATAATTGTAGTCCCACTTGATATTCATAATATTAAATGTCAGTTGTTGACATTCAATCTTTAGAAAATAAAAGAAAAATAAACATTGACTTAGCCATTTGGCCAA
>Ga0153996_1000725_pt1 | contig 14539 bp, 11 predicted proteins | sample TSNC080MetaG_FD_104728 | JGI IMG/M metagenome (GOLD analysis project Ga0153996, IMG submission 104728) | Attine ant fungus gardens microbial communities from North Carolina, USA - TSNC080 MetaG | ecosystem: Host-associated > Fungi > Mycelium > Unclassified | place: USA: North Carolina, Lumber...
CGATTGGCGAAGGGGTGGTGATGTTCGGCAGCCAGTACTGGGGAAGCGGCCAGACCGGACCGATTAAAAAAATAGCGGCGACGGGGATGCGGGCAGCACTGTTTCTGGCGGTGGTCTGGTTTATTGCCGCCAGTCTGGTTCCGCAGCAGATAATGGGACTGTTTACCGGCGTGCCGGTAATTATTGAGGAAGGGATGATCTATTTGAGCATCATCCGCTTTTCATATTTCTTTTTTGCGGTTACCATGTTGGTGCTGGCGACACTGCGCAGTGTAGAAATCGTAAGAATTGGATTTCTGTTATCAGTTTTGACATTTCTAATCAATGCAGTGCTCAATTATGCCTTGATATATGGACATTTTGGAGCGCCGGAGATGGGGGCGGCGGGAGCTGCTGCCGCAACGCTGGCGGCCAGAATAATTGAATGTCTTCTGGTAATTTGGTATGCGGCAAAAAAGGCCGGAAAAATGCCGCTGCAATTTTGTGATTTTATAAAAATCGATAAACTGCTCAGCCGGGATTATATCAAAGCGGTTCTTCCGATGACGGCAGTCGCCGGATTATGGGGAATCAGCACAGCGCTGCAAACGGTGATTCTGGGACATATGAGTGCGGCAGCACTGGCGGCCAGCAGTGCTGCTTCGGTGCTGTTTTTACTGGTGAAAGGAGGAGCGGTCAGCGGCGCTTCGGCTGGTGCTATTTTAATCGGGAAAGCGATTGGAATGGGTGATATGGATAAAGTACGGTGGTATTCCAAACGTCTGCAGCAGCTTTTCCTGGCCATCGGAGTAGTCGGCGGGGCGTTGTTGTATCTTGTACGGATGCCGGTACTCGATCTTTATAATCTGTCACCGGACACCAGAAGTATGGCCGACCAGTTTCTGATTATCCTGAGTGTTGTATATGTGGGTATGGGCTATCAGATGCCGGCCAGTGACGGTATCATCAGGGGAGGCGGCAGTGCATCGTTTGTAGTTAAGATGAATCTGGTCAGTATCTGGGGAATCGTGCTGCCGCTGTCATGGTTCATGGCGTTTGTTTTAAAAGTGCCGCCGGCAGTGGTGGTCTGTTGTCTGAATGCTGACCAGATATTTAAATGTGTGCCGGTATACATAAAAATAAATTATGGTAATTGGATTAGGAGGCTTATCCGGGAATAAAATCTGATTTGCTTTTTATAATGTACGGTATATAATAATGATTAGGAAAGACATTTACATATTGATGAAGAAGTGAGGGAGTGCTATGACATTTCGCTTGCGTATTATGACTGCAATACTGGTTGTTACATTATCAGGGCTGAGTGTATTTTTTTTCTTTACTTATTATGTGGCGACTGATCTGGTTGAAAGTAATTATGCCAAGAGTCTGACTGAATCAATGCAGCTGCGGATGGAGCAGATTGATGGAGATATGCGGAACGTATACCAGAAAACAGTTTCTTTAAGCGTGCAGCCGGAACTCATCGGAGTAGTCGATGCATATTTAAAAGAATACGGCCAGAACGCCGAAGGCGCGTTAAAAGTATCTGACTATCTGCGGTCCCAGAATGATTCGCCGGATCTTATCGATGCACTTTTCTTATATCTTTCTGAAACCGACCAGATTATCTGTTCTCAGGAGTATCGTGATATCATAGAGGGAGTGGACAGCAGCCAGTATATATGGACCGCAAAAGAGGGTATTGGGATTAAACCGCTGGTTTCCAGTGATACCGGCGGAGACGAGATGAATACGATATATTTATATGCGAAACCGGTATACTCCGCAGAAGGAGAACAAGTGGGTACGATTGCGGTCAGTATCAGTGAAAGAACGATGTATTATAAACTGCTGGATGCAGGTAATTTGTCGGAAGAGTATTTTTTGCTCGATGGTGAAGGTTATATCTGTTCTGCCCGGCAGTCGCCGGGTGCGGATAATCATGTTTCAGGGCTGATCGATATCCCCTGGGATGAATATCGGACCGAAGTGGTAATCAGCCGGGACAATGGGGAAAAGAGTATCTGTGCTATGGTGAAATCTTCCTTTACTGGGTTTACCCTGCTGGGTATTTCTGAACATGCTGCTTTGGTTGCCGATCTGAAGCAGACGCAATGGCTGTTTACATTGATGTTATTTGTAATGATAATCCTGGAAGTTGTTTTTGCTAATAAAATTGCAGATATGCTCAATAAACCGCTTAAGCGTCTCATAGATGCAATGAAACGAGTAGGACGAGGGGACTTTGCAGCACGAACAGAAGCTGATCAAGGGGATGAATTTTTTCAGCTTAACAGTCAGTTTAATGGAATGGTGACACAGATTGACGAACTGATCAGTCAGGTCGTGGATGAACAAAACCACGCCAGGCAGTCGGAACTGCGTGCACTGCAGTATCAGATAAAGCCCCATTTTATGTATAATACCTTAAACTCTATTAAATATATGGCTATTATTCAGGGAAATGAGCGGGTCGGCAAGCAGCTGTCGGCTTTTATTGAATTACTGGAGGCAAGTCTAAATAAAGAAAGCGATTTCAGCACACTGGACTTTGACCTGCAGCTGGTGAAAGATTATGTTTCTCTGCAGAAGTATCGTTACATGGGATGTTTCAGTATGGAATATAATATTTCGGATGAGGCAAAGAACTGTTATGTACCGCGGTTTCTGCTCCAGCCGCTGGTGGAAAATTCGATTCTGCACGGAATGGATACCAAGCGCAATGATAATCTGATAAAAATCAAGGCGAATGTCAGCGGCGGGATGCTGCATATCGAAGTTGATGATAACGGCAAAGGCATGACAGATGAGCAGAAGCAGAAGGTACTGCATCAGGAGGCCGATACCAAAAGACAGTTTAATGGTATTGGGGTTTTTAACACAAGGGAAAGACTGCGTTTGTTCTACGGTCAGAATATGAGTTTTGAGCTTCAGACAGAATTAAATAAAGGAACAAAGTATCTGATTCAATTTCTGGCCGATACTGAACTGGAGGAAGGGATATGAAAGAGCGCTTCGCGGGCAGGTATTTTTGCTGTGGCAGTCTGTTGCTGGTCTTACTGCTTGTTTGCGGCGGCTGTGCAAGAGGAACCTTGTTTGAGGAAAAAGAAACCTGGAACATCGGCGTAGTATTAAAAACTATGGATAGTGAGCACTGGCAGGGTATCCGATCCGGTATGGAAAATACCGCAAAGCAGCATGGTGTTAACCTGACACTTTTTTACCCCGGCAATGAATGGGCGGAAGAGGAACAAAAGGTTATGATCAGAGATCTGCTGGACGCCGATATTGACGCTTTAATCGTGGCCCCGTGTAATTCTACCAATACCGGCTGGTTTGTGGATCTGGCCGCAGAAAAGGAGATCCAACTTTTTACGGCCGATACCCGTTCGCTGGACCGGGATATTCCCTATATTGGCATTGATAATCTGGAAGCCGGCCGGTTGGCAGCGCAATATCTTGATCTGAAGCTGCCGGATCATAGCAAGGTTGCGGTGATAGCCGGAGGAAGTAAACAGGCTCAGACAGTTGACCGGATAAGCTCATTTCAAAAAGAGATTGAAAGCCTGCGGGGTCTAAGCTATGAAGATGTTACAATAATTAAGGAAATCAGTGGCTTTGCTGATGCCTTGCATGCTTCCAAAGATCTAATCAATGCTGATGTCAAAGGGGTCTTTTGCGCCAGTGCCGTCATGGGGCTGGGGGCAGCGGCCAGTGCCAAAGAGATGAACAGCGATCTTTGTATTATTACGATTGATACGCAGGATGATGCCATTAAAGCGGTTCAAAGTGGAGATATAGACGGGCTGATCACCCAATCCGGATATGAAGTTGGCCAGGCAGCAGTTGAAACGGTTGTAAACTGTCTGGAAGGCGGTGCGAGAGATAACGTGTATATAGGCTGTGAGCTGCTGACCAGGGATAACATAGGTAAATATCTCAACTAAATGAGGAAATCAAAGATGAAAAAGGTTCTAATTATTGATGATGATGCTCTGGTCAGGATGTTTCTCCGCCAGATCATCCCATGGGAAGCGGAAGGATACCAAATTGTCGGAGATGCCCGGGATGGTGAAGAAGGCCTGGAACTGTATGATGAATTTAAGCCGGATCTGTTGATTGTAGATGTAAGTATGCCGGTCATGAATGGGATTCAGTTTCTGAAAATCATTAAAGATAAGGGATTTCAGGGCGGAATTATTATGCTCAGTTGTCATGAGGACTTTGAGTATGTAAAAACCGCAATGGCATTGGGAGCAGATGAGTACGTCCTGAAAAATCATCTGAATACCAAGCTCCTGCATGAAGCTTTGCAGACGGCTGAGAAACACATGGAGAAACGCTTTCATGAAATAAGCCGGCAGGATGAGCTGATTGCTTTTGCACAGAAAGGCTTAACAGAAATCAGAAAAGAAGCGCTGCAGACATTGCTGGAGAATGGAGATTACCCGCCGGAGGAACAGAAGAAGCTCTTTGAATCGGCCCATATCAGCGGCTTATTCCGGCAGTGTGCTGCAATACTGGCACATTTACCAATAACCGAAAAGCAAAAAAAAGAAAGATTTTATGAGTTGTGTAAGCAGCTTGCTGTAAGCAATCAGGCTGAAATGATTATTCTGCGGGAAAGAGCCTGTGTTTTTATTGTTGATCTGACTGAGTACCCATCAGCCAGTAAGCAGTATGAGATCATTGCGGCAATGCAGAAAGTAACACATAAATATGCATGGGAATACCTGGGTGTTAAATTATCCAGCGGTACAAGCGAAATCTGCAGTAAAACAGGAGCGGTTGCAAAAGCGGTCGGCCAGGCTGAAAGGGCTTTACTGCTGTCGTTCTATGAACAGGGCGCATGGATTTATCCAGAGAGCCGGAAGCTGTGCTTTGATTGTCCCTGTGAAGCAGAGAAGCTGCTTGCAGAGCTTCCGTATCTGATGAAAATAGGAGATGAAGTAAACCTGAAAAAGGCATCTGAGGCTGCCGTCCGGGCAATTACCGCTGTCCGGGTGATACCGCAGGCTGTCGGCGACTGGCTGCGCCGATGTGATCAGGCAGCGGGGATGGTAAGACCTGAAACGGAATATGCCGGCTTGGAATCGGTGGAAGGTTTAAAAGAATTAATGGAACGTTATATATTGCAATTATATGAGATGCAGACGTTAAAGACACCGGATAATGTCTCGTTTTCAATTCAAAAGGCGGCAGACTATGTTAAAGGACATTTCAGGGAAAGATGCTCATTAGGTGATGCTGCCGATCATGTGGGGCTTACACCAGCCTATTTGAGTGCGAGATTTAAACAAGAAATGAGGATCGGATTTGTAGAATACCTGACCGAAGTGAGAATAAACCAGGTTCAGCTGCTGATGAAACAGAATCGGCGTGATACTATAAAGAGCATCTCTGATCAGGCTGGATTCACCGACTACCGGCATTTCTGCAAAGTGTTTAAGAAGAAAGTCGGCTGCAGTCCGGCAGTCTTTCGAAAAAAAGCTTAAAATATAACAACTTTCATAAAAGCACACACCAATTCTTTGATAATTAATGGTCAAAGAAAATGGGTGTGTGTTTTTTTGCGCTTTCTAAAAAAAAGTATAAAAAAATTACAAGTATACCATAAATGATGCCGTTTCTTCTGAATTTCATGACGTGTATAATATTTACAAATAATTAGTTCGGAAGGGAGGGAATGGTGTGAGAGTTGCACAAGAGTCATACGCGTTAGAGATGCGGAATGTAGTGAAAGTGTTTCCCGGTGTACGAGCATTGGATGGTGTGAGTCTACAAATTCGTGCGGGAAAGGTCCATGTGATCTGCGGTGAAAACGGAGCCGGGAAATCAACCCTTATGAAGGTGATCAACGGGACTTATCAGGCTGATGAAGGTGAGATGTATTTTGAGGGCGCACAGGTGGGAAAACATAGTGTGCAGGATACAATGCAGATGGGAATTGCGATGATTTATCAGGAGCTTAACCCAGTGATGGAAATGACCATTGCCGAAAATATTTTTCTGGGAAGAGAACCTAAACGGGGCGGGTTTATGGAATTTGGAAAAATGTACAGCGATACACAGGACTTGCTTAATCAGCTGAATATTCCGTTTGATGCTCACCAGAAAATGCGGGAAATATCCATTGCCGGACATCAGTTAGTAGAGATCGTAAAGGCAATTTCAATGGATGCCAAGGTGATTATTATGGATGAGCCATCCTCGGCAATTGCCGATGCAGAAATTGATATACTGTTCGATCAAATTGTAAGGCTGAAAGAACAGGGGGTCGCAATTCTTTATATAACCCATAAGATGGATGAAATATTCCGGATTGCCGATGAAATTACCGTGATCCGGGACGGACAGTGGATTGAAAGCGGACCGGCCGGGAATTATAACGCAGACAAATTGGTGTCCCGAATGGTTGGCCGGGAGATTAAAAATATCTTCCCGAAAGAGGATATTCCCATCGGTGAGGTGGTAATGGAGGTGCAGGGTCTAACTCAGGGGAAAGCGGCTGGCGGCAGATTTAGAGATATTAGTTTTCAGCTGCACAAAGGCGAGATTCTTGGCTTTTCAGGCTTGGTAGGAGCCGGACGAAGTGAAGTGATGCGGGCCCTTTTTGGCATTGATCCATATACTGCGGGTGAGATTAAGATTGATGGCAAACCGGTTCGGATTCGTAATACCAGTGAGGCAATTGCGTCTGGCGTAGCAATGGTATCCGAAGACCGTAAAGAATACGGATTAGTTCTGGAACGCAATATCAAAGAAAACATTTCCCTGGCGTCGTTAAAGCATTTTAAGAAAAGCTTTCTGCTGGATGATAAACAAATTGCCAGTCGTTCTCAGGAAATGGTTGACCTTCTTAATATCAAGGTTGCCGGTTTGGATGTAAAGGCAGAAACTCTGTCCGGCGGAAATCAGCAGAAAGTTGTTCTGGCTAAATGGCTGATCGGTGATGTCAAGATAATGATCTTAGACGAGCCGACCAGAGGAATTGATGTTGGAGCCAAAAGTGAAATACATAAGTTAATGGGTAAATTTGCCAGACAGGGTATGGCAGTGATCATGATATCTTCGGAACTGCCGGAGATTCTCGGGATGTCAGACCGGGTCGTGGTAATGCAGGCAGGACGAATCAGCGGAATCCTTGAGCGCAGGGAACTAACCCAGGAGGGCGTTATGAAGTTATCAACAGGGGGAAGAGTATGAATAGTCAGAAAACAGTTAACAAATTTAATTTTGGTGAGTTTTATGGTAAATGGGGAACATTGTTGATTCTGGTCATTATTGTGGTGCTTGCATCTTTATTTGTACCCAATTTCATTAAACCGCGGAATCTTTCCAACATCCTGCTTCAGAACTGTGTGGTGGCCATGCTGGCATTTGGAGCTACCTTCATCATCATTCTGGGGCATACTAATATCGGCTACGGCTCCGAACTGGCATTTATCGGATGTATTGCCTGTCTGCTGATGATCCGGCTGCAGGAGATTATGCCGCCGGCGGCGGCAGCGGTCATAACAGTTATCTCTGCGATGTTGATCGGCCTGGGAGTGGGAGCGGTCAGCGGGTATATAATCACGAAGTTTAATATCCCGGCCTTTATAATGACGCTGGCAATCATGACGATGGCCCGCGGCGGTGCTCTTTTGATCACAAACGGTACTCCGGTGTCAGGCATGGATGCAGCGTTTAACTGGCTCGGCCAGGGATTCATCGGTCCGATTCCCACCTCGGTTGTAATCATGATACTGCTGTTTTGCATTACCTGGTTATTGCTTAATAAAACTGCTTTCGGACGCCATATCTATGCGGTGGGCGGGAATGAAAATGCTGCTGTTGCTTCGGGTATTAAATCCAAACTGGTAATTAAAAAAGCATTCTTACTGGATGGTCTGATTACCGGTATTGCGGCCGTAGTGTTCATGGCCCGTCAGGCTTCGGGAACGCCGGCCGGCGGACTGGCTTATGAGTTTGATGCAATTACTGCTGTTGTCGTAGGCGGAACTTCGATCGCGGGTGGTTCCGGGAATGTCGGCGGGACGATAATCGGGGCGATTATCGTAGGAATTATCAACAATGTGCAGAATTTACTTCATGTTAATACATATTGGCAGCAGGTAATTAAAGGGGTTGTAATTCTGCTTGCCATAATCCTCGATGTGGTCACCAAACGGGCGGCAGAGAAAGCAATGAAATAAGATATGAATGCACGGCGGCATTTATATAAATATAACCGATTAGGAGGAACAGTTTATGAAAAAAAGATTAGTTATGATTCTGGCAGTATGCATGGTTTTGACCGGGCTGGCAGGCTGCAGCGGGGGCAGCGGTGATGATTCCGCGGGCGGCGAAAAGGTCTTTACAGTTGCCTACTGTAACTCTGGCGATTCGGATGTTTTTGATAAACTTAAGAAAGACCGGTTCAATGATTTGGTGAAGGAGGATGCAACAATAAAAGTGGTTAATTCCGAAGCCAATATGGATCCGCAGAAACAGCTGAACCAGATTGATGATGCAATTATGCAGGAGGTAGATTTAATTATTGTTGTACCGATTGATTATTCCGGTATAACGCCAGGCGTTCAGGCGGCCAATAATGCCGATATTCCGGTAATTTGTCTTGGAATCGAGTCAGAAGCCGGGGATTATACCTTTGTCGGATGTCAGAACCGCGATGCCGGTGTGATGCAGGCCGAATATCTGGCCGACGAACTGCCGGAGAGCGCAAAAATCCTTTATCTGTCCGGGACACCGGGACTTTATCATTCGGTGGAACGTCATGACGGTTTTTGTGAAACTTTACAGGAGAAACGTCCCGATATTGAACTGCTGGCCGAGATGACCGGAGAATATACCCGCGATAGAGCACAAAAGGTGGTCGAAGACTGGTGCCAGTCATATGATGAGTTCGATGCTATTGTCTGCGCAAACGACCAGATGGCTCTAGGAGCAGTTGAGGCGCTTAAAGCAGCCGGACGGTTAGATGGAGTTTTGATTGCCGGTATCGATGCCACAGATGAAGCTTTAAAAAAAATAAAAGCCGGAGAGATGGCAATCTCAATCCGCCAGTCTGCTGATGCACTGGCTGAAAATTGTTATGAGACGATCCGGAAGATGCAAAATGGTGAAGCTCCGGGAGAGCGCGTGATTGTAGATTTTGAACCGGTTTCAGTAAACAATGTTGATGATTATATGAAGTAAGGAGGAGCTATCATGTTAAACGGAGAAAGAGTTATCAAACGGCCATTAAGATGGGGAATGGTCGGAGGCGGACGGACGGCTAATGTGGGTTACAAACACCGCCAGGGGGCACAGCGGGATAATACCGCATATAAATTGGTGGCCGGAACATTTGATATTGATCCTGAACGGGGAAAAGACTTTGGGATGAATATTGGAGTGGATGGAGAACGCTGTTACCCTGATTACAAAACGATGTTTGCAAAAGAAGCAAAACGGGAGGATGGGATTGAAGTGGTTTCCATCGCGACACCGAACGGTACTCATTATGAAATAACCAAAGCGGCACTTGAAAGTGGTCTGCATGTAATCTGTGAAAAACCGCTGTTCTTTGAGGTGGAACAAGGTCTTGAAATCAGGGCTCTGGCTGAGAAGATGAATAAGATTGTCGGCGTTACTTATGGTTTTTCCGGCAGTCAGCTGCTGCTTCAGATGCGTCAGATGGTGAAAAACGGTGATCTCGGAGAGATCAACATGGTTGAGCTTCAGTATACCCACGGGTTTGGATGTGATGCTTCCGGTGACGTCAAGAGTGAGGGCCAGAAGTGGAGAGTGAACCCGAAAGTAGCAGGTCCGTCATTTGTGCTGGGCGACCTTTCCACTCATACATACTATATGTCCCATCTGATTTGCCCGGAATTAAAACTGAAGCAGGTGCTTTGTGACCGCCAGTCCTTTGTTGAAAGCCGCCGCCCGTTAGAAGATAATGCATATGTTCTGATGCGGTATGAAAACGGAGCGGTAGGGAGAATGTGGACTTCCGCTGTAAATGCCGGCTGCATGGACGGTCACAGGATCCGCATTATCGGATCCAGGGCATCGGTGGAATTCTCGGATAACCAGCCGAATGAGCTGATCTATCAGGTACAGGGAGAACCGATACGTAAGATGATCCGCTCAATGCCTTATCTGTATGATGAGTGCAACGCCGATGAACGTCTGGGAGCTTTGCACGCGGAAGGTCTGCCGGAGAGCTGGGCGAATATCTATCTGAAGTTCGCTGTTGCCATCGAAGCGAAAAACAGTGGGGATGAGGAAAGGTTAAAAAATCTTGTATATCCCGATCTGAATGCCGGAATCGAAGGAATACGCTGGGTGACCAAATGTGTTGAATCGGCTGATAAAGGCGGGGTATGGGTAGATTTTTAGATGCCTTGCAGAAACCAAAATATGAAAATTAAGTGCTCTTAACGAGGAGGAACGAGTATGAAACTGGCAATATGTACCGATGTATTTGCGGATTTATCTTTTCCGGAAATGCTTGACAAAGTAAAATCACTGGGAATTGATGCGGTTGAAATGACAGCCGGCGGCTGGGGAGCGCGGAAACACTGCAATACTGCAGAACTCTTGGGAGATGAAAGAAAACTGGAAGCATTCAAAGAACAACTGAGTATAAGGCAGATGCGCATTGCGGCTCTGAACACATCCTGTAATCCGCTTTGGCCGTCAGCTGCCGGTGCAGCATATAAAGAATCGATGTATGCGTGTGCCGATCTGGCGGAAAAGCTGGAGGTTAAGAAGATAGTTGCAATGGCCGGACTACCTGCCGGAAGCGAAACCGATACCACCCCGAACTGGATTACCTCAACTGTTTCCTGGCCTGATTTTATGGCACCGGCTTACGAATATCAATGGCGGGTGACAGTCGATTTCTGGAAAGAGTATGCGGCTTACTGCAAATCTAAAGGAATTGAAAAAATTGCGATTGAAGAGTTTCCGGGAACCATGGTATGGTCAGTGGAAACATTGTTAAAACTCAGAGAAGCGACCGATCCGATCGTCGGAATCAATCTGGATCCTTCTCATATGATGATTTTAGGAGCAGATCCGATCACCGCGGTACGCGGGTTGAAAGGATGCATATTCCATGTGCATGGTAAGGATGCGCGGATTGAGCGGGGATTGGCCGATATGAACGGGATCCTTGAGCCGAGACCGGTCACGGAATCGGCCGAACGGGTATGGAACTACGTAGCAGTGGGCTGCGGAAAGGACCTCCGGTGGTGGAAGGAGTTTTTCTCCGTGCTCAGTATGATGGGCTATGACGGAGACGTATCACTTGAGATGGAAGACCTGACCATGTCGGTGGAAGTCGGTGTACTGACTTCTATTGGTGCTCTGAAGCAGACCATCAGCAAATGAAATAAGGAGGCTGATTATGAAAATTGCGTTTGACGTAGATGTGCTGGCGAAACAGATGGAAATAAACCGGATGGTACATCAGGTTGCCGATTGGGGATACCGTTTTATTGAACAATCCCCTCACCCGAGGATTAATCCCTTCTATAAACATCCTCTCTTCTCAAAAGAGTGTGAACAGGAATACCGTAAAGCACTCCGGGAAACCGGTCTGGAAATATCGTCGTTCATCGTTGTTTACCGCTGGTCGGGACCAACCGAAGAACAGCGCCGTTTCGCGGTGGAAAACTGGAAACGGATGATTCGGATTGCCGGAGATATGGGGGTGAAGGTAATTAATACCGAGTTGTCTGGCGATCCGGATCAACAGGAGGTCTGCAATGGGATGTGGTTTCGGTCGATGGAGGAATTGCTGCCTCTGATTGAGAAAGAAGGCATCCGGGTGGAGATACAATCACATCCATATGATTTTTGTGAATTGAACAATGAAACCTGTGATCTGGTAAAATCGTTTCGTTCCAGACATCTTGGGTATGTGTATTCTTCACCGCATGGCTTCTTTTACGATGAAGGGAAGGGTAATGCACGATCGATGCTGCGCTATGCTGGTGATGAGCTCACCCATGTTTTATTTGCCGATACCTTTAACCAGACCAGAGACTGCCGTTACATTGTCAATCCGCCGTGGTTGAACCAGCGCGGAAAGAATGAAGTAACGATCCATCAGCATCTTGCCATGGGCGAAGGCGATGTTGATTTTACAGGTATTTTTGATACACTGCGGGAACTGAAATTTGCTGAGCGGCAGCTGCAGGATGATGCACCAAAAGCCGGAGGCGACAACATCGCATGTGTTTCTATGTTTGGTTTCCCGGAAAAAATGGATAAACAGGCACCGGAGGCGAGGGAGCGCATTGAAAAAGAGTTGGCAGTATTTTAATATGGAAAATGAGATAGCGGCCGGACGTTTGAGAAACGTCCGGCCGGATTTTTGAATTATATTTGGTAAATGTTTACAAAGCAGTTATGGGTAATCTGCACAAATAATGAATTCAAATTAGTTGATTCTATCAATAGACATTTTTATAAAAAGTGTATAATATCAAATAACAGAGCACGAGCTCGTTATAGGAGTGAAAACGGCAGAAAATACCTGTCGTAAATTTTTCCCCAATAAAGAGCACGAGCTCGATGCGCAGGAAAGGAGAATTATTAGAGAAATGAAGCTGAATGTACTGAAAGTAGGGATCGTGGGTGTAGGAGCGATCGGCAGGACCCATATTGAACGGATTAACAATATACTGCAGGGAGCAAATGTAACGGCCTGCTCTGACGTAAATGCTGAACTGGGAAAAAGCGTTGCGGAAACGTATGGATGTAAATTTTATGAAGATGGAGAAGCGATGATTGCCTCAGAGGATATGACGCAGTTATCGTGACCACTCTGGATCTATATCATGAACAGTATGTTCTGGCGGCGCTCAGGTACGGCAAATATGTTTTTTGTGAAAAACCGCTGGCACCGGAAGCAGATGCATGCCGGAGAATAGTCGAAGCGGAAATAGACGGCGGCCGGCAGTTGGTCCAGGTTGGATTTATGCGTCGTTACGATGTTGGTTACCGGCAGCTGAGAAAGGCAATTGAAGCGCGTACGTACGGGGAACCGCTGCTGTTGCATTGTGCCCACCGGAATCCGGGGGTAGATGAGTCTTATGATACGCCGATGGCGGTCGAGAATTCCATGATTCATGAGATTGACGTGCTGCGGTGGCTGCTGAATGAGGATTACGCAACAGCAGAAGTAGTATTTGGTAAGAAAACCAGACAGGCCTACAGCAACCTGATGGATCCGCAGGTAATGATCCTGACAACCAAATCGGGAGTACGCATCGATGTGGAGGCATTTGTATCTACCGGGCACTGCTATGATATTAAGTGTGAAGTAGTATGTGAAGATGCCATTTTGAATCTCCCGCAACCGGCCAATATTGAAGTGTGCAGGGATGCGGAAAGAGGGCATGCAATCGACAGTGACTGGTCCATCCGTTTTGCAGATGCGTATAATGTGGAAATTCAGGAGTGGATTAATGCCACCAGGGCCGGTTGTGTAGATGGGACAACGGCTTGGGACGGATATACTGGGCAGGTTACCGCAAAAGCTGCATCTAAGGCCCGGGATGAAAAACGGGTAGTGAACATTGTAGCGGATCAGATTCCGGAATTTTATAAGTAAAGGGAAAGTGAGGTAAGAATTATGAAAATAGCATTTGATGTTTATGTGCTGGCAAAGCAGATGGATATAAACCGGATGGTGCATCAGGTTGCCGACTGGGGATATCAGTGCATAGAGCAGTCACCCCATCCGCGCATTAACCCCTTTTATTAACACCCCTTATTTTCGGAAGAAGCTGAGCGGGAGTACCGTCAGGTGCTGAAGGATACTGGGGTGGAAAATTCTTCATTTATCGTCGTATACCGCTGGTCCGGCCCGGCGGAGGAGCAGCGCAAAATGGCGGTTGAAAACTGAAAAAATAAAGGGAATAACGCAAAATCCGGATATCTGATCTAAAGGGACCAGTTATCCGGTTTTGTGATATCACTTTTTGTTTTTGCGAGTTAATTAATACCTACAGATTTTGTGAACAAATAATAGATATATTATTATTGATTTTTAAGTATGGCGGAATTTTTCCGCTGTGCAGATATTCATATAAGCAAATTAATGGCTGATAGCCCTGATGGAAAAGATCCTGGCTGATGGAAAAATCAATCGTATCATTCTGCAGATAGCTTTTGGTACGGTTGGAAATGTCGTGACAGATAATCCGCAGCTGGCCGGGAAGTTCTAAGTCTTCGAGAGCTTTGACACAGCCGGACACACTGCGGTTGGCCATATAAATTGTTTTTATATCCGGGTTTTCTTTTAATGCATTTGTAATTTTTTTGTAGGTCAGCTGATAATCATTAAAGGTTTCGATGATATTTATCTGATTTTCGGGATAACCGACCTCTCTCATGCGGTCCTGAAAGCCCTGCAGACGTGTCCGGTGGCCGTTAAATTCCAGATTACCCACCGCTGTTAAAACACTATTGGCGGCATCGGTGCATTTACGAACCAGCTCGGCGGCGATCCGTCCGCTTTTGTTATAATCCTGTCCGACGAAACAGATACGCC
>Ga0153996_1000728_pt1 | contig 14512 bp, 14 predicted proteins | sample TSNC080MetaG_FD_104728 | JGI IMG/M metagenome (GOLD analysis project Ga0153996, IMG submission 104728) | Attine ant fungus gardens microbial communities from North Carolina, USA - TSNC080 MetaG | ecosystem: Host-associated > Fungi > Mycelium > Unclassified | place: USA: North Carolina, Lumber...
GCCGTCAACAGCTATATTATTATTCTCTCCCCACGCCACTTGAGTCATGTGGTAGGATTTAATGACCAGGCGCCGCAAATCCTTTACTTGGTCAGCCATCTTATGCCACCTCCGTTTCTTACTCTTATTATAACAGGGTGCTGCACACTGCAACACCCTGTTTTACTTAATTTCTATTCTTCACTTACCGTGCACTCATTTAAAACGGTATTCAGGTGATGCCTATACACCTTCTGCCATGTTACACTTTTGCAACATACTCATACGGCAGCGGAACAATCTTTCCCGGAGTCTCTATGGAGATCAGATTCTCCAGCGCAGCCTTAACGATAGCTGTCTGCTGTTCCACATTGTTGGGAGCACCCGCATTAGCACCCATCGGCACCAGCGGAGCAACTGCCCGGGGTGTTCCGGTCTGACGTACAACCGGAGGAAGAGCAGCAATGATAATAGTCGGAATTCCTGCTTCTTCAATCGCTCTCTGCACCAAAACTGCAGAGCGGTGGCAAGTACCTCAGCCAGCGGTCAGGACTACGGCATCGACCCCTTCTTCTTTCAGCATCTGAGCGATCGCCGGTCCTGTTTCATTTTTGAATTTTTCCTGGTTTCCGCCGCCGCCCATGAAGCCTGCATGCACAGGTGCACAAGCTTTGATGAAACCTTCTTTTGCCAATTCATGAATTCTATCAATCGGAAACATACAGTTAATATCCTTATTAACATCTCCGTTATCATATCCGCCATGTGAAACCATCAATTCATTTGACGGCATCGTATCGGTAACTTTGCGCCAGGTAAAATCACCCGCAAGATTAAATCTTTCCTGATCTTTGTGGTGTACACCGGCAGCTGTAGCCAGAGCGATGGTCATATCCTTCAGCTCTTTTGTTACAGGAGTCCATACCATAGGCGGAGTAATAGGAACGAATATTTCTGACTGCATTCCTTTAACTAATGTTAAACTCATCATTATACCTCCTTATTTTTTTGATTCTGAGCACGCTTTTCTTCCCTGCGTCTCTTTTCGATGTCTAGGTTACTGATATACTTCTCATTAGGCTCCGGCCCGAGCTGCTCGACGAAGCTCATATTCCAAGCAACCTCCTGGCCCACTTCAAGAGGATAGTCCGTAATCAGCATGCGCATCGGAATCTTCAAGTATCCTAAACGCCCCTTCAAATCGATTGCCACACAGCCATCGTGGACTTCTACGATTACGCCTTCCATCTGAATTATCTTATCGCCATATTTCATATCCGATCCCCTAGCTTTAGTCGTATTTTTCTTTTCTCTTCTGACTCATCGGCAGAGACTGCTCATTTTCCACAAGCTCAACCGGTTTTCCGGAAACGTTTGAAATCAACTCAAGGTTGGTGGATTTTACGTTCGGATTCCATTTCTTCTCCGCTGTTTTTATATCTTCTCCGCTCATTTCCGCTTTCAGCATCTGCAATGCTCTGATCGCATCTTCGTGGCAAAGAGTATTACAGCCGAGCACTTCGTTCTCAATACCGGATTCCGATTTATTATTATCAACCATCGCGGTCATATATTTATTACCTACAACAAGCGCGCCCTGTACCGCACAGAAAGACAGACCCACTACCGGAATGCCGCGCATACCGATCTGCTCGTGATGGCTGGCAAAATCAATATGGTTATTTCCGAAACCTTCGGTGGTAACAAACGCACCGTCAACATCAAGCATTTCAACCATCATGCCGACCCGCTTGGATACGTAGAATTTCTCGGCATTAATCTGCGGACTGCCGACAAAAATCACTCCGCAGAGGTCAACCTCTTCGTCGTGCAGAGCTTCCAGAACCAATGGTTCACGCCAGTAATGTCTGGACATTTCTTTCGACGCCGGTCCGATACAGGTCAGTGCATGAACACAGCCATCAAGGACTTCCAGCGGTGATACAGAAATCGGAACGTTACCCAAATCAACGTTTGGTTTACCGCCTAAAATACCAACCGGTTCCACCGGCAGAATCAGGTTATCGTGCATCGCACCCTGACCCATGATTTCTTTCACGATTACAACCTTTTTCTTACCAGGTCTTCTGACCTGATCAAATGTTTCGGTATCAACTGCTAAAGATTCATCGAGCTGCTTCAGCGCTTCTCTGATTTCCTGAGTGATGATATCGGTTGCAGTATGAGCCGCCAGAGGACCTGGCCGTTCCATATTGGTCCCTTCTTTGATGGTTACCTGCGTCTTGATGAATATTTCACCTTTTTCCGGGCAGCCGGGACGGCCCCACATGATATTTTCATCCAGATAGCCTTCGGATGAGCCAAATTCACCGATTTGAACACCGTTTGCATCGGTACCGGTTACCATGACAACAACACCGTCAAGCACTCTGGTAACGCCGGACCCCAGCTCACTGTCGCCTTCTTTGGCCGCGATCGGCTGAACATCCATAATGGTTTCAGAATAGGTATGATATTTATCCGGTGTAATAATCTCAACTTTCAAATCCGTAACCAGTTCCTGATCATTGACACACTCTTCTTCAACGCCTTCGCGAATGTAAAGAGTCGTTCCTTCAATCTTGGTCTCCGGACCTCTCTTTACCTCTGTGATATTAAAATGTTTTCTGGTCAGACTGCGTACTACAACTGCATCCTGATCCGCCTCTTCGGCTGCTGCCGGCGCCGCAGCCACTGCCGGTGCGGAGGCTGCCGGAACTGCTGTACTCCCGCCAACTGCACCCAACGGTAATTCAATATCAATGTCTTTTCCCTCACCGATGCGGATTCTTAATACTCCACCTGTTGACGCAGCATTCATTACCGGTGCTGCTGCCGGTACTTCCGGTTCTTCGGCTGTTTCCGCTTTGGCTGCTTCCGCCTCTGTTGCCGGTGCCGCTTTTACACCGTCAACAACGTCGGCTGTAATGGCTGACAGAGAATCGCAGGTTTTGGTTAAAGTTGCCCCTAATACCTGCCCAATGGTTAAGCAGCCATCCAGATTCAGCAATCCTGAATCTACCAGATCATCAAAAATTGCCGGATCTTCCAGATTTGCAGCTTCAATCGTAATGCCTGCTTCGGCTCTACAACAAAGTACCGCAGGGTCATTTGCATGTTCTTTTGCTGTTTCAGCTGTGATTGACATATTATTCCCTCCTTAAATAATTCTTGAACTGATATCTGCCTGATTAGTTTTTGCAGACATCGTGTATATATACAACCGCCTTACCATATCATCTTGAGAAACTTCCTCGCAGAATCGGGGGTCCGCATGAAAGCCGGCGGGCGGCAGTAATACCAGTAACTATTTTCCGTCCGGCAATTGATCTACCTGCTTTGACACCTTCAGGTGGCGATACAGCGGGTGGCTGATGGTACGCATCACATGATCGGTCTGATGAAATACTTTCAGCCCCATCTTGGGTGCCGAAGCCATTACCGTATTGGAACAATCGGAACAATTTCCGATAACGATATATTCACATTTATCTTTCTTAAACTGCATGCTGTTCTGCACCTGTCCCGGACAGTTTCCGGGGCGTTCACATTTCAGCGGTCCTCCTGGTTTATTTTCAACCGCCTGTTTACAGCGGCACATGGATATCACTTCGCCGTTCATTTTAGCTACGATATCACGCATTCGGTTTTCATCGCCGCCGCAGGCACAGATCAGGATACCGGTTTTCCCTCCATGCAGGTCCGGGAATTCCATCGTCGGAATGATTCCGCCGGTAGTCTTCGTGATCGGTGCATCCAAAGTGGTTGGCTTTCCGGTGAACGGCCCACCCATGATAATTTCACCGATCGGCTCCCGTATCCCGCCGGCACGCAGAATTAATTCTCCGACGCTGGTTCCCACCGGCACATCCATAAATACATGCGGTTTATTACCATCATTCATCTGACCGATTACAGTCAGGTTTTTACTGAAACACGGTTTTCTCTCATCAATAGCTTCGGTAATCCTTCCCAGTGTCTCCACATTCAGCACCACCGATTTGGCTGCTGATGGAAGCTGGGTCGTTTCCAGTTCAATACCCAGGCACTCTCTAACCACTGCGCGCTCTTCTCCCATCGGATAAATATCCGGCATAAGGTGAATAAAGATCGCTTCTTCATCTTTCAGCGCATCTCTCAATATCTGAATAGCTTTTTCATTTTTTTTCTTAATCGCAAAAATGGCTTTGCCCGCATTCGCAATCTCCATAACGTATTTTACGCCTTGGATTACCTTTGGACATTCTTCCTCGATCTGCTGAATATTGTGACGCAGTCCCGGCTCGCATTCGGCCGCATTGATCAGGACGTAACCCCCTTCCAGATCGGTGCCGATCTTAATACCGGTCGGAAAACCTGCTCCGCCCATGCCAACCACACCGGCGGCCTTGACCATATCCAGCTTGCTGCCCGCTTCTATCGGAACAAATTCCTCCTTCTGCTCGGCATCAGGCTTAATTACGATGCGGTCGGCTAGTACGTCTTCGACCACGCCGTTAACACTCGAAAAAATATTGGCACCCAATCCGGTCGGGGTTGCGATGAGTGTTCCTTTTTCCACCTTGTCACCGGCTTTTACAATCGCTTCACATGGAGCACCTACATGCTGATGTAATAACATTTGTATGTTTTCCATATCTTTTCTTCTCCTTTATATATTTTTTTAAGTAAAAACAAAGCCTTCTGCTCTGTTAACTTATAGCTTTCCTCTATTAATATTTATTTCACAAAGAACAATGCATAATTTTTAACAATCGAAGTTTAAAATTTCCCAATTACAAACTTAACAAAACTCTTCTGCACACGTTATTTGCCTTCACTCTACCATATATCAAATCAAATTTCAATATTTTATTACCACTTTTTTGTTAAATTCATATTATCAAATAATCGTTGACATATCAACGTTTTTCATTCATAATGAAATTATAAAACTGAACGCGGTACTAGAACGCGGTCTATTTGATACTTTTTTATCATAGATGTTTTATTTTTTGTTAAAAAAGCATCTCTTGAACACCCTGTATCATGAGGTGTTTTGACAAGGAATTATAGATTTTATCTATAAATTATTATTTTAAAGGAGGTATTCAGTATGTCACTAAACCCCAAATTGAACCTTGATTCCTTCGAAGCATCGTTCAAAGCTATCGACACCCATACCGTGGGTGAATTTACCCGTGTTCTTTTTTCCGGTTTTCCCGAGTTGGAAGGAAACACCATGATTGAACGCAAGAATTTCCTCGCAACCAAACACGATAAATACCGTCAGGCTCTCATGTATGAACCACGCGGCCATCACGATATGTTCGGCGCATATATCTGCGAACCGATCAGTCCGGAGGCCGATTTCGGTGTGATCTTCATGGACACCGGGGAGTATCTTAACATGTGCGGACACGGCACGATCGGTTCTGTTACCGCTCTCATCGAGTCCGGTATGGTTGAAGCCAAAGAACCTTATACCGAAGTTGTTTTAGAGGCCCCGGCCGGTTTGATCCGTACCAAGGCCGAAGTGAAAAATGGCAAAGTCCTCAATGTTACATTGACCAATGTGCCGGCTTTCCTGTATAAAGAAAACCTCAAAACCACCATCGAAGGCAAGGAAATCACTTACGACATCTCGTTCGGCGGCAGCTTTTTTGCTTTGATCGATACCGCACAATTCGGCTTAAACATTGAGCCCAAGAACATTCCCGAAATCACCAGAATCGGCATGCAGCTGATCGAACAGGTCAATGCGGAACAGACGATCAAGCATCCGTACCTGGATATTACGTCAGTTGATCTGGCAGAATTCTACTGTCCGACCGATACTCCGGGATGTGATTACCGCAATGTTGTAATCTTCGGCAATAACATGGCTGATCGTTCACCATGCGGAACCGGAACCAGTGCAAAACTGGCAACCCTTTATGCCAGAGGCAAGATCGGTATAGGCGAAGACTTCGTATACGAAAGTTTCATCGGTTCAAAGTTTAAGGGCGTGATCAAGGAAACAACGAAAGTTGACGATTTCGATGCAGTTATACCAATGATCACCGGAAGCGCCTATGTAACCGGCGAATCCACTTATGTGATCGACCCTGACGATCCCTTAAAATACGGTTTCATTGTTGGTTAATTAGATCAGAATAAATGGAAAAGGCGGATAAATATCCGCCTTTTCCATTTATTACCATAGATTACGACGGTTTATATTGTCCAAAGCTGATTATTCTGCTATAATAAAGCCAGTTTATGCTAAAGTGAGGGACATAAAGAAAATGCCACGAAAACGACAATCAACTAAGAGCCGAATTGTGAAAGCGGCCTGGAATCTATTTTATAAAAAGGGATATGAAAAAACTACAGTTGAAGATATTATCGCCTCTTCAAAAACTTCCAAAGGAACATTCTACCACTATTTTAAAGGAAAGGAAGCCCTGCTTAATTCGATGTCTTACCTGTTCGATGAGAAATACGTTGAATTATACAGCGTTGTCGACCCTAACCTGTCAGCTTATGATAAGCTGCTCTTTTTGAACCACGAACTGTTTTACATGATTGAAACCAGCATCGATGTAAAATTGGTGGGTTATTTATATTCTTCCCAATTGGTCACAAAAGATAAGCGCTCATTGCTGGAAAGCAAGCGTTTTTACTTTAAATGGCTGACGGAAATTTTCAACGAGGCGATTGAGAGCGGTGAATTCAGTAACACCAGTACGACGGACGAGCTTATGAAAATATATGCTATGTTTGAGCGTGCTCTGCTCTACGACTGGGCATTGTGTAATAATAAATATTCCCTGTCTGAGTATAGTGACAAACTGCTGCCTAACGTTCTGGATACATTTGTGAACGGTATATAACCTGATCAATTAAATCTCCCACCAGTGCGATGCACTGGTGGGAGATTTATATGTATAATATCTCATTTTAAATTATATATTATATATCGTAATACAAACTATTAACGGAAGGTAAATACAATTGAAACAAAATAATATTTCAACCCTGAAAATAGCCGCTACATACATTGGAACAACAGTTGGCGCAGGCTTTGCCACCGGGCAGGAGATATTGCGGTTTTTTGCCGCATTTGGTGTGCATGGTCTTTGGGGAATAATATTGACTACGGTATTATTCATAATATTTGGAGTTATCATCATAGGATTGGGGTATACGCTTCATGCCAAATCCCACTTAGATATTTTAAAGCATTCCAGCGGAAAGATGTTGGGATCTGTCCTGGATTTCATAATCTCATTTTTCCTTTTTGGATCTTTGACAGCAATGATCGCAGGAACAGGGGCATTATTTACCCAGCAGTTTGGCTTTGCCGGCATATCAGGTAATCTTATCATGGCAGGGATAACTGCAATCACCGTACTAACCGGTATTAATGGGGTTATTAATTCTATCAGCTTTGTTGTGCCGTTTTTATTAACGTCAGTCATTGGCATATGCATCTTTTCGATAACGAAATCCGCCCCTGATTTGGCTATGGGCACCGTCTTAAACAACAGCGGATTAATAAATAACTGGATATTGTCAGCAATCCTTTATACATCATACAATACACTAATATCAATTGCGGTGCTGGGACCTTTGGGTGCACAGGCAAGGGATAAAAAGTCCGTACTGAATGGGGCAATTCTCGGTGGTTTAGGTTTAGGAATCAGCTCTGCTATGATTTACCTCGCTATATCCGCCAACCTCTCAAATATTATAGATTTGGAAGTGCCAATGATATACATTGCCGGCAATATATCTCATACAATGCAAATAATATTTGCAGTCATTTTAGTTGCAGAAATTTATACAACCGCTGTGGGATCCCTCTACGGGTTTACCGCCAGGTTAATTGATACGGAAAAATCACCGCGAACAGTCAGAATCACAGTCATCACAACTACTATAGCTGCATTTTTCGCCAGCTTGATCGGATTTTCAAATTTAGTTCAATATTTATACCCATTAGTTGGTTATGCCGGGATATTGCTATTAATCAGTTTGCTCTTCAGCAGTATAAAATCGCATTTTTCCAATCCCTCTTAATCGTAAAATTGGTCTAATAAAATACCTCTAAATCCCTGCAGGGCTTTAGAGGTATTTTTTCCTGATATTCAACCTATCCTTTTATCTTATACCAGACATTCATGGATATTTTCTTTTTCAATTCCAACCTTCTTCATCACCGCCAGCAGTTCCTGCCGTTCATCGAGTCCGGCACACCAGGATAATCCGCAGCCGGCCGAGATCACCCGCGGCACCGGAATCATTCTTCCCGCCACCTGATTCTCCTTACAGGCCTTTTCCATAGCCATCGCATCAGCAGTTGTGTGAAAGGTTACAACCAGCTTTAATTCCTTTTTTCTCATCTTATTCAATCACAATTTCGAATTCCGAGTCTTTCTGGGTCGATGTCGCCTTCTTCCCCTTATCCTTCGCAAGTTTTTCTATATTCATCTTCTGATGTGGTTCGCTCACCAAAACTTTGACCGGACCTTCGGCATTTTTCAGCGCATCGGCCGTGAGCATCAGCGGCTCCGGGCAGGAAAGACCTCTTGCATCTACTTCCTTCATTATTTTTACCTTCTTTCTTAGAATATCACAATTGTTATGTAAAAGCTATGCTCCGTCAATTTTCTTTTCTCCGGTTTACCGCGGCAATGATAAAGCAGATAATAATTGCTGCAACACATGCAAACCGCCCTGCCGGTGTCGTTCCTCCGGCCGAATCGGCCGTGGCTCCTGCCGATGCCAGACCGAAGTTGTGACACATCGCAGCCCCGGCAAACAGTCCCAGGACGGTTACGGCTGCATCGGAAGAACCCTGGCCGGCCAGAATCAGCTGGCGCAGCGGGCAGCCGCCGGCTAATACCGCCGCAAACCCAACCGCATACATGCCGAGGATGTTCCACAGATGTTCTGAATGTGCAATGGGAGCGGAAAAACTGAAACTAAAGTTACCGGTGGCAATATTATAAACCAGCATAACGACAAAGATACCGCCGATGACACTTAATAAATCAAAATTTTTCATCAGTACTACGTCGCGGATACTCCCAGCAAAACACATTCTCGACTTCTGCGCAAATACTCCGAATACCAGTCCGCCGATCAGTGAGACAATAATCGGAGCATGCATGCTTCCCGGCCCCTCGGCACTGCTCGCCAGCAACGCAGTTGCTGCCGCCAGAATTAAGATTGCAGCCATGATAATAGGCAGTACAGCTCCATTTACTTTATGAGTTTCATATGCGCGTCCCAGACTGAATCCTCTTTTAAGCATCACCGCTCCGGTTGCAACACCGCCGATGAAACCGATCAGCGCAATATAGGCATTGAGATCTCCGGCCGACATCCGGATAATCATCCGCAGCGGACAGCCTAAAAATACTAAAGAACCGACCATGATTACCATTCCCAGCACAAATCGGGTCATGGGTGATGAGCCGGCCGTGGAACGGTACTCCCTGGTTGCTACAGCAATCAGAAATGCTCCCAGAACCATGCCGATAATCTCCGGTCTGGCATACTGTACGGCTGCCGCCTGATGCAGCCCCAGCGCACCGGCCGTATCGCGGATAAAGCAGGCGACGCAAATGGCCATATTAGCCGGGTTACCGAAAAATGCCAGGGCTGCAGCTACAATACCGCATACCGCTCCGGCTAAAACTAAAGTTTTCTTTGAACCAGATAAATTCATATAAATCCCTCCTGTCTCTTCCTTTGTCAACTACGGCAGCTTATTCTGCTGCCAGGCAGCGAACCGCTTCGACCGCTGCCGTTATCTCCGCCTCGGTGTTATAATGAGAAAAACTAAATCTCACCGCCCCCTGCTCCACCGTCCCGAGAGCTTTGTGCATCAGCGGCGCACAGTGAGCCCCCGGCCGGGTCGATATATGGTAATCCGTGAGCAGTTGGTCACTCACCTCCGAAGAATCATAATCGCCGATATTCAGCGTCACAATCGGGCACCGTTTTAAGGTTGTAAAATCACCGTAAACCTTGATCCCTGAGATATCCCTGACGCCCTGATAAAACTGCCGCATCAGCTTCTGTTCCTGCCGGCGGATATTATCCGAGCCGATTTTCTCCAGATAGGTCAAGGCCGCAGCTAAACCGGCAATACCATGTCCATTGAGTGTTCCGGCTTCCAGGCGTGCAGGCATTTCCGGCGGGTGGCTGCGGCTGTAGGTCTGCACCCCGCTGCCGCCGCTCATCAGCGGTTTGATATCCAGACCTTCGCGGACGTAAATCCCCCCTGTCCCTTGAGGCCCCAAAAGCCCTTTATGACCGGTAAAGCACAGCACATCAATGTGCATCTTCTCAACATCGATGGGAAACACTCCGGCCAGCTGCGATGCATCTACGATCAATAACACCTGCTCATCGGCTGCAATCTGCCCAACCTTCATCAAATCCACAATATTACCGGTCAAATTTGATGCTCCTGTACAGATGATCGCTTTGGTATTACTGCGGATTGCCTCTTTGACATCTTCATACCGGATGTTTCCCTTAGAATCACTGTTTATGATCGTCAGTTCCACTCCCCGAGCCTCCATTTCATAGAGCGGCCGCAATACCGAATTATGTTCCAGCACGGTGGTTACGACATGATCCCCCGGTTCCAGCAATCCTTTGATGGCGATGTTTAAGCTTGCGGTGGAATTCATCGTGAATGCAATTTGCTTTGGATTGCCGGCTCCGAATAAATCGCTTAATTTTTCCCGTGCATCAAACATGATCCGGGATGCGTCGAGTGATGCTTCATGCGCGCCCCGCCCGGCATTTCCAAATGACTGCAGCGCATTTACCACTGCCTCGATTACTTCCGGCGGCTTGCGCAGTGTAGTTGCCGCATTATCCATATAAATCATTGTTTTATCCTCTTTTTAATCGGTGAATCCGATTGTTTCTTCCTAAAAATAGTATAAATCTTCCAACCCTATGCGTCTAATAGAAAAGAGTAATATCAGGCGTTTTTTATAGATATTACCTATAATTCAAAAAGTCTGTCCAGAATATATGATATCCCGAAACAGACTTTTTTCTCTATTTTTTTATACCGTACATCTGCCGGACTACTTTGAGAAATTTCTCGACCGATCCGGAAAGCTGATAATTTTTATTGTAAACAATATTCAGATCGCGTCCCGCACCCTGGCCCGGAATCGGAACGCTGATAATCCTTCCCGTTTCCATCTCATCTTTTGCAGCCAGTTTTGATAAAATGGAAATTCCCATTCCACTGATTACCGAACGCTTAATCGCTTCCTGATTTTCCATGCTGGCGGTGATATTTATGTCCTCCAGAGATATTCCCAGCCTTTTGAGCTGTTTCTCCGCTTCTTTCCGCGTACCGGATCCTTCTTCACGCATGATCAGTCGTTCTCTGATAATCCATTCCTCGATCGGTTTCGTGGCTAATTTCCGGCATCGTTCCTTGTTCGGCATGATTACTACCAGCTCGTCCTTATAGAAAGGTGTATACTGGCAGTGTTTCTTCTCCATGACCGTACCGGTAAACCCTATATCACTGGATCGGTTCATTACCGCCTCCACTACTTTAGCACTATCGCTCTCAACCACTTTGAACTGCTCTTCCGGGTATCGTTCGGTAAATCTAGTCAAAATCTCCGGCAGCAGATATTGCGAAGGTATCGTTGAAGCAGCAATATTAATGCATCTGCTCCCTTCCTCGGTACGTTGCGAAAAAATACCCTCTATACGTCTTTCAAGCTCGATCATCTGCTTGGCATACTTATATAAAATGTCACCGTTCTCAGACAGGCTGACCTCTTTCGTATTGCGGACAAACAATCTTACATTTAACTCTTTCTCTAATGAAGCGATATGCGCACTGACAGTCGGCTGAGTCAGAAAAAGCTTCTTTGCTGCTTTTGAAAAACTTTGACTGTCAGCCACTTCAACATATGCTTCTAATTGTTTTAAATTCATCGATATGCTACCCTTTCACTTTCTGCACCGGTCTTCTTTGTAATCTTAAGGCCATCCATGTATTCCAGAATGGGTTTTGCACTTTTTCGGCTGGTGGAAAACATATCCCGCACCTCGGCAATGGTGATCATACCATCCGCCTCTAATTTGGCTGCGATCTTTTCTTTCGCCCGGTCCATCAATTCAGATAACGTACACATGTCGTCCTGCACCCTTACCACCTGTCCGCCGTCCAGCAAAACCGCCAGAATATCTTCGGTAATCCCCGCCGGCAGGCTGCCGAAATCAATCTCACCGAAACGGACAAAATCGTAACCGGCTGATTCATAAACTTTGAGAATGCTGCGGCTGATTTGATTATAGATATCATCCTGCCGAATATCGAAGTCAGGCAGCTGCAGGTATTCATTATGGCGCCTGATCGTACCCTGCTGTTCTATCCGTTCCACGTACAGATCGAAAAGATTGGGTTTTAGTTTCTTGGCATAGGTCATATGGACTTCTGCCTTTTTCATTCCATACCGGTATGGATACTCCTCATGATAGCGGCTCAGCGCTTCGGTCAGCTCCCGGCTCAGCCGCCGTTCGGAGTCGACATGCCAGATATAGGTATCCTTTTTCAGCGCAAAGGTGAAAATGATCTGCTCTGCTTCCAGTTCCTCCGCTGCGGCGGCAACCTCTTCGGGCGAAAGCGCCGTCAGTTTAGCCAGTTCGGCTATGGTAATCATGGTTTCACCGTATTCTTTTACATGCAGCCCAATCACATCGGCAGCCGATCCGGATTCTTTCTGTTTCAGCGCTTCGATCACATCGGCCTGGAATCGTTTTTTTCTGGTCGGATTGGGCTCAAGAACCACGCCGCCGCCAATCGTTTCCATCGGCGAATAGAAGCGCACGACAAATTTATCACCCCGGCGGAGTGCCATCTCCTCCTCCAGACGCAGCTGAACATATCCGCTGTCACCCGGCCCAAGCTCCTCGCTGTCGAGCAGTACCGCCCGGCACAACACCTCACTGGTACCGGTATATAAATGCAGCCGGGTGTTGTTGTCGATCACCCGCAGAGAATTCGGCAGCATATTCAGCCTTACATCCAGCAGCCCGGTATTCTTCATACTGTTAGGCGGAGCCAGGACACAGCCGCGGCGTATCTCTTTTTTCTTTACATTTGACAGGTTAATAGCCACCCGCTGTCCGGCGAAACAGGTCTTAACCCCTTCACCATGGACCTGGATGCTTCGTATCTTACACGCTTTCCCGATCGGATACATCTCCAGGACATCATCTTTGGAAATGGTTCCCGAAATCAGTGTTCCGGTAATTATGGTCCCAAAGCCCGACAGCGTAAATACGCGGTCAACAGGGAGGCGGGAAATGGTGTTGACATCCTTTTCAACCACCTCATCAACCGTCAGTTTTTCAATCAGTTTAATCAGTTCGGGAATTCCTTCACCGGTAGCCGCTGATACTTTGACCACCGGAGCCTGCTCCAGAAAAGTACCCGCCAGTTCTTCCCGGATCTCCTCTTCCACCAGCTCCAGCCATTCTTCGTCGACCAGATCACATTTATTGAGTACCAGAATACTCTTTTCGATTCCCAGCTGACGCAGGATATCCATATGCTCTCTGGTCTGCGGCATGATGCCTTCATCAGCGGCCACTACCAGCATAACCAGATCCATCCCGACGACACCGGCAACCATGTTGTTGATGAACCGCTCATGTCCGGGTACATCGATGATACCGACCCGGTCACCGCTTTGCAGATCAAAATAAGTAAAACCCAGATCGATGGTAATTCCGCGCCGCTGCTCTTCTTCCCAGCGGTCGGTATTGCGGCCGGTCAGCGCCTTGATCAGGGTGGTTTTACCGTGATCGATATGGCCGGCCGTACCGATTATAATATGTTTCATACTTACGTTCCTCTATATCATGCAGTCTTTGTTTAATACATTCAGTTCTACAAGTTCTTCCGCCAATAGTGTATACATACTCTTATCCATGGTCCGCACATCGAGCAAGATCGTATCATTGACCGTCCGGGGAATCAGCGGCACCGGCATCTTACGAAGCCGCTCTTCCAGAACCGGAACAGAAATCTCCCGTGGCTTTACAGTCACCGCCATACTCGGGATCCGCTCCAGCGGCAGAGAACCGCCGCCGATCTGAGATTCACAGGAGGCGGTCCCGATTTCCGCCGCAAGTCCGGCACCCTCCAGTACTGCCTTGAGGCAGACCGCATCTTCATTAACTTCCTGGAACGATTTGGTGATCATGCTCAGGGTAGGAATATTGCACACTGCTTTTTCCTCATTCAGATACTCCTGCAGCACCAGCTCCAGTGCCGCTGCGGTGAACTTATCTATGCGCAGGGCCCGGGTCAGCTGATTCTTCTTCATCATGTCGATATACTTCTTCTTACCGATAATAATTCCGGCCTGCGGGCCTCCCAGCAATTTGTCACCGCTGAAGCAGACAACATCAGCACCGCTGCGGACAGAATCCTGTACCGTCGGTTCGTATGTCAGACCGTATTTACTCAGATCAATCAAAACACCGCTGCCCAGATCTTCAATGA
>Ga0153996_1000729_pt1 | contig 14507 bp, 13 predicted proteins | sample TSNC080MetaG_FD_104728 | JGI IMG/M metagenome (GOLD analysis project Ga0153996, IMG submission 104728) | Attine ant fungus gardens microbial communities from North Carolina, USA - TSNC080 MetaG | ecosystem: Host-associated > Fungi > Mycelium > Unclassified | place: USA: North Carolina, Lumber...
CCGCCATTACCTGATAGCCCTGCCATTTGCGTACTTTCTTTCCAAAGCCGTATCGCATGCTGACAATTTGCCGGAACATCCCTTCAAAGGGCGAATGATCAAAGTGGCTCCTCGCCTTACTCATCTTTATTGCTTGTTTTTGTCATCCTGCCCTGTAGGGCTTAAGTTGTTGACATTGCTTCTGATATTGTTGACAGGCTATCCAACTATTTCCGCTATACTGTATTCATCAATCCAATGATATATAGAATGATTTTTTTCTGTTCTGGCGTCAGGGTACTCCATTGATTGAGCAGGATCAATTGCTCCGATGTTAGAGGAACAGAGTCGCCGTCAAATGCAAAAAATTGCGACATGGTCATTCCAAACGCTACACAAATTTTTTGTAGCGAGGCGATTGAAGGTACAATATCTTTGCGGTACCAAGAAGATATTGTGGACTGCGGAACATCGGCTTTCTCCGCCAAGTTATATTCCGACCATCCTCTTCTCACGCGATGTCTCTTTATTAGCACTAAAATATCATTCATGTTCCACACTCCTGACTCACTGCACCCCGATACCATACTTTCCTCTTGCATTCAATTTTATGGAGTATTTCGCGTTTAAAAAGGTAATCACACGGTAATTTGTGGGTAAACGCTACATATTCGTTCTCTTTGAACGACAAAAAACATTATCATCACTCCTGCTATTTTGTATAATGCATACATAATCATTATAGATCAAAATGATGCGAAAGAAACGGAGCTTACTCAAAGCAAGTATAGCACAACTCCCTGCAATTTGAAAGAAATTGCAATGCGCTCGGCATATCGCCCCTTCGATTTGCACATTTCTCCAATACAAATGCCAGAGGTTTCCGGCGTAATACGCTCATATATTGGGGAGGGAATAGCAATGCCTGAGACATGAACAACCCGCGAAGAGATGTGGGAGCCCCGGCTTATCACGATGTGAAGGAAGATGCAAACCCGTGTTCCATGAATTAGGAGGTGCCAGAATTGTTACAAGTGAAGCCCGCCCTGCAGCAGCAGCGTATTTTATCCGAAAGTTCCCCGCAAGAACAGCGTATTCAGCGCCTGCGCCATCAAATTTTATCCAACAAAGGAGAAAAAGGCGAATACGTCGGCCATCTGTGTATTGAACGCGCTCGTATTGTCACGAAGTCCTATAAGGAGACGGAAGGACAGCCGATGGTTTTGCGTAGAGCCAAAGCGACACGCAGGCTGATGGAAGAAATGCCCGTCTATATTTTGCCTGACGAGCTTATCGTTGGGCAGGTGGCCAGCAAACACCGCAGCGTGGAGGTGTTCCCGGAAAACGCGGTAGCTTGGCTGGACGATGAGTTGGATCTGATCCAGGCGCGTCCTCGTGATCGCTTTATTGTTTCCGAGAAGATTAAAAAGGAGCTGCGCGAGGAAATCATCCCCTACTGGCGGGGTCAAACCCTGCAAGATATGGTGGAGGCATCTATACCCGAAGATACTTGGTTTGCGCGTCAGAAGGCAGGTGTATTTTTTAGTCAGTCACATGAGCGCGGAGGAATAGGGCACGTAATTCCCAATTATCGCAGGGTCGCCGAAGAAGGGCTGGAATCACTTATTTCCAATATTGACCGGATGCTCACAGAGATCGACCTGTCGCAGCCGGACAGTATGCAGGATATCCAGCGGTACCAGTATTTACAGGCAGCGAGGATCAGCCTGGAGGGTGCGCTCGTTTTTTCGGAGCGCTACGCAAAAGAAGCTCGGCGAATGGCAGATACGGAATCCGACGCGGAACGCCGGGCAGAGCTGCTGGAGATTGCGCGTGTTTGCGACAGAGTTCCGCGCCTACCCGCGCAGAGTTGGCGAGAAGCGCTACAGGCAATTTGGTTCATTTTCATCATTATACAAATTGAAATGGACGGCCTCTCAATCTCCTTCGGGCGGTTCGACCAATATCTGTTACATTTTTTAGAGGATGACCTCAGCGCCGAAGTCATCAGTCTGGAGGAAGCACAGGAGCTGCTGGAAGGCTTTTTCGTCAAAATTAACGAACCACTGAAGCTTTATGATAACGAGAGCACGACAATCCATGCGGGCTTCCCCATGACACCGAACCTAGTAATCGGCGGCGTAAATCGCTATGGCGACGACGTAACCAACACGCTGACATATATGTGCCTGGAAGCACATGAGCATGTACACCTGCCTTCGCCAAACTTGACGCAGCGTATACATCGTGCTACGCCCAATGAGCTGTTTGTTCGCGCACTGGAGGTGATTCGGCTCGGCGGCGGTCTGCCGCAGTTGTGCAACGATGATGTGGCGGCCTCGTCGCTGATGAGCCGTGGGGTTTCGCTGGAGGACGCGCGCAACTATGCACCGATTGCATGTCTGGAACTAGGTACTGACACCAACATGGCGCATTCCTGCTGGGGCGCAAAAAACGGCGGTTTCTACGGGCTACCCAGAACTGTGGAGTTGGCCATGCGCAACGGCAAGGATCCGCTCACAGGTATACAGGTGGGGCCGCAAACCGGTGATCCGCGCACCTTCAAAACATTTGCCGAATTTCAGGAAGCGGTGGTTCGGCAGGATGAGTTCTTTTGCCATCACATGGCCATCGAATCCAACATCGTAGACTATGTCCACGCCACGTTCAGGCCCACGCCCTTTCTCGGATCATTGCTGGACGGGTGCCTGGAATCCGGGAAGGATCCGTCGGCCGGCGGGGCATACTACAACTGGTCTGACATACAATCATCCTCTTCTGGGTCGGCTGGTGATATCTGCTATGCGATCAAACACCTGGTCTTCGACACCAAACAGGTAACCTTCGATACGCTGCTCAAAGCATTGGACGCCGATTGGGAAGGGTACGAAGACCTGCACCGCACTTGCATGAACATCCCCAAATACGGCAACGATAACGACGAGGTCGATGCAATCAACAAGTGGCGCATGAGTGTATTTTACGATGCTATATACCGCCAGAAAACGCCTCGCGGCGGTACGTTTATTCCCGCTGTGATTGGGGGGTGCCGCTATATCAAGTTCGGCAGGCTTATGGGCGCGACACCAGACGGAAGAAAGGCGCGCGAGAATTTATCCGACAGTATCGCACCCATTGCAGGCGCCGACCTGAAGGGTCTAACCTCCGTTGTAAAATCGGTCGCAAAGGTTGATCATCTGCGTCTCACAGGTGGCATCACCTTCAATTCAAAGCTGATGCCTGGTTTGGTAGAGGATCGCGAAGGTCTGATCAAATGGATGTGGCTGATCAAAACTTATTTTGAATGTGGCGGTATGCATGTACAGTTTAATATTGTATCCGAGGAAACATTGCACGACGCACAGCTTCACCCGGAAAAGCATCAAGACCTTATGGTACGTGTTTCAGGCTATAGCGCATTTTTTAATGAGCTAAGCCGCGAGGTGCAGGATTCAATCATTGCGCGAACCGAACAGCAAGCCTACTAAATCGAGTTAAAGCAGAAAGGATTCCGCGCGAAAATCACCCTGGCGCTCTGCGCCATCTCTCCGAAGGAGGGGAACGATATCAGTCGGTACTCAATTCCCCTTCTCCGGAGGGGGGTGGTTGTTTTCTGTAACCTAGGGCCACAAGTGTTGTTTAAAATTGAAATAAGCTGGGGGAGCGGTAAATGTCTCAATCGGGTGTTATCTTCAATATACAGCGAAATTGTATCCATGATGGTCCGGGGATTCGCACCAGTGTTTTTATAAAAGGGTGTCCACTTCGCTGTCAGTGGTGTTGCAACCCGGAATCGCAAACGCAAAACCCGGAACTGGCATTCCTTCCCTTTCGGTGTGTCGCCTGCGGTCGATGTATGGAAAAGTGTCCCGAGAGAGCAATCCACCCGGATCAGGCCGGTCGGCCGGTTCGCGACCACAAGCTCTGCGTCAGCTGCGGAATGTGCGTCAGCGCCTGCCCCCATTATGCCTGGAAGCACTACGGAAAATGGATGTCGACCGACGAGGTTTTCGATGAAGTGCTTCGCGATGAGCTGTTCTATCGAATCTCCGATGGCGGTGTAACTTTTACCGGCGGCGAACCCATGGGACAAAGGGAGTTTCTGCGGGCTCTTCTCAAGTGTGGACGATACCATGGTATCCACACGGCGCTGCAAACTTGTGGTTATGCAAGCGAGGAATATATCGAGAGCATTTTCCCTTTGGTTGATTTGTTTTTAATGGATCTCAAGCATATGGATTCTGCCGAACACCAAAGACTCACCGGAGTCGGCAACGAATTGATCCTGGCAAATATCAGGTGGCTTTCAGATCGCGGGGCGCAGGTTGTGTACCGGATCCCACTGGTTCCCGGCTATAACGACACTTCGGAGAACATGCACCAAACAGGGCAGTTTGTTAAATTGCTTGGAGCGAAAGGCTTGATCCTTCTGGCATTCCATCAGCTCGGGGCACCCAAGTACAATTACTTACAGGCGGATTACATGCTGAAGGATAAACCGGCGGCTGATGAGGAAGCAATTGAACGCGCCAAGTGCATTTTGGAACAATATGTCGACAAAGTAACTGTCGGCGGTGGCGAATAAACGAGTAAACATAACAAGGAGAGAGTATGGATCAAAATAGACTGTTTGGGCTTGTTATCGCGACCATCACGCCCATCAATGAGAACGGCGCCATTGACGAGCGTTCGGTTGCAGAATTTACTGAATACCTGATAAAAGCGGGAGTGAACTGTTTATACCCCAACGGTACGAATGGCGAAGGCCTGCTTTTGACAAAAGAGGAAAGAGAACGCGTCGCGGAAATCATGGTTGCAGAAAACAATCACAGGTTAACCACATTTATTCAGTGCGGCAGCATGACAACAGAAGAAACCGCATCACATGCAAAGCATGCTGTTAAAATTGGTGCGGATGGTATTGGCGTGATGTCTCCGGTCTTTTTTCCTATGGATGACGAATCAATTTTTCAGTATTACAGCGATGTGATCAGCGGGTTGCCGGAGGATTTCCCGGTATATGTCTACAATATTCCCGGGTGCACGACCAGCGATGTCCAACCGGCACTGCTCAACCGGATTATGAAGGCGTTTCCGAATGTGGCCGGCATTAAATACAGCAGTCCCAATCTAATCAGAGTTGAGGACTATTTTGTGCGGGCTGAGCGATATCCGGATTTGCTGATTGGATGTGACAGCCTGTTTCTCCAGTGCCTGATGACAGGCGGTGTTGGAACGGTAACCGGGCCGGGCGGTATATTCCACGAACGATTTACCCGCCTTTACCGGCAGTATAAAGAAGGAGATTACGCAGGCGCGGCAGTTACACAAAAACAAATCGTTAAAACAGACCGCGAATTGGATGGAATTCCCGGCATTCCCGCTCTGAAAGCGTTGCTGAAGATGCGGGGAATCATTAGGACAGATGTATGCCGAGCTCCGCTGCGCAAGCTGACGAAGGATGAATATAGCGTCCTTGAAAAGGTTCTTGAAGCGTACGATAAGGAGGAGAATATCAATGGCTAACAAAAAGCTGAGAATTGGCGTCATTGGTGTAGGTTACGTTGCGAAAAACAATTTTCTGCCTGTTTTGCCGAGATTTTATGATATTGAGTTTGTGGGCCTTATGGCAAGCAGGCTGGAAAGCGCGAAACGGGCCCAAAAACTGTGCGGTGCAGAGAATGTTGTGGGAACGATAGAAGAACTCGTGGAACTTGGCCTGGATTGCGCGTTCGTTCTCACCCCGAAGGAGTGCCATGCAGAGCAAATTTCTTTTTTGCTGAATGCCGGTGTGGATGTATTCAGCGAAAAGCCAATGGCAACAACACTGAGGGATGCCGCTCATATTGCCGATCTGGCGGAAAAGACAGGGCGTAAGCTGATGATCGGCTTTAACAGAAGATATGCGCCTGTGTGCCGAAAGGCAAAAGAGGTTTTCACAGACAGAGTCCCCGATGTGATTTTCGGACAAAAAAACCGCCCGGCAACTGAATATCGTGCGACGCTCGAAAACGCGGTACATATCGTTGATCTGATGCGTTTCTATGGCGGTGAGGTTACAGACGTAAATGCAATTTCAAAATTTACGGATCCCAATTATGAAACCTTTACCACAGCGCAGCTGCGGTTTGAAAGTGGCGCTTCGGGTATACTGATTGCAAGCCGAAGCTCAGGCCAGTGGGAGGAAACCATCGAAATACACGGCGGCAACAGAACCGTCCTGATAAAAATGCCAGACAGCGTGACCGTAACAGACGCGCAGGAGCAGCATACAACCGAGATGACACCGCTTGCGATGGGTTGGGCCAGATCGGAGGACAAACTGGGCTTCACTGATGCGATCCGTCATTTTCTGGATTGCGTCAGGGAAGATAAAACACCGCTTACCAATGCGGTGGACGCGTATAAAACCCATGAATTATTAGATAAGATTCTGAGAAGCGCAGGGCTTCCAGGTATGGATTAAGGAGTAAGGAAATGTACAAAATAGCCGGCCACACAATGGGAACTCCGGAGTATACTGTATGCGAAGCAATAGCATTATTCGGAAAAATTGGCACTGATGGGGCTGAGATTGTTGTTCAGGATGAATATCGATCCGGAATTCCCTGCGACTGCAGCAGCTCCATTATCGCTGAAATTAAGCAATGTGCTCAGGATAATCATATTGACATCATCTGCCTCACACCGTATAATTCTCACTTCAATTCTCTTGATGAGGATGTCCGTCAGAAGGAGATAGAAGCGATAAAAAAAGTGATCGGTTATTGCGATTACCTTGGTGCCAGGTATATCCGGATTTATGGTGGAAATCTTGAGGCAGGCGATACCGAAAATATAGAAACCAAAAGGAAAAAGCTGATCGAATCGCTTCGGCATCTCGGCGACCTTGCCGCCGAAAAAGGCGTGACCCTTGTAGTGGAAAATCATTTTAACACGATGACGGTATCCGCAAAAGACAGCGCCGCGCTGATCCGGGATGTCAATCACAAGGCTGTAAGAATCCTTTATGATCAGGCAAATCTTACCTTTACCGAAAATGAGGATTATGAAGAGGCAATTCGTATACAGCAGCAATATGTAAGCCATATCCATGTAAAGGATCTTGTGTTTCAGGAAGGCAAAGCCTTTGCCTCTTCCGATGTAGCGCGGCCAAATGAGGACGAGCGAAATGTCCATACCAGAATCGTCGGAGAGGGAATCATCAAATGGTCGGAAATCCTGAAAATGGTCAAGAAACAGGGATATGACGGCTGGCTTTCCCTGGAGTATGAAAGAAGATGGCACCCGAAGGATATTCCTGACGCTTCAATCGGCATGAAGCAAGCTCTGGAGTATCTGAGACGACTTTCCATCTGAAGGTGCGGATCCTATTATAAGCAAAAGGAGTTGATAGTTGGAATGAAAAAGGTTGCACGTATCATTGATCAGGCGGTTGGGTATGCGGAGAGTGGTGTATGCCTGGCGACATTATCGGTAATTATCGTGTTGGCAGTTGTCCAGATTGTTATGCGGTATGTACTTAGCGCTTCGCTGCCTTGGGCCGAGGAAATCATCAATACTCTGATGGTCATGATGGTCATGTTTGGGGCTGCAAGGGCCACGCGCAAAGGCCGTCACACCGAGATGGACGGGTTCACGCTGGCGATGCCGAAGCCGCTGCGTATCGTGTTTTTGACGTTTAACACCTTACTCACCCTGGCCTTTTTGGTTATTATCGTTGTGTCTTCGGCCGAGTATACGCTGAATGCCGGTAATCAAAAGAGCTTCATGCTTCGAATCCCGATGCCATACATGTACATGTGGATGCCTGTTGGCGGTCTTTTTATGGTATATGAGTTTATTAAGACCATTAAATCCAGACTGATGAAAACGCAAAACAAGGAGGAGACAGCATGAATGCGGGGCTTGTCATATTAATTGTAGGGTTAATATTTGGGTTCATTATTATCGGCGTGCCGGTATATGCCGGGCTGGGTACCGCAGGCATTATCGGGCTGATTCTGCTCCAGGGCAAGCTTACGGCCGTGGCCGGTTCCGCTATGATTGCTGTCCCGCAGTCTATCTTTGCGGGCATTGGGTATTTCCCCTTGCTGGCCATTCCATTTTATGTATTGGCCGGGGAGATCATGAACCGCGGTCAGATTACCGACAGGCTCATCCGCTTCTCGATTATGCTGATTGGCCGCGTGCCCGGGGCTCTGGCACATGCGAATATTCTGGCCAGCTTGTTTTTCGGGGGTATAACGGGTTCTGCTCAAGCCGATACCTCGGCTGTCGGCGGCGTGATGATTCCCGCCATGGTAAAGCAAGGCTACTCCAAAGAGTTTAGCGTGGCGGTCACCGCAGCCTCCTCCACAATGGGTCCCATCATTCCCCCAAGCATCATGATGGTCATGTACGGCGTGACAGTAGGATGCTCCATCGGTGCGCTGTTTATGGCAGGCTTTATCCCCGGCTTGCTGGTGGCGATAGCTGAGATATTGATCGTAATCCTGCTGAACAGGAAATATAAATTTCCTGTAACAACGGAAAAAATCTCAAGAGCGGAAAAGATCGCCATTTCCAAACATGCCATCTACCCGCTGGGTATGCCCATTATCATCGTGGGCGGTATCGTTTCCGGCATCGTCACCCCTACCGAAGCCGGTGTGGTGTCAGTCGTATACTCGCTTATCATCAGTAAATTTGTGCTTAAAACCATTCAATGGAAAGATTTGACCGAGATGCTGCTGCACACAGCCACATTGTCAGCGGGCATTATGATGATCATCAGCGGCGCCAAGATTGCAAGCTACGCGCTGACCGGCCTGCAGCTGTCCAATATGATGGCCGAGCTCTTCCTGCAGATCAGCAGCTCCCCCTATGTATTTCTGCTGCTGGTCAATATCTTGCTGCTCATCATGGGTATGTTTATGGATGGCGGCGCCAGCGTATTGCTTCTGGCCCCCATTCTGACCCCCATTGCGCTGTCGCTGGGCATTAACGTCATTCACTTTGGGCTTGTTATGGTGCTGAATTTGGTGATCGGCCTGGGTACGCCGCCGCTTGGTCAATGCGTATATATCGCGTCAGGAATTGCGGGCATCTCAGTATCCCGCGGATTCAGAGGAATGCTGCCCTTCCTCGTTGCCGAAGTAGCCGTGCTTATGTTGGTGACCTATCTACCCGATCTCATCCTGTTTATTCCTCGAGTGCTGGGTTATGTATAAAGTAATTAATTGCCCTTTGGGCGATTAAAATAAAAAAAGTTGCTTTAGGAGGCAGAAAGATGAAAAAGCAAAAGAAGCTCGTTGCCGTAATGCTTTGTATGGTCATGCTGGTTTCCGCTCTGGCAGGTTGTGGTACCGGCAGCACCTCGGCACCCGTGTCGTCCGGACCGGCTGCGTCGTCCGAATCGGATTCGCCGTCCGCGCCGGCAGATACGACCGAGCCAGAGTACATTTTCAAGTTCTCTCATCACGCCCCTGCGGTTGGTGTGCAGAACACCGGAATTGACTATTTCTGTAGTCTCGTGGAGGAGTATTCCGGCGGACGCATCAAGATGGAAAACTACCCCGCCGGCCAGCTTGCGGAAAAGGTGGCCACCCTGGAGGGTCTAGTCGTGGGCACGATTGAATTGAGTGAGATGGCAAGCACCGACTTTACGATGTATGATGACCTGTGGGATGTCTTTGCTATGCCGTATTTGTTCGACAATGGGATGCAGACCGTGCGTGTGGAAAATGATCCCCGTATCCGCGCCATGACTGATGCATCTGCGGCTGACATGGGGTTTGTCATTCTTTCCTGGCTGAACTATTCCGAGCGCAATATCATAAATACCTTGAAACCCATTGAGACACCTGACGACATGAAGGGACTGAAGATCCGCGTGATGCAGAGCGCTGCTTTGGTGGACGCTATGACTGCCCTCGGCGCGGCATCCATCACCATGCCCTGGACCGAGTGCTACTCCGCCGTACAGCAGGGTGTTTTGGATGCCGTAGAGAACTCGACCCCAGTCCTCACCTCGAATGCGTTTCATGAAGTCTGCCCCTATTATTCCCTCACGAAGCACTTCATCGTATCTGACCAGGTGTTTATCAGCAAGAAGGTGTACGACAGCTTGCCTGCCGACCTGCAGGAAGTACTGATCCGTGCCGGTAAGGACTATGAGACCCACTGGAACGACGTGCTTTGGCCCGCTGCCGAAGAAGAAGAGATGCAAATGCTGATTGACTACGGCACTCAGATTAATGAGCCGGATCTGGCTCCCTTCATGGAAAGGGCGCAGACTGCCAATGAAAAAACAGTTTCCAAATTTAACGAGCGCCAGAAAGAGCTGTACGACTTGATCATGGAAGTGAAAAAAGATTACTAATACTCAATGCTTCCTGCCAGGAGCCGGCGCGTGCGTTGGCTCCTGGCAGGAGGATTCATTGTGATGGAAAGAGGGCTCCGTGAATGAAGGATATTCAGGAATTAAAGCTTGCGTTTATCGGTGCCAGTCACTGGCACGCGCCACTCTACTTTCCTGCGGTAGGCTCGGCAGGGTTGCGTGTGGTGGCAGTATCCGATCCAAACGAGGTGATAGCCAAAAAATGTGCCAGTCAATTGGGCGGCAAAGCCTATACTAATCCCGTGCGGCTGCTGGATACCGAAAAGCCCGATTTTGTATTTGCCTTTGATATCCACTCCCAGATGCCAGCCCAAGCTATGGCGCTTATTGAGCGGAATATCCCATTTTCTATTGAAAAGCCGCTGGGAGTGTGCGCTCAGGATGTGCGTGACGTCAAAAAAACCGCCGATGCGGGGGACGTTTTTTGCGCCATTCCGCTAATTTGGCGCAACAGCCAGCTGCTGCGCGATCTGAAAGAGAATCACTCTCCAGATGATTTTGTAAACCTGTCCTTTACCTTCAACGCGGGGCCTCCCAGCCGTTACATCAACCCGTCACCTTGGATGCTAAAAGCCGAGACCGCCGGTAGTGGCTGCATGACGAACCTTGGGATACACTTCATCGATATGGCGCTGTTCCTGACCGATTCCACCAATGCTGACGTGTTGGGCAGCACCTTTCATTATATGAACGGTTACGACGTGGAGGATTATGCTGTTACATTATTCAAGCTGCCAAATGGGGCGACAGTATCGCTGCAGACCGGGTATGCCTACCCGATGACCGAGGACAGTAAACGCGACAACCACTGGTGTTTTACCACCAAAGCCGGATATTATACCATCCGTGATAATGCGATGGAGGTTCGCCGGATGGGAGAGCCGTCTAAAACATTGGAGTATAATACGGATACCGATCCTTACTACGAGGTATATACCAAGCAGACTCTGGAAGCTTATGTGGCGGGGAAAAAGCCCGCCGCTGGACTTGATGAGATGTTGAACGCCCGCATCGTTTTGGATCAGATTATTTCCAAAGGAAAGGAATGTTAAGAAGCATACATCAGCGAGGAGAATGTACCATGAGATACGGTTGCTTTGTCGGCATTGATCAGATAGCGGACGCTTGCGCTGGAGGATACAGCGATGTAGAACTGAGTGTGGAGACTGTCGGTATACTGGCCCAAACGCAGCGTGCTAAGCATTGGCGCTTTTTAGATGCGAGTTGTATGCGCGCCGGCATTTGTGGTGCATTAATGCCGCTGAATCAGAACCTCTCCATTTCCAGCAAGGCGTTTGACTGCGACGGATGGCTGAACACGTTTGACGTATATGCCCCTAAGACACTGGAGGCAGGTGCCTATGCATGGGTGTTCGGGTGTGGAAAGCCGCGTTCACTGTACGGGCTCGGTCAGGAAAGCAAGGATAGAGTGGATGCTTTCATTGCGGATACGGCTAAGGTGCTGCACAAGCATGGAATTCAATTGTACATTGAGCCTCTTGGCCCCAATTATTCAGATTATCTCAACACCGTGCCAGAGGCCGCGGCTTTGGTAGAGCGGCTGGGCTTACCCAATCTCTCTATCATGTGTGATATGCGCCACATGATCGCCAGCGCGGACAGCTTTGAAAACCTGATGCGGTACAAGGAGTTTATCTCCCATGCTCATATCGATTACCCCTACGGCATGCACAGGTTCTTTCCACAGCCCGGCGATGGCTACGATTATTCGCCATATATCGAAGCGCTCAAGGGCATTGGGTATGGCAGAATATTGTCTGTTGAGGCGACCGACTATAACGACTTTGCGAACGAGTGTAAATCTTCACTTCGGTATATTCGTCAGCTGTGGGAACGCTGACAATCGGGAATATGACGGGGCATAAAAAGGATTTGGAGGAACATGATGCAGCTTGGATGCTTTGATCGCTTGGATGACGCAGGCCGCGTGTCTAAAAGCGGGTTTAGTGTACTGGAGTACGATATCAAGGAATTACATGGGCTGAATTCGACTGAGCTCAAGGCGCTGGAGAAACGGCTGGATAGCCTTGGTCTTGCATGTCCGGTCGTCTCCCGCCTGATGCCGCTGGAACAACCCATCTCGATACACAATTCTGATTTTGATCTGGCATATTGGCTTGATCAGTTTGCTTATGGAGCCCAAAAAGCCGCTTCTATTGGTGCCAAAGCCTGCGTATTCGGCTGCGGCGAACCCCGCTCCATTAAGGGCGGGGGCGCGGAGGCGCAAAAGCGGGTGGACGAATTTATGCTGCATATCTGCCGTGTATTTGAGGGCAACGGAATGCAAGTGTACATTGAAGCGCTGGGGCCGATGATGTCTGATTATTTGCTCACCATCGATGATGTGGTTGACTGGATTAAAAGGCACCGCCCATCTAACGCCACCAGTATGTGCGATTTGCGCTGGATGGTGGCCTCTGGCGACCGATTCGATGCCATTGTACGCAATGCGGGGTATATTGCTCACGCACATATTGATTATCCGCTTGAAAACAACCGTAAATTCCCTCTGCCAGGTGATGGGTATGACTACGCTTTTTATTTTGATGCCCTCAAACAGATTGGATATGACGGCATACTAACCGCCGAGGCATCCGGTTTTGGGGATTTCAGCGCCGAGGCGACAGCGAGCGTCGAATTTCTAAGAGCTTCATTTGCTATATAGGCAGGCTTCGGTATGACAAGGGCGAGCCGCTTGTTGTAGAAATTACAAGTCCAAAAATAACATATCCCATTGTTGTAAAGGGCCGCCGTCACCTGTTTAGGTGTGGCGACCCCTTACCTGTTGCGGCACTTTATCGGAGGGAGGCGAAATCTGCATGATCCACCAAATACTGGCTATCGACAGCTATCTATCCATATTTGATTGAGGTAAAAAGGGAATGGGAAAAAGAGGGGGCTACGCTGACCCATACCGCATGTGTGCAGAACACGATCAATAAATTGCAACTGACCCGCAGGCGTTGCTGCGCCGGCTCTATGAGGACAGGGCGTTTATTGAGTTCATGGAGGTAGTGAAACACTGCAAGAGTCTGCCGGTGATTGAGGAATTGCTGCCCACCGCATTGGCGGATCGGGAGGAAATGTATTTTATGTTCCTGGGCATGGTGACGATATCAGGATACCGCCTTGTAGAGCAGGGCGGTGTTTTCTTTTGTAAAGCCAATGGATGTACAGTGATGTGCCCGATATGCGGGGGCGAGCTTTTCATGCGGAGTCTGCGTTCGCGTACACTGATTGATACAGATGGGAAAAAGATCATACTGATGATACGGCGTCTGATCTGCGGGCAGTGCAGGCGTCTGCATCATGAACTGCCGGACATAGTCGTGCCATACAAACGGCACAGCGCGGAAACCATAGAAGCAATTATCGGTGGCGGCGAGGTGGCCGAGGAAAAGCGAACCGTCCGGCGGATTGCGGCATGGTGGCAAATGGTAGAGGTATATTTTCTGAATATCATGAAAAGCCTTGGGGAGAAATACCGGCTGCCGCGAGTACGGAAGCCCGCGTTCCGGGAGTTGGTGCGCGCGGCGGTAAACAGCGGGAACTGGATATTTGCCGGGAAGCTTTGTACCCGTTCGGCCTCGGAGTCCTGGCGGCGGGCGTGATAGGCTTGGACCGTACCCAATTTTAATGAAAGAAGGGAACGGTCTGGGAAAAGAAACAGTAATGCCGCAGGAAGAAAGCGCGCTGGAACGGTACCGGATCATCAGCCCGATCCTGGCAGCAATGGAAACAAACACCGATAAAGGCAAAATCGGGTTACTCAAGTCGGAGGCTTGCGCCTTGGCGGGGATAAGCCGGAAAACCCTTTGGCGGTGGCTTACCCGTTATGCTCAGAACGGATTTGAAGGACTCAAATATCAGAGCGCATCGGGTGAAAAGAAACGGCTCATCCCCGGCGAGTTAGTAAAGGAAGCAGTCCTGCTCCGGCTGGAGGTTCCGTCGAGGAGCATACCGCAAATCATTGAGATTCTCGAAATGGAAGGGAAAGCGCCCGTTGGTTTTCTCAAACGCTCCACCTTGCAGGACAGGCTGAGGGAAGAGGGCTACGCGTCGGCGCAAATGAAACTGTACCAGAAGCCAGGGGTTGCGTCCAGGCGCTTCGCGCGCGCCGAGCGCG
>Ga0153996_1000730_pt1 | contig 14494 bp, 11 predicted proteins | sample TSNC080MetaG_FD_104728 | JGI IMG/M metagenome (GOLD analysis project Ga0153996, IMG submission 104728) | Attine ant fungus gardens microbial communities from North Carolina, USA - TSNC080 MetaG | ecosystem: Host-associated > Fungi > Mycelium > Unclassified | place: USA: North Carolina, Lumber...
CCCACTGTCAACTAACCATTATAGGAAGGGAGCATAGCAGACTAACTTCAACATAACCTTAATAACACAAAATTAGTAAAGAGTTCAAGTTGGGCTAGAGACCCAGATAAAAACCTTGTTATGGCTTATAACAGACCTTATGAGATAGTAGTAAGAGAAAAAGTTGATTTCAACATGTCAAATATCTAAAAATAGAGTCACATAACTGACTTTTCCCATGATTTATTTAGATCAATTTTACTCTCTTTATAATAAAATAAATAAAATGTCTTATCTTATTTTATTAGTTTTCATCCAAATCACATGACCAATAAGCCAATCTTTAGAGAATCTATTCTAGTATGATATATATTAGTTTTATATTTTTAGAATTCATACCTTTAGTGGTATTAGATAATTAATCCAAAACCACTAAATATTTGGTTAGTTTTGAAAGCTACTGTATATCCTCTGTGTACATACTTTTGTTATGACTTGGAAAAATGGCTAAGTCATTATTTATATTTCTTTCCTTTTCCTTTTCTTTTTCTTTTGGACTTACTACATAGGAAGGAGTATGGGAAAGTGTTATGTCACATAGTCACAGTCACATGATAGGATGTCATAATGTCACATGATGAGTGTAGGAAAGTAGTGCACAGACCATATAGTAGTTGTATAAGTAGTGTAGAAGATCTAATGGAAATTCTATTGAGTTCTCCTTGTCAACTTGGACTTAGAGTAGATTTAAGTCACCTTGGCTAAAGTCAACTTTATGTGCTACATCAGTATGTTGATAACAATACACTTTAACATGAACTCCCCAATTAGTAGTTTTATTCAGTTAATATGTTACGACCTTGAGAAATCACTCAGGTTGCAATATTCAAGTAAAGACTTGAGGGTGAGGTAAGAGTAAAGGAAGGAAGGGAATGATACAGTTGGTAAAGCATACTGAATACAGGAGAGTATCTACTGTGTATATACCTATGTACCATGAGGAGTAAATGAGGAAAACATATGGTAGACATGAGATCTGCTGAGTAAAGAACATGCCCCACCAGTGAGGTGCTGACTGAGCTATTAGATATATGAAGCAATGTGAAACAAAGAAGTTGTCCATGTGGTTGCATTATGGTGAACACCTGTATGAAATAAGGTTGATTGTAATATAATATCTCACATGTCTTAGGATCAAGTAGATAGCTACCTTTTATTCAGTTAATATCTACAATTTACAGTAAGCAAAGATTGTGATACAAGAAATTATTGTCTCACCTCAGAGGTCTTGGGATAAAGTAGATGGCTGAGAGAGGATAGTGAAACTAGTCTCTATATAAGTCTGCTCTATATTCCTTGGTGTTAACTTGTGGCCCCAGGTGACAGGGGCATCATATCAATGACAAGTCAGCTAGGATGGTAGTGTTGGCAGAGTGGAGGCAATGGAAGGATGTAAGTGGAATGGAAGAGTTGATACAATGATGTCAGAGCTCAGACATGTTTATTGTGTCAGTCTATCGCAATAAGTAGTTGTGCCTTTGTCACGATGGTGACACCGTGATCGTACCACGCACGCAGGGATTAGTCAGCTCACCATCAGCCTTTCCGGAACCCTCCAAATTATTTAAATAATTACCAATTGTTGTAACTACCTTAGTTTCGTTCTCCCTCAGGAGGACCCCACCCTTGTCAACTCACATCTCTCTCTCTCTCTTAATAAATCCCCTTGAGTCCTAGAAGGGGCAAGTGTAGGAGCAGGCACAACTCATTGTTGAGGCCAAGCCCCCATAGAAAAATTCCCTCCCTGGAGTCAAACCTGACAGCCTTAGTCTTTCACACTATCTTTGTGGGACTGAGTGTATACTTACACTAAACTCTCCTATGCATTGAGTGCACTCCTTTTCTCTATATCACCATGTAATGAACCTGCTAAGTACAGATAGCCAAATCCCTCCATCTCACATATATATGTAGACAATTCCCCCCCTTGGCCATCTAACCATTTTGGTGCCTATTTACATATCGAGGAATTTATTTTCATATTTTCATGACTGGGATCTCTCCCAATCTTAACTTGGCTGCAGCAAATGGAACAAGCCTCACTTGGTTCACAGTTCCATTCTTGACACACGCGGCAGGACTCAAAGGTGGTGATGCTGCCGTATTCATATCCAATCCCCATTCGACCTCGCATGCTTTTGCCATCATCGTGATAGGCTGACTGTCGGTTTCCCATACTTGAACAGGTAATTTTCCCCCGTTGGCCGCGAGGAGGAGCTCAGTTGAATCTTGAATCGTGAGAGTCGATGGATCGATTGCGAGCTGCCAGATGTCAGTGGGAAGAAGGGTGTTGTCTTGAGTGTGATTGTCAGTCTACAAGATATATGTAAGTGGAAGGAAAAACCAAAAGTATCGGTATGCATACAGTGGTCAGGTACTGTGCAGGGGCATCAGGGAAAAGTCGCTTTACATCTCCAAGGGCCTGCGCACTCCTTGAAACTTTTAAATTTAATTCTCTGTACTTAATCATGCTACCATACCGCAGGCCGATTGTGGTTGTTTGGTCGAATGAGAGCTCGACAGCGAAATTTAGGGGTCCTCTCAGGATTGCAATAGCTCCATTTGTTCTTGTTTCTATTTGAAGTGGCATATCCAAGTTGACCATGATCTCGTTTGTCCCGGTAAGAAGCTATTTATCATCTGTAAATGGACCTTATTTCCCTCTTATCAGAACCATACCTCAACAACTTGCAATGAAGTTTCAGATGAAGGATCAAGCACTTTAGTATCTCCCCCATTAACAGAGATAGTACTTTGAGTACTTTCCTGCGCCCAGCTGGGGATTCGGATTTTGAAAGAGAAATTCCTGGTGGAGGTCACAGTATAGTTTAAACTTGGTCCAAATGGATACAGAGTTTCTACCGTCACTTGGATTGTATACAAGTCAGATGGAAAAGAGTTCTTGCAATTAGTGATTTCTTACCTTTGATATGATTCAATCCCACAATTCCAGAGAATGTCGCAGGTCCTAGAAACACGTGTACAAGACTTTGATCAGACTGATCAATCACGAATGAATTTGCCCAAAACTTTGGGAACGCTTGAGGATGATTGACGGTGCAGCAAGGATAATTCCTAGAATCATGCATGAATGAATAATTCACAGTAAATAGGAGAAGACACGTGCGGTTCAAACCCGAATACATTTGAGTTTGGACCATTATTGACCCAAGGGGGCGGATCCATGACTTGAGCCCAAATCTGGTTTACTTTGCGGAAGTAAACAAACGTGGCATGATTACCGTTGTACAATGCAGATACCTTGTTGATCGTATTGGTGTGCTGAAGAACAACACATCAACATAAAGAATGACTGATCGATGACTCAGGAGAACTCACACTTCCAGTCAGGCATAAGGGCAGCAGGGAGAGCATTATATGCTACAAATATCATGAAATGGCGGTTATGAAGTTATAAACAATACATTACCGAGTTTTTCAACGCGATCAGCCAACGTGTTGTTCCCAAAAATCTGGTAAATCGTAGCTAGGGAAAACATCTGCTCCCTAGTGCCTTCTTAATAGAAATGATAGCATCATCGCCTGTCACTACACTTACACGACAGCGCAAAGTTCAGTTCCCCGCGAAGGGTTAAGTCCAGCAATATGTTCATCGGCAGAGAAAGTACCTGATCCAGATGTATTATATTAGTTGTCGGAAGTCGAGGGTGACTTGACCATGAGGCACACCAGAAGCACGTCCGTGGAACTTGTAAAGCATATCAATCCGATCAAAGGTGCTCTGGACATCAGTTGGATCACCAGTGAACCGCCAGGCGAGTGCTTCTGATTTAAGGGCTGAAACCTTTGCATCAGAAATATACAAAAATATAGTTGCCTGGAGGGCGTGCCTTCTGCCGTATTGACTCCATGACTGGGGGAGAGGAATTAGCAAACAACATGATTCCAATGAGAATGTTCATACGTCTGCATATTGAGCTCATTGGCTGGTACAGCTGTCCTCGGGAATATGGCATCTGTAAACCAATCATTCTTCCAAGAGAACCCAGTATCGCGAACAAGCTGCATGGTTTCGAGAAGAGTGGTTTCTTTTCCTGAACTGACCAGCATCAGAGAAAAAGAACATATAATGGAATTCTGTCAAACCTCGAGGGTTGTTATCATAAATCCATTGTAGTGTATATAACAGCTGATAGAATGATCTTCAAGAAAAAATTACAGAGGATAATGACGATAACTCACCTCTTCCCATCTGACGAATTGATAATCAAACTGGAACCCCATGTTGGGATCTCCTTGTTGTCCAGTTGTCCAGATGGTGTGAACAAGGTCAAAAAATCTGTGCATGGAATCGAGAATTCTGGTCGCCTGAGTGGGATCAGCTTCCGCAAATTGCTGAGGAGAAAAACATTATTCAAAATTAGTCAGCAGAAATAATTCATGTACAACTAGACCCATGAGAATAAGATATCGTGGCCAGACGAGTCTCGGAATGGTTGCATTTGGCACGAAAGGTTCGGGTCCCAGCCAGCCATCAGAACCTTGGTGGTCCAGTGTCCAGTCTAAAAAGTCTCGAACTTGACCAATCAAGCGTTGATCTTCAAGTTGAAAGGCCAGAGAGACCATTCCATTGCTAAATCTCAACAATCAAGGAAATACACACAGTCGAAGACAATAGACATACAACCAATAAGGTGCAGCCTCGTGCATATCGCTATACTCAATGGAACCACCTTCAACCCAAATTGATCCATTTACACTAATGAGATATTCAGTTGGCACGTCAGAAAAATAAACCAAACGAGCTCACTAGCTATCAAAATCGCGAAGGTGACCAGCTAAACCATTGGCCTGAACCTTGGCTTGATCCAGAGCCCAACCAGCAGGTTTGACGGATGCGGTTGGAGCACGGGCATATCGAGGAGGCAATACTGACCCGACCCCAGACTTGAGGTACACCTCAAATTGATACCCAAATAACATGCTCACAACTTGAAAGCCCCACTGAAGTCACCCCAGAGAGCAGAGAAAGTCCACATAAAATAGAAAGTAGCATATTAGAAGAAACAGCTTCGGTGGTATCAAATTCAGCTCCTTCACGCAGAGCTTTCAAACGGTCCGACTATAGATATGCCGCAGAGCCGGCCCGTATAGACGTTCTTCCAGAAGTTCTCTGTGCTAATTTTGACTGTCAGATGATGTGCTGAAATAATGCAATAGTAAGACCATGTAAGACAACAGATACACACATTATATATATATATATGAATCAACAATTTATTATGGGGCTCGATCGCAGTCCACAGTAGCTACAAACAAAAGGGATTTGAAATGTGATATCATAAGCGATTATTCTGATGGATATTGTAGTAGGCCAATGTATCGACGTTGATATCAGGCTCGTGAATCATGGACCGTGCGTGGGAAGAGTTACCTACTGTCAAGCCGTCTTGGCTTCTCTCTCACACGTCCACCGCACCTCTTATACGCACGGTGGACAAACAGTTGTCAACTGAATCACATGCCACACTTTTTTCCTTTTTTTAAATCATAAATTTGTAGTGCGGTGCTTGATCGTAGTAAAGTACTCTACAATGACACAGCCCATACTACAAAGAGTGCCTTAACGAGAAACGCAAAAAAACCAGAATCACTCGCAACTGATCCAGATACGAAAGAAGGAGAAAAGAGAAAGCAGGAATAAAGGAGCAGCACTCAATGATTCCGTGATAACACCTCACGTTACTTGACCAAGCGAACACTCCAGGGTTGTCTATTAGGAACAGGACAAAGTGTTTGATCACCATGTGACCATCATTTTTGTAGATGAACCGACTGCAATCGCTCAGAAGGGGATGCACACTTCAGGTGTTGATACCTCATACGGTCTACTCTAGCTACAATGCTCCAAGTTATCTGCACTTGCATCAAGTGTCGCCTCTAGCACAAAACGCCATATATAGTCTAGGCTGAATCCAATAGCCCACGCGGATAAGATCTGAACGTCAACGACTTGATTGGATGTAAGAAGGGGTGCAAAAAACCATCAGACTGCAGCGTTCGACATGGCTTGAAATTGTGAGGAATGCAGAGCCCATTGGCTGTGTATAATTGTCCTTGAGCTAAATTTTCACCGCGTATCTGAGTTGCAGTCATGCGAAAGTCAATTTCTTTCTATTATCACGTGTGTCATTATTCTGTCCTTTTCATTCCTCTCCCAGGATACACAGATGCTGCTTTGTATATATATCCCTATCAGATTTTGTTGGATTGTTTCAAGGTTTAGAAATCCATCACGCCAATAATTTCCTTCCAGAGTGAAATGAGGTCTGATCAGGAAGAGTAGTAGAATTTTAAATCCGCTTCAAGTTTGGAACAGCGTCCGACTTACATGAGACGTTGAGGACCTCCAACTCCTGTGATCACGCATTTACTCATCATACTATGTCACATATTGTAGTACCCACTTGAAACAATGCTATATGAGCAACACTACCCTTGTATAGCCTTTTTGATATGGTCTGAATAATAGTGCGCAATTTTATTATCCTCTCTGCTATTGCAAGGAGGCATCGTGCCAATAACCATATGCAATGGTGGTTTAGATAGGTCCTTTACTACATTTGTATTCAGGTGGAATGACGCACAGACTATATATTGCTGCTACACTATCTGTATACCTCAGTCGTGCACCTTACAAGGTGACCTCTGAGGTAAGCTTACTCTGGATGATCGGTAGATTACAGACTTACCATTCGCATGTAGCAACGTTATCTTTTACCGATGTCACAATTGTGACATGTTAGCAATCACTCAAACCTTGGCTGCTCAGTTGACAGCTATTTGTCCGTCGTGACATCCACATACCATCGCAACATGAGCTTCGGCCCGACTGCTTTAGGAGTCCTTGAACACTATACATCACATCCCCCTTCAACTGAAGATGCATGATTCGTGGTATACTGACAGATTCCCATCCTTTGCCTCCACAGGTATGGACCCTGGAACTCCATGCTCACTGTCCTATTCCCCGATGATCAGGGATTCATCATCACACCCCAGCGCCGCGTTCCTGAAGATAGCCAAAGTCATATCCCTGACTTCGTTATTGAGGTCGTTAAGCTGACCTCTCCGCCTCTCGCCTTTCGAACAGTTCTGATTAGGAATAGTCAGCACTGGCCTGGCGGGATCACTTCACTGGACAACCAGATATCAAGGCAAGCCGATGCTGCCTTCGCTGGTACAGCTCATACCAAAGTTTACTGGATTGGGACTATTGGGCCTCACTGGAGGTATGGTGAACGATACGACAATGGGCAAGACAAAGAGCCCCTCATTAACTGATATCACCCACGATGCAGCGTCATACGCAGACCAGTTTTCAGAAGATCAAGGCCCAAGTCCAAATTCCTCTGATTGTTTGGCTAATCATGGCCAATTTCTGGCTGATATCACCCGGCTCAGTTGCCTGAACTACCCGAAGTCGGCTGGATCCCATCCTCGCTCTGTTCTAATTCAGGGCAGCAAGTGTATGCCACGTTCGGCTTCCAGTGAGTGCACGGCTTGTACCAGTGGAACGGTGGGTAAACCCTTATCCGAGATATCCGGAAAGACCGATCCGAAAACGACCGAAAACGATAAATGAATAATGATTGATTTAATGATGTTTGTCACAGCGCCTGTCACGACCGCGCTACCGAGAAGTCTCTTACATTTGTCTTCAGCTCGTACACGAACCATGGGTCTTTGATGTCCCCTGCTGGATAGTCGCCTTCAAGCTTTTTCAGAAATCTCATCACTTTACAGTCGTCTGTCTGCCATTACATCAGAAGCCTCCAAATATCTGATAACCTCGAAGGAGGACGCTGTGCTATCGACAGTTCAGCGTTGAGACAACACCGAAGCGTCAGCCTCTCTTTCACCAAGCCTGCCACGCAACAAGTGCCTTTAACCGGTCCTTTTTTTCCCCTCCATTTCCAAACTTTGCAAGCGGTATTCAAGCAGGATACACATCCTTCGACCACTGGATCAACCAAACCCGCCCAGTACTGTCCTTCTTGAAGCAACAATATAGGTTACTCCTTGCCCATTGGATATTAGCATTGGCAGTTGTCAGGTTCGTCAGCCTCAATTCAACTTGGAATGGAAAGGGCCGGACTCGCACTGATTAGCCCCTCAATGCGGTGACTGTAGTGCTGATAGAGATAAGACGTTGAAGTCGTTCAACATACGGGTAAGAGTAAAGGTGCGCCTTGTCTCTTTTCTTCCTAGCCATCTAATCATTCCCCGTAGGTCACGGACTCCTACACTGGACTCCCTGGTTGGCGACGTTCGTGGCGCACATCCTAAGGTCGCGGTGGTGGCCTTTTCGACAGATTGGTATATGGGTCAACTAAAATGCGGCGAGCCTTGTAATCTATTTTGTGAGAGGCTGTGGCGTTCCTTTACTCACTGATCAACAGTATGTTATCATCGCTCCTCTTGGCTCTCCATAGGCCAATTTTTACCAGAAATGATAGCATTGAGTCCTGTAACTGAGATGCCGACCCCTTTATCTCACTAAACACAAGTCGACAGCGAGGGATGTGCTTCTTACAATAGAGAGCCTTCGGCATAGACGATTGTGTGATGGCCAGAGCCTATAAGGTGATCAGTTGGAGTGGTGGTAGGATAGTTAAGTCAATTCGGCGAGTAGGCTGTAGCCCCTTCTTCTGCCGCCTGTTACCACCCTCTTCTTGCTTCCTCTTGATTTTGGTCCCCTCACTGTATACAGCTCAATTATATAGTGTCATATTCAAGTTGATTTCTTTTGGCAGATCCAAGGAACCGTTCTCGAGCTCGGCCCGGAAATTGCTTTCGGCTACAAATCTGAATTGGGAGGTTATCAGTTTGGGCAGCCAGAGGGGTCTGGTAACAGTAAGCCGTCTTCCACTGCTAAAACCAACCAAAGACTTACCAACTGTTCTATTAGTTTTCTGTAGATGCTTGTCCCAGAATAGCTCAGATGATTGTTCTGCCAATGGGCCAAAAACAGACAATACCTGAGCTGGCAGCCTGATAGACATGTACAGATCTCTATTTTGGCAAAGGCAAAGGCATGTCATTAGAGTAACCGGGCTATGAAATGTCGAATTTTGTTTGATAACCCCGACGAAGCTGTCAGGTCCACCACACGTTCGTGTCGAGTTTCTGTCCCGAGACCCAGGTTGAGATTTGCATCCACCTTGTCCTCGTCAAATCGGCGCTCCCCTGTGTAACATCAAAACTGTTAAATCCGTGATTACAGTAACGCAAGAAAGCAGCCTCGCCCACAAGATTTTTCATTGAATGGTTAGTCCTGCATTGTTTTTGCAACGACTTCTTTTCCTGTCCTTGGACAATGTGGTTTTGGCTAGTTATGACTTCAGGTGTTAACAGTAAGGGACCTTTTCTCATTTAGTACCATCGTTATCAGCAATCATGGCTTTGGTCAACAGACAGACAAGAGAGGAGGCATCAGACTCTGGGCATGACTTGAATCACAATGTTCCCATCACCACGAAGGTCAGATAGCACAGAGAGCGTCTGGTCTATGAGATTTCAAGCTGGCTCCGGCCGTCAGATTGGTAGAATAAAGCGAGCATGATAAACTCATTCAAGTACATTCAATGAGAGGAATGTCACACAGAGGTTAACATTGCAAATTTATAGAGAACTAGGAACATCGACTGGGGCCGGAGAAAGTCTGGAAATATAGTGCCAATGCTCGACCGATCGCTGGTTCTCGAACGGGAAGCACATGACATGGACTGGCTGTTTAGGGCTGCTGAAAGGATGACGACTAACATTATGAGTAATATCATTGCTGAAATAGACGGCGAATGTAAAGATAATTGAGCAGCGGATTTTGACTCTGGATGCAATAAAATAATTAAGATGTCCCATAGATAAAGAGTTGGTGTAGAGGAAGGAAAGTGATTCCCAACAGATGGAGTTGAGCATCCTCTGCTCAAAGATAGGTAGCCTTCATAGCATTGGGATATTTTTCAGCTCCATCTTGGTGTAGAAGTAAGAGAAAAAATAGCCCAACGAGCTCAATACAGACGCACCTTGATATAATGCACCATAAATCAGAAGAAACACGATAGTTTCTGTCTGGGTCTGCCTACTGAAGATTGAAGTTATGGTGACGTTCTGAACTTGCAAGGTGCCAAAAACAAAGGATGAAATAGTTGCGGAGACAATGGCAGTAGCGATGGGTTTGTGTGAAGCTAACGCTTTGCGCATAGCATTAATTCGATGGATGGGAGATCTAAGCAAAAAAGAGCCGGGCATATGAAACTACTTATGCGTAAGAGAATAGAGTGCATACCTTATGACTCTGGAACTAGGGTCCAGAGAACGGTAGACCTTCAGATATAGTAAATGTAGCAGTCAGGGGTAGTTCCAAAGGATGGTTCGATAGCCTCAAACTTGTAGCAGTCGCCTTGCTAGTGAGTGATCCTGAGGTTGAAGTACATTCAGACGTAGATTACGTCTGAAACGAGAGATTTGAGGAAATGGATGGATGAAGGCTGGAGGGTACGATGGGTGTGTGCAAGGTCAGATTGGGCAACACGTGGGCAGTAGCGGAGCCAGAGTTGAAGGAAGTGGCGCAGATGAAGGAGAAATAGAAGCAGCAACAAGGACGGAATTAAGAGGAAGCAGAGGACGGGTGGAGCTGGGGTTGTGGACTTGAGAACGGCTAGGTAGCAAAGGATCTGTGTGAGCTGGATCACTGCGTGCAGGACGGTCAACGCGTCGACTCTCAATGACTCTGCAGAATAGTCTGCTTGGGCGACTGGACATGAGACGAGAGTTGGAAATGTGACGGTCATGGTGTGACAGAGACTTCTCTATCGCTGCTCATTCTACGAAACCTGCTAAGAAGTAGAAAGGCACGCTCGGTTTCACAGGGGACGTAGGCAAAGAAAGATACCCAATCAGTATTGTCTTGTACATCTCACCTTTGACCTGAGAGAATTGTAAATGGCTGTATTTTTTTTTTTGGAAATGAGCTTGACTCAGAATGATATCTGCGCCATCTTCAGTATAAAGCCAAAAATCCGGTATAAATTTGAGTAAGATATGAGACAATTCCTTTGACCACCGTCTGGGATTCTTTCTCGACAAGATAGACATCGTTGTGCTAGGTGATAATAGATGCTTTTCCATGCTTCATATAAAAGAACGGAATTGTCATTCACTCAAGTGTCCAATTGTAATTGTGGCAAGCATCTTGTCCTGAGGCAAAATGCAAGGATAGTACATATACACTAGAGGTACACCAAGCACGTCCGTATCACTACATTCAATATACTTGAGATGTCCATGTGGGTGAATTTGTATCATAAAAAAAGCTTGCGTCAAACCGAGGAACAGTAGGACAGACCAGGCCCAAGCCATTACCAAAAGTCGGAATTGGTTGCTTGACGTGTGCGGAAGGAACTTTTAAAAAGCCCGAGGTACGTTTGTGCTCGTGCTTCCAAGAACTTGCCTCTGCATCAGACGTAAGTCTTCCATAGACGATGTCACACTCACCTCCGAGAGCTAATAGCTATATTTCTACTTTTTTTTGTTGATATTCGAACTGTAGCGTCAACATCGTATACGGTAAGCTGATGACAAGGCCGATTTGAGGAGTTGGTCGGTAATATTGTCGGTCGCCGAGTTTGCTGTTTCTGTGAGTATGAATAGGCCATGGTAAAAGGTACCAACCATAAATGCCTGTTGTCGTCTCAGAGCAGTCTGCGTCCAGCGCAAGCCATCTAGGTCATGAAATTCAAACTTGACAGACATAAATGAATCAAGGAGAGATTGACGTTGTTCCTGTAAATCATTACCAAAATGAAATTATTCAAATAGCCAGAAGTGATTACCTCTGTCATGAAGAGGCCTTCTTCGTCTTCTAGACGTTGTTCCCGCTCGAGTTCAAGAAGTCGAGTCTTGCGAAGTTGTTGGCGAGACATGACTTTTTTGAAAGAGGAGTTCTGACAGGAGTGACGTGACTGTTGTGACTCTTCGCTCACTAGACGCGTCGAACCTCATCTTGACCATCACCATGCTTGAAGCCAAACTTCGAGAAGCTGCCATTCTAAAAAAGCTCCTTGACGGTAGGATGTCCAAACTTGTGAACAAAAAAAAGGCCCTGAACGCGCCGTGTCAGCAATTAAGGAACTTGTCACTGACGCTAATTTCGAGTGCAACGAAGAAGGTGTCAACTTGCAAGCCATGGACAACTCTCATGTCGCCCTCGTTGCTGTTCAGCTCGAAGCAGCAGGCTTTAGATCATATCGTTGTGACAGACCTATGCCTCTGGGTGTTAATCTCACATCGCTCACAAAAGTCCTCAAATGTGCCAAGGATGATGACCTAGTTACTTTGAAGGCTGCGGACGAAGCGGATATTCTAAACTTGGTTTATGAAGCAAAAAGTCAGTAATCTGGCTAGTACATCCTTTTTCTCTCGGTGACGTCCGTTCTCGCTTAGACTCGGATCGGATTGCTGAGTATGACATGAAATTAATGGACATTGACACCGATCAACTTGGTATTCCCGACACTGAGTATGATGCTCGCATCACTATGCCTGCTGCCGAATTTACTAGAATTGTTCGCGATCTCTCACTACTAGGAGAATCTGTAAGGATTGAAGTCAGTAAAGAAGGGATTCGATTTACCAGTGAGGGAGAAGCTGCCAATGGGAATGTACTCCTCAAACACTCCGACGGGAAAATCGGAAAAGTTCGGGCCAAGTCTGATGCTGATGAAGCAGAAGGAAAGGTGAAAGACGAGAAGGACGATGACGTTGAGATGGAAGAGGAACAAGAACCCGAAGTTCAGCCAAAATCTGGTGATGACGGCGAGGATGATGAGGAGGAAGGTGAAGGATCTGAAAAGAACAAGAAACGCAAGAAGAAGGTACGTGCATTGTCCCTTTTGTTTCACTTGACTTTGTACTTACCGTTTTCATACAAAAGACCGAAGATTCATCAAGGAAACCAAGTAAAAAGGCGAAGATGAAAAAGCCTGAAGATGACGATGACCAAGCCGTTAACATTGAAATGAACCAACATGTTTCGCTCACCTTTTCACTCAAGTATCTCGTGAATTTCTCCAAGAGTGCCAGTTTAGCTGTCAGGGTACAATTGATGATGAGCAATGATGTTCCATTACTGGTACGCCGGGCATGTCCCTGCTTTAGATTCATGCGTGCTCATGTGAGATTGGATAGGTTTCCTATGATTTCGACCAGGGCTTTATTCGTTACTATCTTGCCCCCAAAATAGGCGATGAGTGAACGTATCTCTATCTCGCTGTCCATTGCTATCTTTCATCTAGCTATTCATTGTTTTCTCAATTCACTTGCCGTTATCTATTTCAAAAAGCGCTTGTTCCGATATATACTCCAACTTGGAATTTGTGATTTGCTTTTAGATTCGATTCATATCTCTGAAACTCGTAAAATACGAGAATCGTTTGGCGGTCCACATTCCTTTTGTCCATGCATCTTCTCTCTGTCGCTAGGAGTATTGCTGCTTAACCATGACCATTTACTGAGAAGGACTTGAAGCATCTAAAAAAATTTCAAGACAATCTGTCGAATAATCATATGTCGAAACAGGGCATAGAGACATATTGGTTCTGTTAACGGAGTAGTATAATCGTTCGAGTTACGGGTGACAAAAAAAAAGTAATCTTGTAACATTAGGCCAGGGCCCGTTCGGCTATCAGGTTGTTGAAAACTCAATCACAATCATCATCCACATGTGAGAGTCATCCAACTTATTGAGGAGCATGAGCATTGTAAGGCTTCCGGCTCCCTCAAACAATATTATTGTTGATTTACATATTACTCAAAACATAGAACTAATTTCGTTGAATGCAGGTACGCTCAGCATTTATGAAGTCTACTGTCATGTAGTATTCCGAACGGCCATTATGGCAAGACACTTTGGAGGGTGAAAAACTTGATGAAGCACAGGAAGATCAAGGATGTCGCTGAGAATCCGCTTATTATCCTCAAGACTTATATCGTGTTTTCGAACCTCGTCTGTGTTACGATCGTTCAGATTATGACAATGAGAGCTTTATTGAAGGCACCGAGAGGAATAGATAAGACAACTTCTCCGAGAAATACCTCGTCATAATACAAGGAACATGAATAGATAAATCAGGATTCAGTCATACCAAAAAGAGCATCCAACTGCTCCGTTAGATCATGCACCTGTCCTCGCACCCTATCCAGTTCTCTCTGTAATTCGTTCATCCCCTCTCTCTCCTCCTCTCTTACCATGATCAGCGTTGGCAACAATTGATCGACCTTGGACCATATCGAACATCTCTCTGCAGCGATGATTTCACCTCCTGGCTCAAGTTCAAAACTGTCACTCCATATAACCCCACCATCAACGTGACAGCCCAAGGGAAGAACTCGACTCAGGAAACGGGCGACGGAGATGGGTTCTTCCACAGCG
>Ga0153996_1000731_pt1 | contig 14475 bp, 10 predicted proteins | sample TSNC080MetaG_FD_104728 | JGI IMG/M metagenome (GOLD analysis project Ga0153996, IMG submission 104728) | Attine ant fungus gardens microbial communities from North Carolina, USA - TSNC080 MetaG | ecosystem: Host-associated > Fungi > Mycelium > Unclassified | place: USA: North Carolina, Lumber...
ACCCTAAGGTAAGGTTTTTTTCCAGAGTCAGAACCCCAACTCCGATAATGGCTAGTGCCGCACCGGCGATCTCTCCGGGCTTTACCCGCTTTCTGTAGATCACGTAAACGATAAAAGGGACCAGTACTACATTTGTCGCTGTCAAAAACGCATTCTTTGATACCGTCGTGTATTGTAAACCGATAATCTGAAAGGCAAATCCCAGAAAAAGCGCTCCGCCCATCAATATCCCGGCTTTCACCTCACCTTTTTGGATTCCTTTCAGCTTTTTTATACTCATACTGCCCATCAGCACTGCCGCCAAAAAGAACCGTATGGTCATGATCTGGAACGGCAGCAGGGTCTCCAGTGCTATATCACTGGCTGTGAAACCGCCGCCCCAGATGATCGTCACTGCTATTAAACCGGCAATTGCTAATTTTTGCTTCATTTCTTTCTCCTATTTAATCCAAGTGCTTTTGCCATTTATCCGCACTTCAAGTTCATCACCCGCCAGGCGCTTTATCCTTGCTTGGCTGCCGCTGATGTTTATTTCCAGCCACGCCTCACCATAATGCAGCCGGAACGAGATACTGTTCCACACCGCCGGTAATCTGGGTTCAATACACAGGACTCCGTCTTCTAAAACCGATACTCCGGCAAAACCGAAAATAACCGTTTGCCAGACACCGCCGGCATTTGCTGCATGAATTCCTTCCCGGGTGTTCTTCTGCAGATCTTTCAGGTCCAAAAAAGCCGCCCGCTGCAGATAGCGGTATGCCTTGGAAGCATCCTGCACTTTTAATCCCATGATAGAATAAATACTGGGGCTCAATGAAGATCCATGCAAAGTCCGCTTTTCATAATAAGCGTAATTAAGCTGTCTGGTCTCTTCATCAAATTCCTCCGGCAGGAGATACATCAGCATCATCACGTCAGCCTGTTTGATAACCTGAGTCTGCTGACGATCGAGATGATTTAAAATATCCGGTTTAATCGGCCAGTCATTCTCATCGTAAGCTTTAATAGTCACCTCCCGGAGCTTAAAGTATCCTTCAAATTGTTCCAGAATCTTGCTGTCTCTGCCCTGCGGTAAATACATGTGTTCCTGCCGGCAGTTCCACTCCGCCAGTTCCGTTTCCGTAACATCCAGTTCTCCGTATATCTGTTTCAGGTTTTCCCGGCAATACTGTACCAGTTCTAAAACATATCGCATATTCCACTTTGCCAGATAATTGGTATACAGGTTATTATCTACCGGTTCGTGCCATTCATCAGGGCCGGTGACCTGGCGGATTTCAAACCGCTCTCTGATCTCGTTATATTCACATCTTGATGCCCAGAACCTGGCTGTTTCAATCAATATTTCCAGACCCTTGCCGTAGAGAAATTTTGTATCTCTTGTAATTTTTACATAATTGTAAACGCCGTAAGCCACCGCTGCTGTCACATGATGTTCATAGTCGGCAACATAACAGCGGTAACAGGTGCCATCCGGTTCAATTGTCCAGGCCGGGCACTGCTCGGTGCCGTCATCTGCCGATTCCCACGGATACTGCGCCCCTTTGTAACCGTTTTTAGCGGCATTTTCACGGGCCGCATCCAGCAGATGATAGCGGTAGCTTTCAAGATTAGCCGCGGTCCGGGGAAATACATGGGCAAAAAATGGCAGCATGAAAAGTTCCGTATCCCAAAATGCATGTCCGCCATATTCTTCTCCATGCAAGAGCTTGGCCCCGACATTGATGCGGTCATCACTCTCACTGCCGGTGCTCATCAAGTGGAAAATATTAAACCGGATCGCCCGGTTCAATTCAAAGTCTCCTTCTATGCGGATATCTGCTTCCTCCCACATGCGCGCATAAACAGCGGTATGATCTTTGATTTCCGCCTCGAATCCGCTTTTAATAAAGTCATCTATTTCCCGGCTGACACATTCTTTCAAATGGTTACGCTGCCGTTCCCGTTCAGTATAAACAGATGCGTACTTGGTGATAATCGCCGTACTTCCCTGTTCCAGCTCAAAATCCCGGAATTCCACCGCTTGCTCTCCAAACGGGTGGAAAACCCGACTTTTCATAATATCGTTTCCGCCCTGCTCAATCCGCATAATGCTGCCGGTGCCGACATGCTGATGCCGATCTCTTGTAGCCACCTCAACATAGGCACCGGTCTCACCGATAGCCGAATTATCGGTCATATAAGTATGCTTCACCTTAAAACGCGGAGCATCACAAAAGTTTATCACCGACCCATCAATAATGCTCTCCACCTCGATCAGTCCCTGATAATTGAGCGGCGTCACATACAGGCGGATACCGATCCGGTGAAGATGGGCCCGGCTGATTAGCCGCACCCCTTCGATCAGGGTCTCTCTTCCCTTTGCGTCCCTCAGGATCATCCGTTTTACCAACAGCGCTTTTTTCATATCCAGAACACGGGAAAACTCCCGGACTTCACAATTTTCGATGCCGATTAATTCCTTTTCAACATACAGCCGGATACCCAGCCAGTTAGGCATGTTTGCCAATTCCCGCATAAAGGTCTCGGACTGATCAAAAACGCCATTGATGTAGGTGCACGGTATACTTTTATCCGTCCCCTCTTCATAGCTGCCCCGGGTACCCAGATACCCGTTTGTGAGGCAAAAAAGACTTTCATATGTTAAATTTTCCGCTGGATTGTAGTTCTCCTGTAATATCAGCCATTCATCTTTACTGAGTAATTCTTTTAGTGGTTTGGAAAACCTGCTGCGTATCATAACTCTCTCCTTTTGATCTATGTCAGAAAACGTTTTTTCGCTTCCGCGATCTCTGTTCCCTCTTCAACCACCCGCATATGGAACCGTAAAGAAAAGTCCTGCCTTTTTACTTTTACCTCATCGCTTTGTTCCTGGCCGCAGCTATTGCTGCCCAGGCCGGAATGACGGTAATCGATATGAACGATAATATCATCTTCTTTCTCCAGTTCGCTAATGTGCCGGGCCTGCTCTAAATGCTCCTGTGTATATTCCTGAATATTGATCCCGACCGGCTGATCGGATGTAAATAACAAACTATGGCCGGCCTTTCCGGTGCTGAACCACTTAATCTCTTCACGGTGGCCGTTTTCCTGAGGATATATGTAATTTACCGCCAGCGCTTCAACATCAGCCCCATATACTCCCATATAACTGGCTGCTTTACAGTCTGGATAATTCTCACCGAAGCCGCGGCCATACCACTTAATCTTTTTTTGTTCTCCGGGTACCTTGAGCTTTACACCGATACGCGGTAAAAAAGGCGGCTCCAGTTTCCCTTTTTGAAATTCTTTCGCATCCAGACACAGGGAAATGCATCCGTCACTGTAAATGGAATATTCATATTCGCAGCGATATCCCCATGACTGATTGAGACAGCTGAAATACTTCCCGATGGTCACAATGATCCCGGCGTCTTGCCTGCGGACATCAAAATATTCGGTCTGCTCACTGGACAGCTGGATGAAATACTTGTTCATCCAATCATCCTTCTTGTACATATCATTATCGATGGTCGCCCGATATACCGTCATCTCCGGCCCTTCCGTCAGCCAGGTTTCGCCATTGGCTTCGACGCCAGTCAGTCTGCCGTACAGTTTATCAAATTTTACCGATATATTCCGGTTCCATACTGTAACGCATGTTCCTTCCGCTGTGATCTGCAGTTCTTCATCCGGTTCATGCTGACCAATTTCTATCCATTGTTCCCTCAGCTTGAATTGTTCTCTTTTGATTTCATGGCCAGCTCCGGCATAATTGGTTTCTTCCTTCAGACGGACTGAAAGATTGATATAATAGTCCGTATTTTTCTGCGGCTGAAATGGCTGATAGCCAATCCGTACCTTCTCAGATTCGCCCGGCTTGACGGGCGGAAGAAGGATGCTTCCCGCCTGCTCCACCTGATCATCATATGAAATCCACCAGTCCAGATAACATGCTGAAAGATCCAGAAAATCATAGTAATTTGTAATCTGATACTCGCGCTGTCCGGCTCCTGCAGAGATGATCCCGACCGGGGCGATCACCTGTTTATATTCGGCCAAAGCCGGCGACGGTGTCCGGTCAGGCATCAGTAATCCATCTATGCAGAAATTGCCATTGGTCGGAAAATCACCATAATCTCCCCCATAGCGGTAATCCTCAGTTTTAGATGTCTTCAAGCCGTGGTCATACCACTCCCACAAAAATCCGCCCTGCAGACGCTTATACTTTCGATACAGATCCTGATACTCTTTCAGACCGCCGGGGCCATTTCCCATGGCATGCCCGTATTCGCACATGACATGCGGTTTATTCATCTTCATATCGGTTGTGCCGATTTCCTCCAACTGTTTAAGACGGGTATACATGGTCGAATATACATCAGCCGTCTCCACTTCGAAGTCACCTTCATAATGAATCAACCGGGAAGGATCGATCTGACGGATTACTTCCGCCATGCGGATGAAATTGCAGCCAAATGACGACTCGTTCCCTAATGACCACATGATAACAGAAGGGTGGTTCCGATCGCGTTTTACCATCCGTTCGCCCCGTTCCACATAAGCCGTTTCCCATTCCGGGTCATCCGATATCCAGCTATAGTGCTCCACCCATTCAAACCCGTGACATTCCAGATCTGCCTCATCAATAACGTACAGGCCGTATTCATCACAAAGATCATAAAGATACTCATTGGAGGGATAATGGGAGCTTCGGAGGGCATTGATATTATTCTGTTTCATCAGAATAATATCCTCTTTGGTTTGCTCATAGGTCACACAACGTCCGGTTTCGGGATGATACTCGTGACGATTTACGCCATTTAACAAGATCACTTTCCCGTTTACAGTAAAATTATCGTCTTTAAGCTCCACCGTCCGGAAGCCAATCTTTACTTCAATGCAATGCCCCCGGGTACTTACCCGAAGGGTATACAATTCTGGAACTTCGGCGTTCCATGGCACGATAGAGGCGATCAGCTCATGAACCTCAGCGTGAAAATCGCAGGCTGTAAAATTACCGCCGGCAATGCTTTTACCTTCTTTAGACAGGGTCCACCCACCGGTCGCAGCTGCCTCTTTGGAACGGATATCAATATTGAGGACACCGCGTTGATAGCGATCATCCAGAGACGCGGTAACCACACAATCGACAATCCCGTCCTTCGGCTCACAGATCAGTTCTACATCCCGGAATATGCCGGACAGCCACCACATATCCTGATCTTCTAAGTAGGTTCCGTCCGACCATTTATAGACCCGGACGGTAATCTCATTTTCACCTTCATCAACATACGGCGTGATGTCAAATTCGCTGGGCAATCTGCTGATTTTACTGTATCCTGCATGGATTCCGTTGATCCATACATCAAACGCGCTGTCCACACCGTGGAACTTCAGGATCGTATCGCCTTCCAGCCACGCATTATCAATTACCACCGTCTTTTTGTAAATGCCGGTTGGATTCTCATTCGGAACATATGGAGGGTTCAGGGGAAACAGGTACAGGACATCGGTATAATGGTTGCAGTCATATCCCTGCATCTGCCATACCGAGGGTACCTCGATCGCCTCCCAGCCGGAAAATTCCGTATCCTTCTGCATAAAGTCTTCCGGTGAAAGTTCCGGCGCCTTAAAATAAGCAAACTTCCAGGTCCCATCTAGTGATATTTTTCTGGCAGAGTCATTAAAAAATGCCGCACGAGATTCTCTTCTGCCGATACTTCGTAATGTCTGGTCTTCCCATCTTTTCTTCTCCCGTTTTAACATTTTGGTCTCCTTTATTTAATGGAACCGCTGGTCCCTTCTACAATATATTTCTGCGCCACGATAAAAATAATAACCGGCGGGATGATCATAATAACTGTAATACAAAGCAGCGGAATGATCTGAGTGCTGTGAACTCCTTTAAAGGACGCCAGTCCCAGTGCCAATGTATACTTGCTCCGTTCCTGCAGGAATATCAGTGGTCCCAGATAGTCATTCCATACTGTGATAACATTCAATACCGCGATCAGAATCAGCTGGGGGCGCATGATCGGCATAAATATCTTCCAGTATATCTGAAAAGCATTTGCCCCATCGATGCGCGCCGCCTCTTCATAATCTTTCGGTATTCCCATCAGAAACTGCCGCATCAAAAAGATATAATATGCCGAACCAAACCACGCCGGTATGATCAGCGGTTTCAGGGTGTTGATCCAGTTAAAGCTTTTAAACACCATATACTGCGGGATCATTGTAACATCCCAGGGTATCATCATGGTTGCCAGCAGAATCATAAAGAGTATATTTTTGCCGCGAAACTGAAATCTGGCAAAACCATAAGCCACCAGAGAGCAGGACAGCCCCTGCCCGACAGTGGTCCCCACCGTCACCAGCACTGAATTTTTTAAATAGGTAGTGAACGGCTGGGCGTTCCAGGCATCGACAAAGTTCTGCCAGGACCAGTTCTTCGGCAAAAAGCCGGGCGGATATGCAATCGCTTCCGCTTCGGTTTTAAAAGCGGTAAAGAACATATACACAAAAGGAGCCAGAAAATAAGCCGCTACAATGGTCAGTAAAAGATAAATAATCACCTTCGTTTTCCGCGATATTTTCATTTATTCTTCCTCCTTTTTCCATCCTTCCCTTTAGCTTCAGCCTCATAGAACACCCATGCCGAGGAAGATTTGAATATGAACGCCGTTAAGATCAAAATAATTACAAACATCACCCAGGCATTGGCGCTGGCATATCCCAGTTTATGATGCTTGAAGGCGTTATCGTATGTATACATCCCGTAGAAATAGGTTGATTTCAGCGGTCCGCCGCTGGTCAGCAGCATAACCAGGGTCAACTGCTGGAATGCATTGATAATGGAGGTTATTAAATTAAACAGGATGGTTGGTGTGATGACCGGCAAGGTAATGCTGAAAAACTGCCTTACCGAATTCGCACCGTCTAATGATGCCGCCTCATACAGGTCAATCGGGATATTTTTTATGTCAGTATAAAAAATCAACATCATCGTTCCGACCCCAAAAGCACTCGTCAGCACGATCGCCATTAGCGCCCAGGCTGGGTCAACCAGCCAATTGGGTCCCTTTATACCGATCAGCGATAATAAATAATTCAGCACACCGTAATCACCATTTAGTATCCATCCCCAGATAATGGCGGTCGCCACACTGGAAATAACTGCCGGGATATAGAATATCGTCCGATATATCCTGACGCCCCGGACCGGCTGAGTGATCAGCATTGCCAGAAAGAGAGCGAGCCCTAAGTTCAGCGGGACAAAAATAGCTGCATATTTCAAGGTCAGCTTCAGTGATTTCCAAAACTGTGCATCCTGGGTAAACATTTTGATATAATTGCCCAGGCCGGTAAACACCGCATCCGACGTAACCGGCCAATCATAAAAGCTCATGATCAGCGATAAAATCAAGGGGCCGGCTGTAAATGCGATAAAGCCGACAATCCACGGTGATATAAAGATATATGGCGTTGCTTTTTTCAGTTCTCTTCTTCTTTTCACTCGTTCATCTCCCTTTATGGCAGAGCTTAATGCGCTGCTGCCACTTCATCAAGAACTGCCTGCGGATCTTCTAATGTCGTCGGGTTATTGATCCGTTCCAGCGCCAGTTCCAGATCCTCTGATAATCCCCCCCAGTCGTCAAGCAGAAAGCTGGCCGGGGTATATCCTGAACTTTTCTCTAACATTGAATAGAATGGTGCGCTTTTCTCATCTTCCATTACGCCTTCTGATTCTACTACCGATTTAAGGGCGGACAATTCATATCCGATTCGTTCCTTATTCATTTCTTCGCCGGTCCAGTACTTAATAAATTCCCAGGCCGCCTCTTTATTCTTTGAGTCTTTGGACATGGCAAGTCCTGAAGAACTTAAAATACTTACCGCCTCTTTGCCGGAATCATCAAAAGCCGGAAGATCTGCAATCCCGTAATTCAGACCGTCACTGTCCAGAGTGGATACCGACCACGCTCCATATATGTACATCGCAGTCTTGCCGCTGCGGAATTCATCGGTGCCGCCGCCTTCAGTTGTAATAGCTGCTCCTTCTTTCTGCAGGTTCTGAAAGACGGAAAATGCTTCTACTGCTTCTGCTGAGTTCAAATTACCTTCTGCGCTTCCGGCTTTGTCGATATAAGCGGTATTGTTGCTCCAGAGGTACATTTCAAAATCATAAGGATCGGCCTGCAGCTGATAGGAAAAACCGGTTACTCCATCAACCTTTTCACTGATTGCTTTCGCTGCCGCCGCCAGATCATCCCAGGTCCAGTCATCGGTCGGCTCGGCCACGCCGGCTTCGGTAAAAATATCCTTGTTATAGAATAATGCATGGGTGGTAAACCCTACCGGAATCCCATAAATGCTGCCATCGATCTCATTGTAAGCCCATAGTGCTTCGTAAAAATTATTCTTATACTCCGTGCCTTCACCATCGATATAAGAATCCAGCGGTTCTAATGCCTCATAATAGGCCGGATAATTCCACATATACATAACGTCCGGTGCGTCGCTGGAACCCATGCCGGCGCTGATCTTGGTATCATAATCATCACCATAAGCTTCTAAGGTTACTTCAATCTCCTCCTGGCTGTCATTGAATTTATCCACCAGTGCCTGCTGGCTGTCCAGATCTTCGGCATTATCCCAGGAAGCAAAACGAACCCTGGTCTTACCTCCCGATTCACGATTACCGCCGTCACTTCCGCCGCATGCACCTAGAACCGTTACCATTGTCAATGTCAGTACTAGCCATAAACCAATTTTTCTTTTCATAAAAGATTCCTCCTTTTTATTATATCCATATAATACATTTTACCGGTAAAACAATCAATGATTTTACCGGTAAAATTTGTTTTTCTATACTTTTGACGATTTTTTAATTCTATTTTTGTCAGCTTTTAACAACAAATTTTCCACATTTTGGGAGTTCCCGCCAATTCCCTGCGGTTCCGACCAGGCCGGATATTTTTATGCAAAGCAAAGGGACTGCACACTGATTAATCAGTGTGCAGTCCCTTATTTTCAAATCAGACGGTCAAGCAATGTCTTCTTCACCTCCATCCGAACCGTACGTTTCGGATCAACAACCTGACAGAACTGAAGGTTTCCCGCTGCACTCAAAAGCATTCCCGCATCGTTCAGACTAAGGTTTTTCTTTGCCATAAGGATCTTTGTCATGGTATGTGTTGCTGTAAAAATAGCCTTTTCCAGATCTTCATGAGAGGCGATGGTATAACAAGCATGTTTATCTTCCAGCATTGGATCTTCTATAGTGATATTTTTCAGAACCTCTACGGTCACAGTCACCTCCGCCGGAATCTCCAGACCGGATACCATGATCTCCCCATCGCCCATACAAGCGTGAACATCTCCCATAGCCAGAAGAGCTCCCGGATGGAATACCGGCAGATATAGCGTAGAACCGGCGGCAATCTTGGTATTATCCATATTGCCGCCGTGCGATCCCGGTTCTCCGCAGGGAATCCCCCCTTCCCTGGGGGCTACACCAATCACACCGATCATCGGGTGACACGGCAGGTGTATCTCTTCGGTAAACCAGGCTGTATTTTCCTGCACCCTGATCCTTTTGATCTGACTTTCTTCCACCACGCTGCCCAGCACGCCGGCTCCCGGAATCGCTGCCATAATACCCCAACCGGCTGTTTTTATCTCATCGATCGCGATCTTCAGCGTGTCGCCCGGCATTGCTCCCTCTATATAAAGCGGACCTGTGGCCGGATTGATGCGCTCCCAATCCAGAGCATCCATCTTCTGTTTGTCACTGTTAAGCTGATTGGCGAAACAGTCCTGTGTTTGAACCGTAATCTTACTCTTGTCCGGTATGCGCAGCGCCGGAGCATTAACCGCCGACATCTGGTATACGACCTGACTGCAGGATAATATCATATAGAAACCTCTCCCTAAATGTTTATTTTTTTAGTAATACCGGTTTAATAACTTTCTTTTCCGACCTGATACACATTGATATTTTTCTCTCTGAAAAGCTCCAGCTGCTCCTGCTCTACCAGCTCATCAGTAATCAAATTCCTGATCTTGCTGATATCCTGACTGACAAAGCTGCTGTCACGGCCAATCTTACTATGATCCGCCAAAATATAACTTTCACCGGTCACTTGTTCCAACATCAGCCGGTTTACATGTACTTCATTTAATATCTCGGTCGTCATTCCCCGGGCGGCACTCAAACCACTGCACCCCACAAAGCTCTTTTTGGCCGTCAAATGCTCCATATTCTTCAGCGCAAATTCACCCACCATCGCATACTTCGGATAGCGCAGTTCGCCTCCTGAGAGCAGAATCGATACATTCGGAGGCACCTCAATTCCCATGACTTTCCCATTATTAGTAATAACGGTAACTCGCTTCTCCCCCAGGTATTTTATCAGGTAAAGCGCCGTCATGCTGGTATTGATAAAAATCGTATCACCATCTTCAACCAAACTGGCTGCATACTTTGACAGCTGTTCCCGATAGTCATCTGCGAAGTTCACCGTCTTTTCCGTTTGAATTAAACTGGCTCCGCCGTGGAAACGCTGAATCTGTTTCTGTTCTTCCAGGCTCTTCAGATCACGGCGAATCGTCAGCGGAGATACCTTCCACTTACGCGCCAGATCGTCTACCCTTAACTGCTCCCTCTTCTTTAATTCCTCCAGAATTTCATTTCTTCGCTTTTCGATTAATGCACGTTCTCTTTTCAAATAGTCATTCCTCCCTAATCAACTATATTATATGAAAACTTTGTTTAATTGTCCAGAAGGTTATGAACTATTTATATCCATTGATATTCGCAATCCGCTTCGCTACTTGCTCATAACCTCATAGCCGTTTCGCGGCTTGATGAGGTTAAATTATGAACTTATATATCATATCTGCTATCCCGTTTGCTTCGTTTGTACCGGTGACATAGTGCGCCTTCTCCTTAATTTCAGCACATCCATTTTCCATCGCCACCGGAAAAACGGCTTCCTCAAGCATCGGAATATCATTAAAGTAATCACCTACCGCACAAATCTCTGTTTTTTTCAGGTTCATAAATTCAGCTGCCTTACGTATACCGTATCCTTTATCCACGATTCGGTGTGCCACATCCAGAAGGCCTGGTTCCGAAGAAGTATATCCGATATGTTTCCGTCCATTAATGAATGTTTTGGCAATGCCCAATTGGCCTTCCTCCAGTTCATAAATCAGAACCTTAAATACTTTCTGTCCGCAGATACAGGCATGATTATCGTCAAAATATTCCAGTTGCATCAGCTCATTCCCGTTTTCTGCAGCGATGCTGTTATACTGTTCAAACCGGGATATCCTGCGGCTGTTCCGCGAAAAATAACCGGTTCCCATAGTAAGTGCACTATAGTCCAGATCATGTTTTCGGCAAAATTCCAGCAACTCCAGCAGCTCTTCGCCCGGCAGTTCTTCCTCATAAAGTATCTTTTCCTCCAGCGGCTCCCATATTACTGCCCCGTTTGCCGTAATCACCGGGACTTCTATTTCCAGCAAATCAATATAATATCTGACCATCGGGGTAATCCTGCCGGTGCAGATCGTATAATACTTACCTGCTTCTTTCATCTTCCGCAGGGCTTTTAACGTATCCGCACCTACTTCTTTTCGCGGATTCAGAAGCGTACCATCCATATCGCAGACCAGCAGTTTCACCTGGCTGCCCAGCTGCCGCAGCCGCTCTTCTTTGCCGTTAACCTTCATCCTTCCTCCGATCCTATACCAGCAGATAAAAAGTATTGATAAAACCTGCCAGTGAAATAGCTAAAAATACGATTCCCCAAAACAGCATGTAACCACGCGCGCAATGCTCCGTAATGCACTTATTTTCTTCATCGTAGTATACGGTTTTTTTACTGTTAATCTGACAGGCTGCCTTAGAATTATAGTTAACCCGGCTCCTGATCTGCCGCTTCCGGCCGTCACGCTCATACGTTATGATCGGATAATAGGATAATTTTGGCTTCACCAGACGCCCGCCTTCTCTGCCCTTTTTCCAGCACAGTAAATCGGTAATCTGCGCTTCCAGCGGCAACAGCTTCCGCCGCTTATCATTAACATAGGTCAAGCCAAAATATAACCCCAGAACCATGAAAATCGCTGCTAATATCAGAGAACCGCCAGTCATTCCACAGTCCCGCTTCACAACCGGAAGCATCGCCGTCAGCAGTCCTGTAATCATCAAAAGGAGGAGCATATAAATCGGCGCTGTCTGACCTTCATAAATGTGCACCTCTTCTCTTGCAGTTTTTCCGTTTGCGACCATGACCAGATCTCCCTTGGCATACTCCTGGACGCTTTTCACATCAACCTGCTTTTTATGACCATTTTCTTTGTATTCAACCCGCAGATCACTATAGTTCTGAATCAGCTCACCGGTGCTGTTTTTCTGAAAGACGTGCTTGCTTTGCAGCACCCGGCCTTCCCAGATACCACCATGTTTCCTAAAACGGAGCTGTTCGCGAAGCTTGGTCAGGCCGCTCACAAACAGCATGGCTCCAAATAACAGAAAAAAGACCAGCTCAATCGACAAATTCTCCACGATGCTCATTTTAATCTCTCACCCCACTGCATCTTTGAACCTTATCACGCACCTCTAAAATGGCCGACGGCGATACTGAAAGTTCATCAATTCCCATCCTCAGAAAGGTCTCCGTTAATTCCGTATCCGCCCCCAGCTCTCCGCAGATACCGACCCAAATGCCTTCGGCGTGGCCGTTTTCAATGGTCATTTGAATCATCTTAAGCACCGCCGGGTGATGCGCATCATAAAAGCGGTCCAGCTTTGGATTCTGACGGTCGATCGCCAGAGTATACTGGGTCAGATCATTTGTACCGATACTGAAAAAATCTACTTCCTTTGCCAGCTCCCGGCTGATCATCACCGCCGCCGGCGTTTCAATCATAACACCGACCTCGATATCTCGATAAGGAATGCTTTGCGCTTTTAGCTCTGCTTTCGCCTCCGCTAAGATCACCTTTGCCTGCTGAAGCTCTGAAAGGGAGATAATCATCGGAAACATCACCGAGATATTCCCGAAAGCACTGGAGCGCAGAACAGCCCGCAGCTGGGTCTTGAAGATATCAGGCCGGGTCAGGCAGATTCTGATTGCCCGGTACCCCAGGGCCGGGTTTTCCTCCGCTTCCAGCGGGAAGTAATCGGCCTGCTTATCTGCACCCAGGTCTAATGTTCTAATAATCACCTTTTTTCCAGCCATATTTTCCGCCACGGTTTTATAGGCGAGGAACTGTCCATTTTCATCCGGAAGTTCTGTTGCCTCCAGATAGAGGAACTCACTGCGGAACAGTCCGATTCCTTCTGCATCATTCTGCAGTGCGATACCGGCATCGGAAACGGCACCAATGTTGGCAAAAAGTTGAATCTTCCGGCCATCTTCGGTAATCGTTTCCTTCCCCCTTAATTCTCTCAGCAGGTCCTGCCTGCGCTGTTCTTCTTCCAGCCTTTGCTGCGCTGCCGCTAAGTATTCCAGATCGGGATCAATCGCAATCTCTCCTTTGTATCCATCCAGCACTGCCAGTTTTCCATCCCATTCTTTTTTGATTTCCACGTCGATGAGGGCCGGAATATTCATCGTACGGGCAAGAATCGCGGTATGAGAATTGGCCGAACCATAGCGGGTAACAAAACCCATAAGTTTGCTTTTATCCATCTGCACCGTTTCACTGGGTGCTAATTCATCGGCTGCTAAAATCACCGGCTCATCCATCGTCGTTATGTCCCCGTGACTGCCGCTCAGAATCCCGACTATCCGCTCGGAAACATCCAGCACATCGGCTGCCCTGGCTTTCATATAGTCATCATCCATGGCCTGGAACATCTGCGAAAAGTTATCTCCCGTCACGGCGGCAGCGTATTGGGCACACAGTTCCTGATTGATGATGATATTTTTTACCGAGTCACAATAATCATCATCATCCAGCATCATCATGTGCACTTCAAAAATTGCTGCCTCGGCTTCACCGACTTCTCTGACCGCCTTTTGATGCAGCTGCACAAGCTGCTCTCTGGACTTTTCTTTCGCCGCTTCAAAGCGTTTCCATTCACCGGCCGTATCCGAGACTTTCTCGCGCTTAACAGTTCTCTGCGCTTTTTCATAATAAAAGACCTTTGCGATAACAATTCGCTGAAATACCGCCTTGCCCTGATAAACTTTCATCTATATTTTCCCTTCCGCTACAGGCTATAGATGCTCATTAAAAAAAGCTAAAATCGCATCATATGCCGTATCTTCATCCGCACCTTCGACCCTTACAGTTACTTCTTCACCTTTCTTTACGCCTAATCCCATCAGCATCAGCAGCTGCGAAGCAGCCACTTCTTTTTCGCCCTTTCCGATCTTAATGGCACTCTCATATTTCTTTGCTTCCTTCGCCAGCAGCCCGGCTGGTCTGGCATGGATTCCCAATTCATCCTGAATCACATAGTTAAATGATTTC
>Ga0153996_1000732_pt1 | contig 14450 bp, 13 predicted proteins | sample TSNC080MetaG_FD_104728 | JGI IMG/M metagenome (GOLD analysis project Ga0153996, IMG submission 104728) | Attine ant fungus gardens microbial communities from North Carolina, USA - TSNC080 MetaG | ecosystem: Host-associated > Fungi > Mycelium > Unclassified | place: USA: North Carolina, Lumber...
GGGATGAAGAATATTAACATCGGGAAAAACATTGCTGAGTACAGACAGCAGGTCGGAATGACACAGGATCAGCTTGCAGCTTATACTGGGGTTTCTAAATCTGCGGTTTCCAAATGGGAAAACGGCATGACTTATCCTGACATAGTATTGCTGCCGGAGTTGGCGGCGCTTTTTAATGTATCGGTTGATGAGCTGATGGGATATGCCCCCCAGCTGACGGCAGCGGCAATCAGACAAATATATAAAGACTTGTCCGCGCAGGCAGCAGAGGGTAAGACTGAGGAAGTATTGGCTACGTGCCGGGAATATATTAAAAAATACTATTCATGTTTTCCGTTTTTGATGCAGATGGCACTATTTTACCTCAACCACAGCATGCTTTTTGAGAATAAAGACGAGTTATTGGAAGACGCACTGAAGTTTTGCCGGCGCATCCAAAAGAAAAGTGATGAACCGGCTCTGGTAAAGGATGCCTTTTTTATGGAAGCGACAGTACTGATGTTCCAGAACAGACCGGCCGAGGTACTGGCCTTGCTGGGAGAAGAGATTAAGCCGTACTGTCAGGATGCCGAGATGATCGCCGGTGCGTTTCAGCAATTGGGCAATATCCCAAAAGCGAAAGAAATTTCGCAGATTATGATCTATCAGTATACAATTATGCTGATCGGCAACAGTGCCAATTATATCATGCTCAATCTCGATCGGCTCGATATTCTGGAAGAGACGATAAAGAGAATAAGCGGTATAGTGGAATTGTATCAGATCGACAAACTGCACTTAAATATGGCGGTGCAGTTTTATCTCGCGGCAGTCGCCGCATATTGTACCCATAAGATGAATGATAAGGCGCTGGATATGCTGGAGCGGTATCTGGAGGTATGCCGGAATGGTTCTCTGACTCTGCACGGGGATGAGTATTTTGATCTGATGGACCCGTGGCTGAAAGAATTAAATCAGGGTGTAGAGCTCCTGCGCGGTGAGTCCCTGATCAAGCAGTCGATGCTCAGCGTTGTAAAGGATAATCCTCAGTTTGCTCCGCTGCATCAGGAGAAACGTTATCAGGCAGTGCTTAAATCGCTGCAGAAGATATAGGGGGGCGGAATGGAAACAGTAATGAACTATTTGCCGGTATTTATCCCTATTATTGTATTGGAATTGATTTTGGCGATTACTGCACTGATTCATGTTGTTAAGCATCCCAATTATCGTTTTGGAAATCGGGTGATCTGGGTTATTATAGTACTACTCGTCCAGATACTCGGACCTATCATTTACTTTGCCCTCGGACGGGGGGATGAGTAATGGATATTTTAAAGATAAAAGGACTGGCTAAGCGGTTTGGCAGTCAGGAGGTTCTGAAAGATGTCTGTTTTTCGGTCCCTGAGCATTCGATATATGGATTTATCGGGCAGAACGGTGCCGGTAAAACTACGACGATGAAAATTATACTGGGTCTGCTAAAGAGGGATGAAGGAAGCATAGAAGTCTGCGGTGAAGAAGCCACATACGGACAGACAAGAACAAATCACTCCATCGGCTATCTCCCGGATGTTCCGGAATACTATAGTTTTATGAATCCCGGGGAATACCTGCAGCTGAGTGGTGAGATAACCGGTATGGATAAACAAAAGATCACTGCAAAAAGCCAGGACCTGCTTAATCTGGTAGGATTGGATACGTCTGCAAAGAAGCGGATCGGCGGCTTTTCCCGGGGGATGAAACAGCGGCTGGGAATCGCACAGGCACTGCTGAACGAACCACGTCTTTTAATCTGCGACGAACCAACTTCAGCTCTTGATCCTATCGGAAGAAAAGAGATTCTGGATATCCTGCGGACCGTAAGAGAACGGACAACGGTGCTGTTTTCCACCCACATTCTCACTGATGTGGAGCGCATCTGCGACCGCGCTGCCATCCTGCATGACGGACGGATCGCCGTGACAGGAAGGATGGCGGAGTTAAAAGAAGAGCATGGCACTGATAGTTTAGAGATCGAATTTACCGAGTCTCCTGAACGGGGTGAATTTCAACGGATCTGTCCGGTTAATATCGCTGATAAGATAGAGGATATAGATCCTGTAACCATATGCATACATGCAGATGAGATCGAAAAGGTGCAGACAGAACTCTTTGGCATTATGTATGAGCATAACCTGATGCCGCTTGGTATCCGGAGGAAAAAACCCTCTCTGGAAAATCTGTTTATGGAGGTGGTAAAATGAGGTCATATATCGCCTTTACAAAAAAAGAAATATTGGAGTATGTCAGAACTTTTAAAATGATGATTCTGGTGATTGTATTTTTAATCCTCGGCTTTATGAGCCCGGTGACAGCAAAATATACGCCGGAGATTATCGATAAATTTATGCCGCAAGGAATGAATATCACACTTCCTGAACCCACTATTCTGGATTCGTGGACCCAGTTCTTTAAAAATATTACCCAGCTCGCTCTGATCGTTATCGTAATCATGTTCAGTGGTTTGATCGCCAATGAATTATCGCGGGGAACACTGGTAAATATGCTGACCAAAGGAATGCCGCGGCGTACGGTTATTCTGGCTAAATTTACATCGGCTGGTCTGATATGGACCATATGTTATTGGCTGGCTTTTGCCGTTACGCTCTTTTACAGTGAGTTATTCTGGGACGATACAAAAGTTTTGAATTTGGGCATTGCGGCATTATGTGTCTGGTTTTTTGGTCTGCTTCTAATCGGCACCCTGCTCTTAGGAGGTGTATTGTTTAATAATTATTATGGAAGTCTGCTGCTGGCCGGAGTATTGGTGGTGGCAATGCTCATCATCAGTATGCTTCACAGCGCAGCAAAATATAGTCCTTATAAACTGGTGTCGTTTAATATGGAGCTGCTGGAGGGGACGGCAGAGGTTTCAGAGGTGTATGCACCGCTGGGAATAGCAGCTGGAATATTGGTGATATTTATGGTGGCGGGCATCGCGGTATTTGATAAAAAGAAAATATAAGGGATAAACAGGCAGCTAATGAAAATATACAGATGGCTTTTGCAGGATTAAATATGCAAAAGCCATTTTTATATTAAATAATGTTTAATTAGGGTTGCAAAAAATAGTCAATGAAGTAAGATTACATTAAGGGCTGACCAAAGTGGTCAATGCTTGCTGGCAGATAGTCATACTCTCATAAGGGGGAATTATATATGAATGAAAAGTATTTTACTCTGCCGAAAGAAAAGCAGATGAAAATTATGAATGCAGCTATGGAAGTATTCGGTAGAAATGAATACAAACGGGCTTCTACCGATTTGATTGCCGTGAAGGCCGGGGTATCTAAAGGGCTTCTTTTTTATTATTTCAAGAACAAGAAAGAACTATATCTTTACACTTATGATTATTTACTGCAGATGATGACTCAGCTGGTTGCCGATGATTCCTACTTAAATATCTCAGATTTCTTTGATATAATGAGTTATTTCAGCAAACTAAAACTAGAGGTGCTGGAACAGGTTCCCAGCATAATGGAATTCGCCACCAGGGCTTTTTATTCGGATAAGGAAGCCGTTTCCAAAGACCTTCAGAATATCAATAACCAGATGGTAGATACGTTATTCCAGACCTATTTTGGTCATGCTGATTACAGTAAGTTTAAGCCTGGATTTGATCCATTTAAGGTTTATCAGATGCTGATATGGATGGCTGACGGTTATCTGCATGAACATCAGATGAATGGACGGGAATGGACCTTGGATGAGATTACGGCGGAGTTTGATATCTGGACGTCGATGATGAAGAAGATGGCATATAAGGAGGAATATCTGGATGAATGTAATTGATATTAACCATATTACAAAAGACTATGGTCAGGGACGGGGAGTTTTTGATGTCAGCTTTGAAGTTAAGAAAGGTGAAGTTCTGGGATTTTTGGGTCCTAACGGAGCCGGTAAAACGACTACTATCCGGCAGTTGATGGGCTTTATTAAGCCGGATGCGGGAGATTTGCAGATTAACGGCAGAGACTGTTTTCATGACACTGATCAAATCCATAGGACACTGGGATACCTGCCTGGTGAGATTGCTTTTATCGACACGATGAAAGGGCTGGAATTTATTCGTTTTGTCGCCAGTATGAAGAAGATGAAAGGTCTGGGGCGGGCGGAAGAGCTGATTCGCATGTTTGATCTGCAGCCGGAGGGCAAAATTGAGAAGATGTCTAAGGGCATGAAACAGAAAATTGGTATCGTATGCGCCTTTATGCAGGACCCCGATATCCTTATTCTGGATGAACCGACCAGCGGATTAGATCCGCTGATGCAGAATATCTTTGTTGATCTGATTCTGGCTGAGAAAGCCAGGGGTAAGACTATCTTGATGTCTTCTCACATGTTTGAAGAGGTAGAGAAGACCTGCGGCCGTACGGCGATCATCCGCGCAGGCAAGCTGGTGGCGGTGGAGGATATCGAGAAGCTGCGGCGCAATAAAAAGAAGGTCATAGAGATATTGTTTGAAACGGCGGTTATGGCCGAACAGTTTGGCCTGTCCTTTCCTGATGCAAAGATCAAAGGTAAGACGGTGACGGCGGTGATCGGTAAAGAGCTGGATGCATTTATAAAGCAGGCGGGCCGCTATACCGTTTACGATATAAACATCCGCAGTCAGAACCTGGAAGAATTCTTCATGCATTTTTACGGAGGGCAAGATCATGATTAACGGGACACTATTTCGCAGAGAAATAAAAGCAAATGGGATTTTATTTATCATCTTTCTCGGCATCATCACTATGTATTCGGTTATGATCGTCATGATGTTTGAACCGGAAATGGGCGACAGCCTCAGAGCTATGGCGGAAAGTATGCCGGAGATATTTGCCGCTTTCGGTATGGCGGATGTCGGTACAACGCTGTTGGAATTTATCAGCGGTTATCTTTACGGTATGGTTCTGACCATATTTCCGGCGGTATTTATTCTGGTTTTAGCTAACCGTTTAGTTGCACGCTATGTTTCCGACGGTTCGATGGCTTATCTGCTGGCAGCTCCGGTAAAACGCCGAAGTATTGTTATTAGCCAGGCTGTATTTCTAATTGCAGCACTGCTGCTTATGGCACTGTATGTGGTTGGCATGATCTGTGCTGCATCGGCGGTTCTGTTTCCGGGAGAGTTAGAGGTCGCTGAATTTATCAAAGTAAATGCCGGAGTGTTTGGTCTGTGGATATTTATCGGGGGAATCTGTTTTCTAGTGTCCTGCATTTTTAATGATTCCAGACGGGTTGCGGGGATTAATGCCGGAATTGTCATCTATTCTTATCTGATCCAGATGGTTTCACAGGTGGGCGACCGATTTGAAGGATTGAAATATATTACCCCATTTACGTTGTTTAATGCAAAAGACCTGGCGTCTGGAAAGACCGGTGCATGGGTGGCCTGCGCGGTGCTGTATGGAGCCGGGCTAATATTTATATTCAGCGGTATACGGATCTTTAATAGACGGAATTTACCGCTTTAGGGTTCCTTTTTAGAAAATTACTTACATGCAGAATATTGCGGCTCTACTGTTTGCGGGGAGCGTATTGATTCTGGCGTTACTCTGAGGTATGACGGCATGGGCTATCGCAAGGTGTAAACATAAATTCTTTAAGTTTGCATACATTTATTTTATCATCGGTATTTTAATACCTTACCAGGCATTATTTTTACCAATCTATATGGTAGGCAATACGCTGCATCTGACCAGCACCAGATATGGGATTATATTTATGTATGTGGCTACCGGCATCACCTTTAGGGTCTTTTTGAGTGCTTAAGACATTTTTTTTAAGGTATGACAGTAGGGGCGGTGAAAGGATAGAAAAAGGAGGGATGATATGGGAGTAGTACTTTTAAATGAATATGCTTTAGGTGATATGAAAGCCTGCTATTATCTGGATCGGGAAAGAGAAATGGCAGAGCTGATGCTTTTGCCGGCCGATATGGCGGCGGTGAAATGGGAAGATAAAAACCAGGAAATTGACTCTCTGGTTCAGTTGAAAATAATTGGTGACGTGTATCCGGGCGGTTATGCCGGCGGTGGAACCCTGAGGCAGGGAGAGTCGGTAGAACGTATGAAATACCGCAGGCAGCAGTGTATGAAAAATAATAACGTTCTGGATATCTGTACGGTACTGGAGGACGCAAGGGGGTATCAGGCCCGCCATCATTTAAAGTGGTGGGAGGGGGCGGATGTTGTCATCAGCCAGACCGAATTCGTCAATCTGAGCCAAAAGAGTGTCCGGCTGGAGCTGCTGTCCAGTTTCTCACTGGGGGGGATTACACCGTTTGTGAAAGGGGACGCATACGGATGTATTGACATTCACCGGGTCAGAAGTGCCTGGAGCATGGAGGGAAGAATGGAAGCTGCCAGTATCGAAGAACTGCAGTTAGAGCCATCGTGGGCCGGGCATGCGGTTCGTTGTGAGCGGTTCGGACAGGTGGGATCGCTTCCGGTCAATCATTATTTTCCCCATATGATTGTTGAAGATAAAGAGTCGGAGGTGCTTTGGGGTATGCAGATCGCTCATAATGCATCCTGGCAGATGGAACTATATCGTAAAGATGACGGTCTGGCGGTGTCAGGCGGCCTGGCCGACCGTGAATTCGGACACTGGACCAAGAGGATTTTCCCAAGGGAAAGTTTTATAACCCCGTCGGCAATTCTGACGGTCAGCAGAGGCCGGACCCCGGATGATGTTTCACAGAGACTGGTCAAAGCCGGTATATCGGCTGTGGATCAGGGACCGGAAAGTGAACAGTCTCTGCCAATTGTATTTAATGAATACTGTACGACATGGGGATGTCCGTCCCATGAAAATATCTGTGAGATTCTGGATGTCATCAAAGACAGAGGGTTTGAGTATTTTGTGATTGATTGCGGGTGGTATAAGGAAGATGGGGTTCCGTGGGATGTGGCCATGGGAGATTACAATGTATCACCGGAGCTGTTCCCGGATGGTTTGGAAAAGACCGCTGCTGCAATTCGGGAAGCAGGAATGCTCCCCGGACTATGGTTTGAAATCGATAATGTCGGCAGCAAGGCAAAAGCTTATCGAATAGAGGAACATCTGCTGAAGAGGGATGGTGAAACACTGACGACAAATATGCGGAGGTTCTGGGATATGTCCGATCCATGGGTCGAGCGGTATCTATCCGATAAAGTGATTGGTACTTTGAAACGGTACGATATCGGATATATGAAGATGGATTATAATGATACCATTGGGCTGGGCTGTGATGATACCGATTCTCTTGGCGAAGGGCTGCGTAAAAATATGCAGGCTTCCCTGCGTTTTATTCAGAAGGTGAAGGCGGAAATTCCGGACATCGTGTTGGAAAACTGTGCTTCGGGCGGGCAAAAGCAGGAGCCGCTGATGATGAGTGAATGCAGTATGTCTTCGTTTTCCGATGCTCATGAATGCCCGGAGATTCCGATTATCGCAGCAAATCTGCATCGGGTCATTTTGCCGCGGCAGAGCCAGATATGGGCGGTGGTCAGAAAAGAAGACAGCTTGAAGCGGATTGCATATTCCATTGCAGCAACATTTCTGGGGCGGATGTGCATCTCCGGTGATGTGACCGATCTTACTGAACAACAGTGGCAGATCATCGACCGTGGCATTGCATTTTATAAGGAGATTGCCCATGCGATAAAAGAAGGTCACACTTTTTGGTATGGGTCCTGTATCAACAGTTACCGTCATCCAAAAGGATGGCAGGGAATACTGAGAGTGGGAGTCAATGGGCAGGCGTATGCAGTGATTCATGTGTTTGACGGCGACCTTGAGGAAATTGTAATGGATATGAGTCAGGCTGGTGCATTTAAGATGCAGGGATTATATGCCCTTGATGAAAGAGGTTTGGAAGTGAAGGATAATCAGATTATTTATCGGCCGGCAGAAAATATGTGCGCTGCGGCTGTGCGTTTAATCAGCAGTTCGGATAATTAATGTTCAATAGTTGAATGATAATCAAAACTTAAATAGATCTGGCATTAAGTGCACTTCATCCGGCGGGATGAGGTTCAGCTAAAGTAATCGTTGATTGTTTAGTAGATATAAAATAAAAAAATATCCCATTGATAAAGTTAATCAGATAAACTATAATAAAGTTTATCTGGTTAACTTTATTTCTTAGGAGGGCTTATCCTTGCAAGAATATATTAAGGGCGCTGAGGCAGTATCGCTTTTTTGTAGAATTCATATGAATACCAAACGTAATTTGCCTATACGGGCAAGCGAGATGGGGATGTTGATTTTAATTGTTAAATCAGAAGCGTGCCAAACTCCTATAAAAATTGCGGAGTTTTTTAAAATAACAAAACCAATGGTCACTACGATGGCAAACTCTCTCATAAAAAAGGGTTACTTAGTAAAGAACCCATCAACTACAGATCGCAGGAGTTTCACTCTTTTGCCAACCGATCAGGCGGTTTCTCTTGTAGCAGGGGCATATAGTGAATATTTCAAAACGATGGAACGGTTAAAAACACAAATGGGGATTGAAAAATACAGTAATTTAATAGAGCTTATTGAACAGGCAAATAATATTTTATTGGAGGATAATAAGAATGGGTAAAATATTGGTGACGGGTGCATCCGGCAATGTAGGGCGGTATGTGATTGAAGAGCTATTAAGCATAGGCGAATTGGTTGTAGCAGCCTCACCGTCTGTTCAAAAACTACAGAAATATTTTCATGATAAAACAGAAAATGCAGCTTTTGATTTTACAGACAAATCCGCTTTTGATGACGCTTTAAATGGCGTTGACAGAGTTTTTTTAATGCGTCCGCCACACTTAGGCAAGCCGGAGGATTTGTATCCCTTTATTGACGCTATGAAGCAAAAGGGAGTAAAACTGGTGTCATTCTTATCACTCATGGGTGTAGAAAATAATACGATACCTCCGCACCACAAAATTGAAAGGTATATTGAACAGGTGGGTTTACCATTTGCTCATATTCGGCCGGGTTTTTTCATGCAGAATGTATCAGGTATTCATTCGGTAGAAATTCGAGAGATGGACAATATTTTTGTGCCGGCAGGAAAAAGTAAGATATCGTTTATCGATGCAGCCGACATTGGGCTGTGTGTGGCCATACTGCTCCACAATGCAGAAAAGTATAAGAACACGGCACATACTATAACAGGGCCACAGGCGCTTGACTATTATGAAGTTGCCGCGATTTTAAGTAAGATTACAGGTAGAAATATAAATTATTCAAAGCCGGGATATTTACGATACCGAAATCACTATATAAAAAAAAGAGGGCTTGACAAGGAATACGTGAATGTTACGGTTGCCCTCTATTTTATGACGAGAATGGGTACAGCAAAAGCAGTAACAGATCAATTTTATAAGCTGACAGGAAAACAGCCTCGCAGCTTTGAAGATTTTGCACTTGCAAATAAATCCGCATTTATGAAAAGTTAAATTGTAATTGTTCATGTAGGAGAATCGATCCCTTGTCAAAGATTGCTGTTTCTTACCGTAACATGTCGATGCATAGTGCATTAATTGTTCTTAAAACAGGTTGCTATGGTTAAGCGGCCGGACCGACTGGCGGCTGACCGACTGGCACACAAGCTGATCACAATGATTAAGAACAGCCATAATATCAAGGCGGTGATAAAAGAAGCGATACTGGCATCCAGCGGTGCGTCCATGATCAGGTCTCCCAGGATATAGATTCCGGCGATACTGGGCAGAATGCCGATTACGATGGACACGATCCAGCTGACCAAACTTATGAACAGTCCCTCAGCAGTGACCATTCGAAAGATCTGTCGGCGGCTTCCGCCTATGGCCTTTATGATTCCTATTTCCCGGGTGCGCTCGGCGGTCTGAGCATCCATTGTTGCGGCGAGGCCGAATCCGGAGACAATAACCAGCATGAAAATAATAAAGCCAAAAGTCTGCAGGGTAACGGTAAAGTGACCGGTTATGATACTGGAGATGTCATCGATACTTTCAGCAGATAGAATGCCGATGCCATGTTCCCGCAAGTCTGATTCAACGCTGGTATAAACTTTTTTAGCACGGTCAGAATCATCCAGGCTAAGTTTTAGACTGGTAAACTGTTCTGATTTATCAACCGATGTGTCAAAAGTCTGAAGACTCATGAATATTGTAGGTTCCCCCAGATTTTTGACTACCCCGACTATTGTAAAGTCTTTCATTTTATCGCCGATTTGAAGTGTGATGATAGAGCCTGTCGTATATTGTGGCTGAGTACTGAGGAACTTGTGGCTGACGACAATAGCATTGGAATCTTCATCATCGATCCAGCGTCCTTCTATAATATCGGGCTCTATCATTTGGCTTTCCGGCCGGAGTGCACTGACAGGGTAATAATTGCCGCCAAAACCGCTGTCATAGATCAATTGAGCGGTTCCCGCGCCCCAGCGTTCAAATTCAGTAACATAAGGGATCTTGCTTATAATCTGCTGTAGTTCGACATCACTTTTAAGGGTGCTGGACAAAACCTGATAATCGAATCCAAGTGAATCAAGATTATTGCTGATAGTAGTGCGGGTTGCGATCATGGCTGTGATTACAGAGGCAAAAAGTGCTCCGCCCAATGATAGAATTACCACATTTCGATAGAAGCGCCCTTTTCGCCGTAAAGCGTTTCGGATCGAAAGTAAGACCGGCCGGGATAAAAAATTAAGTCCTGTCACATCGCCGGCCTTTGTAGCGGTACCGGTGTCAGGTTCCGTCAAAGCGATACGAACCGGTATTCTGATCCCCCGCCGAACCGGCAGCCAGGCAGCTATCAATGCAATGGTAAGTGTAAATACACAGTATATCAAATACGACGACCATGAAACAGATAGATTATCCGGCTGCATATTGCTGAGGCCTAGCGTAATCGAAGCAAAACCTTTTGAGGCAAAAGTGATAATCGGAATCGAAATGGCCAGGATAACCGCTAAAAGACTCATAAAAGCCAGCAGATAGGCCTGCATTATTTTCCTGGTATTACAGCCCAGGGCTTTGAGAATTCCAATCTGGCGAATCTGCACAGATAAAATCGAAGTTATCAGCCCGCTCATAATTAAACAGCCGAAGAGGAACATAACAAGGGAAAAAATCTGCAGCAAGATCAGGGTTGATATATATTCTTCATAATGCATGCTGATTCCCGGGGTTTCGGAAACTTCCAGACCGGTAACGATATAGCCGTTTTCCTCAAGCAGCTTGACATATTTGCTGCTGACAGCGAGGATGTGCTCGCGGTCGTAGGGATCACCGGTCACAGAGTAATTGATGATATTACTATTCAGACCCATCTCATCTAATGCGGAATAGGATGCGTAGAGGTAGATGGAGTTATGCATCGAAGCCGGATGCTGATAAATATCGGAGACAACACCGGTAATGGTATATGTCCAGGTATTGTCGGCGGCATCGGCGATGATCAGGGTGTCACCGATATCGATACCGGCGATGCTGAGTGCGTCTCGCTCAATCAGTGCCTCACCGGCGGCCGGATAATAAGAACCCGCTTCGGGCAGGACTTTATTAAGCTGCAGGCGGCTATAGTCCTGGGCTGCATGGAGCTCAAGTGTTTTCCGGGTACCATCAGCAGCTTGTGCCTGAAATTCATAGAATGCACGTTCCTCAAAATATTCAATACCATCGAACTGCGAAGTCAGTGCCAGCAGCTGATCATCCACCCGGTCAACGGTAATTGCAGCCGAGGCCGGATGGATAGCATCAAACTCCGCAATCAGCTCCCGGTTGATGATCTGATACGAGAAGAGAATGACGCCGAACGCCGCCATTCCCACCAATATTGCCAAGAGAGAAAGAAAAGCCCGGCGGCGGTCGGCTAAAATATCACGCATTGCCTTTTTAAATAATCGCTTCATACTGATACCACCTCTTTCAAGTCATGCTGATCCGTCACCCGTCCGTCTTTCATTATGATTCTGCGGGTTGCCCCCGCGATTTGATCATTATCGTGAGTTACCATGATGATCGTTTTACCCATGCTGTGCAAATCGCGAAGCAGGCTGTAAACAATGTCCCTGTTTGCCGAATCCAGATTCCCGGTTGGCTCGTCGGCAACGATGAGTTGACTGTCGTTTGCCAGTGCACGGGCAATGGCGATACGCTGCTGCTCACCGCCGGACAGTATGCCCGGCATCTTATCGGCGTGATCTTCCATATCAACCATTTTCAGCAGTTCAAGAGCTTTCTGCTCACGCTGCCCGGGGAGAATCTTACCGATTAGATCCATAGGCAATAAAATATTTTCCCGCACCGATAGTGTCGGGATAAGCTGAAAAAACTGAAAGACAATGCCAACACCTATTCCCCGCCACTTTGTCAGCCCGGCCTCGTCAAGAGCGGTAATATCAGTCCCGCCGATGACGATGCGGCCGGATGAAACTCTGTCGATGCCGGTCATAACATTTAGCAGGGTTGACTTGCCGCTGCCTGATTTTCCGGTGATCAGAACATATTCGCCATTTGTGATATTAAGAGTTACATTTTTTAGGGCAGCGAAGTCGTTTCCTTCCCCATAAAATATTTTACTTATCGCTGTTAGTTGTATCATAATAGTATCTCCTTGTGTTTTGTAACGATATTATGGCAGATGAATCTTAGAATTTGCTTAGAAATCATCAGATTCTGAAGAAATTTTCAGAAATATGTTGTATAATATGAACACTGAAAAAGAGATTATGGAGGTTATCTAATGCGGATACTGCTGGTAGAAGATGAACTGCGTCTGAGTGAAGCTCTGGTGCAGATTTTAATAAGAAATAACTATCTGGCCGACAGCTGTGCTGATGGAAATGAAGGTTTGGAATTAGCGCTGAGCGGCGTATATGATGTAATAATACTGGATCGGATGCTGCCCGGTAAAGAGGGGGTGGAAATACTGAGGGAAATGCGAAAGCAAGATATTATGACACCGGTGCTTTTTCTCACTGCAAAAGATACGGTTTCCAACCGCATAGAGGGACTGGATGCCGGTGCTGATGACTATCTTGTCAAACCATTTTCCAAGGCTGAATTATTGGCCCGTATCCGGGCATTAAGCAGGCGTCCTGCAGCAGTGCAGCAGAACCGGATTCTGGAAATCGGCCGCATGGCACTGGATATCAGCCAGTGCGTACTACGGGTCGGGATTGCTGAAATAAAGCTGACTTTAACCGAAGCTCAGGTCTTGGAGCTGTTGATCCGCAATGCCGGACAAGTCTTAAGCAAGGAGCAGATCCTCGACCGGGTCTGGGGATTTGACAGTGATGTGGAACTAAATAGTGTGGAACTATACATTTATTACCTGCGTAAGAAAATTGATTTTAGTATCTGCGGTGTAAAACTGGAGACGATTCGGGGAGTAGGTTATTTATTGAAGGAGGCGGCCAATGGATAAGAAGATCACCAGACGGTTTATCGGTTTTAATATGCTGATAATCGCTGTCATTTCAATTATATTGACTGGGTTTGTTTATTTTGGTTCCCGGAGTACCCTGCCGCTGTACCGCCTGATCATAACGGTTGTTTTGATGATCACTCTGACTTTTGTCGGCAGTGTGCTGATCAGTCGGATCGCGGTCCGGCCGATTAAAGAGGCCTGGCAGAAGCAGCTTGATTTTACCGCTGATGCCTCCCATGAATTGCGCACGCCGCTGGCAGTCGCATTCACCAATCTGGAATTGGTAATGGAGAGCCCTGAAGAGACTGTTGCCAGCCAGATGCATTGGCTGGAGAATATTGCGGCCGAAAATCAGCGCATGACCAATCTGGTCAATGATCTGCTGATCTTATCGAGGGCGGATGCCAAGCAGCAGACTATGGTGCCCCAGCCCTTCATGCTGAATGAACTGATTGCCGAGACCGTTCTGCCGCTGCTTACCGTAGCTGAAAGCAGGCATATCAGCTGCGCCTTTCCAACCGATCCGCAGATCGCTGTAAATGCTGACCGGGAACGGATCAGACAGCTCATCGTCATTCTTGTTGATAATGCGGTTAAGTACACTCAGGACGGCGGGAAGATCACGATTAGTGTGGCGAAGGAGAAGGATATGGTTGAATTAGCGGTAGCTGATACCGGTGTGGGAATCGCGGCCGGTGAAGCGGAGAGAGTCTTCGACCGGTTTTTCCGCGGAAATAAAACCAGGAGTATGCATCAGGAAGGAAACGGACTGGGTCTGGCCATTGCGAAATGGATCGTTGATGAGCATGGTGGTGCAATCAAGGTTGAAAGTAAGCCGGGGGAAGGCAGTCGCTTTATCGTTAAGCTTCCTATTTTTCAATCGGAGTGAAGTGCTAAAGAGGCTTTCTCATAAAAACAGCAGAGTGATACCTGATTAAGGTATCACTCTCATCAATGGCATCAACCAGTTTATAGATCAAAGGAAAACCTGAAAGCGAATTCGCTTCCAGGTTTTCCTTTGTTCCGTTTTGTAGTATAGAATAAACGTTTATATA
>Ga0153996_1000734_pt1 | contig 14438 bp, 10 predicted proteins | sample TSNC080MetaG_FD_104728 | JGI IMG/M metagenome (GOLD analysis project Ga0153996, IMG submission 104728) | Attine ant fungus gardens microbial communities from North Carolina, USA - TSNC080 MetaG | ecosystem: Host-associated > Fungi > Mycelium > Unclassified | place: USA: North Carolina, Lumber...
GTGACAACTTGAGTCAGTATACATGAGTCTGATGATTCTCTATTTAGCTATTGTCCTATAATTGTCAGATTCCTGTCTGAAGATTATCCAAGGATTGTCCATTGAGTCTAATGTCTCTGTCTGTAGCTTGCTTTGCTCATGTGAAAGTTATAAATACTTTCATCATCATATTTTCCCTTCTTCTTCTGTTGTAACATTGTCATTTATCAATTCTTGGAGTAACCACTCATTGTCACTCCATGGTTGGTAATATTGGTAATCCCAACCCATGTCCATAACACACTGGGACCATTTTCATGGCTCTGTACTTGCCTATTTTAGCATGATTCAGAATATTCCTGGTGTTTCTTGCTCAAATTGTCATGACTTGGCAAAACAGCTAAAGTTATTATTTATATTTCTTTTATCTTGGACTTACTACACAGAAGAGAGTGCAGGAAAGTGTCACATCACAAGTGTTACATAGTCACAATCACATGACAGGAAGTCACAATATCATATCACATGATGTCACATGATGGATCACATGATAGGCATGGGAAAGTAGTGCACAGACCATGTGGTAGTTGTATAAGTAGTGTAGAAAATCTAATGGGGACTCTATTGAGTTCTTTTTGTCAATTGCTGAACAAAGAGCAGTTGGCTTTATTCCAGCTTGGAGTTTAGCTTTCTTACACAAATAGAGATAGAAAGACCAAAGTAAAACACATACATGCCTCCCTTTGTGTATGCTAGAATAGCTTCTTTGCACTTCTCTGTGGTGATGGTCAGGGAGTTCCTTCCTTAGGTTTTATCTAGAGGAATTCTGCTTTCCACTTATTTTACTTTTTGTCTGGCTCAGGGTATCAAGTGATATGCATATTTGCTCCTCAGCAGGATATTGGATTCTAGAAAATACAACTTGATTGAGGGTCCAAAATGATTAAGAAACAATCAATGATCAAGAAGCTAAGCATTGATTGAGGCACCAATCAATGATCTAGGAATTAAGAAATATTCCAGGGACCGAGACTGGTCAACAAAGTATAAACAATGTTAGTATGAAAGTTCTACAATGGTAGTTATTAGATAAAATGTCTTAGACATTACCAAATAGTGTAGGCAACTCATATTTTTACCTATTATATAAAGTGCCTACAGTGCAAGAATTAACACAAAATGCAGTACAGCAAGTGAATATACTGATCTCAGGCATTACCAAGTAGCATAGACAACTGAGGTCAGTTAGGACAAGGTGTTGAATATATATACAGCTAGTTAAACTTGAGCCTAGAGCTTCCACTGTCAAACAAAGGTGAGGTGTTTCTACCCTGCATGTTATGATGTCTTAGATATGACTTAACCTACAATAAGCATAAGTCCAACTTCAATAGAAGCAAGCTCATTCAGATTCCTCCACATATTGGTTTATCAAGGGCAAGGATGCCTGGATTTTGGACACAACCAAGTGTGATAGGTAGTATACATTGTGTTCATAATAATACATAGTGATTCCAACATGGCTTTCAGTCCATTTCTGTTTCTATTTTGAAGCACCTCATTGGCATATCGCATTTAATGGCAAGCTCACTGCCACTGATCGAGAGTTGATCATCATAGGTCACACTTTGTTTCATTTGATCGATCGATACTTTGCTTGCCAATGCTTGGACGTCGTGACTTTTATGGATATCAAAGTTACATAATATGTCTTGATGGTGCCGCCCTGTAGAATGGAGACCATTACCAATTTCTCCGAATAATAAATTCTCAGTCCTGCTAGCTTTTCTACAGCTGTTGCAATGGCTCATGAGGATCTACAAGCAATTCTTGTTGTATCAGATGTCTGTGTCTGAAGAGGAGTATGATAGATGACAAGCACTGAGGCATGTAATTATCTTACATCTGTGGATTTCTAGGAATCATATTTGTTCCAGACTAAAATTGTACTACACTTCTAAATCACATCCAGTTTCCCTTATTTCCCGGCTATCAGTTGGTGCCCATTATTTGTCTCTTATTTACAGTTGTTGTATTTTCATTGATAAGACACTCTTGCATTCCAACGCTCCTAGCAGATTGAACTCATAATGTTCTCCTTTTTACAAGTTTTGTACTCTCATGCGGGGTCTGTATGTGCGTCCTTCACACGCTTTTTATGGACGCGTATGGGCACCTTGTTGCATGCTTGACTCAATAAGTCGTTACCGCGACACCAACTGTGAGTCTGGTCAGGAAGCTCAGGCACGTCCCTAAGAGTCCACTGATTTCAGTCCACCCGCAACCACTTCACCTCTAGCTTCGACTGTGGCTACACCAATAGCATTACGGATAAATGCAGCCACCATACCCACCCCAACCTGATATTTCGTCGCCTTCCTGGCCTCCAACTGCTGTTCTTCCTATGTCAACTCCTGATCCTTCCCAGGAAAAACTGCGCCCTCGCCATCTCAAACCTTATCGTCAGGAATTTTTCAAATGCAATTGCAATCACAAGTGGGTTATCATCCCCCTCATTTGCGCAACCTCATCCATATTATCCTCCACCATCGCATGCACCAGGCACCCTTCACTTTATGTGCGTTATCTGCCCCGGCTCCCATTATTCTATGCCTCTCATTCTGGAGCTCTACTGCTGCCTTTATTAACTGTATGTGCATTTTATGGTGGATATCCTCCCCCTCCCGCTCATAAATCACCCCTTCCATTATCATTATCGCCCAGGCGTGTATCCCCATGATGTTCCGCCTTCTCTGCAGCAAGTTCCTCTATCTCACCGGCACTTGCCTATACCCCTGGGTTGCATCAGCATCTGTATCAGCAGATCAAGTGGCGAGATTAACCAGCGCATACACAGATGAATGGTGTGACTTTCACTGAAATGGGTGTTGAAGGGAAGATGGTATACATGAGAGTATATGTCGAGCAATTGAAAACCTGGTGGACAGAATATGTTTTCTACAAGTAATTGGTATCTGCTGTTGTTGCTTTTTCTCTTTCCTTGTTTTGTGCATCTCTTATGCTATTATGTCTACGGGTCAAAAAATTTCTTGTATTAGCAAGATTTGTAGCCTACTATGGTATTGGCCCATAGGTCCCATAATGTATTGGGACTGTTGGTCATCCAAGAAACTGATACGCATTCGATGTCAAAAATGACAAGTTGTCGGTATCGTAAATCAGAATTACTTGATCAAATCATGAATGACAAGTACGATAGCTATATTGTTCACAACTCCCTCACTCAGGTTTTCCATTCCATCATCTAGTTTGAGTCTGGACCACACGTTATTTGTTATACAAAGGAGTGAATTTTTTGTCTCCAAACCATACAAAATATTTCTTCAGAACTAAAATAGGTAGATATTCTTCTCCTCTTTGAATAACATCAAGAGAACTATCTCTGAACTTGTGGAGGATAGCGTTTCCTTATCAGCCAACACTCATTCATAGCATCTTGTTTGTTGTACAAAAAGAAAAGACAAGTTGAAACGTTGGAACGTTATACCTAGAGACTTGACTTGATCATTTCTATGTTCATTGTCAAAGAACGATGAGTGCATTCGCATGAGATAGTCTTAGATATGTAGTTGATTCGAGCTATTTCAGGATAAGGCATGCCAGTCTTCTCATGTGTTATCTTTCAATGCATGAGTTTGGATCCTATACAATGACATCATGACTCTCGAGATGACTTGGCTTCAATGCCCTCACCTGGGATTATCTCTGATTGATTGACGAGGTACATCGCAGCAAAGACTTGTTGTTACTTGCTTTAACTTCAGGGCTAGTTGACTTTGATAACGACAGAAAAAAGAGACATGAGCTCACAGATTCTGGACAGAAGCATACAATATGAACTCACTGTTTGGTATGAGTGAGGCTGCTGAAAAAGTTTGATAGCTAAAGAATCATCAGCATTGTTTCCCTGACCAACATCAACTGATTTGACTCGCTGAGAGGAACGACAAATTGATAGATGTCCAGGAGGCTTTCGCTCAGGAGTGTAAGGCGCAGAATCTCGCTTGGCCGAGTATCTTGACGGGCTGAGCGTCCCCCAACTGCTCTTTTCCTACGTCACAGGTGAGACCAAACGTGCCTACCCACTTCTTGGCAAGCATTTGTTTCGTAGAATGAGGGAATGAGTCACTGTCACACCATAACCGTCACATTTCCAAGTCACACCGAGCTGCCTTTGCAAATTTCTGGGCACGGCTCTCATGTGATGCCATCTTCGCTGCAGCAACACGGCGTCAATTTCATGCGAGACAGCCCCAGCTGTGTTTTTCCCTGCACGAAACAAAAAAGGAACATGTGCCTATTCCACGCATGCCACCAACGGTCTGTTGCAATCCACCCTTCTGGATCAAGTCGTAACATATTCTTTGGCCCTTGCACAAACGGGTCGGGGCAATAAATTTCAACCCAGACCCCTGACTACATCTCCCGTCAATGTCAGTCATTTACTTCTACTCCCACAACGATCAAAATCCAAATCGTTGTAGGATAGATATGTTGCGCACCTCGTGACAGACTTCACCTTCACCAAATACAGTTGTGCGGTCCAGTTTATCACAAGCCTTGATTCAATTTGTGAGCTAGAACACGTATGCTCAGTTCCAGTTTCTCGTCTTCAATCTATTCATTCACTCGAAGCATCATCCTCTACTTTGATCCTACGCAGTGATCAATCACCAATACTCACCCTCTATGTTCAAACACACTACGCCTTTCGTCCTCGCTGGAACCAAGAAGATCCCTCTACCAGTCCTTCGCTCTCTCGCCGTGTTCCAGGAATGACCTTCGCTTCGCCATCTTCCTTGGACAGCTCTACGACACTTTTTTACATAGCGGAAGAGTCACTGAAACAGGAGGCAATTTACTTAGACAACCTTTTGATCAACCTACCTGGGATCATCTTCTTACTCGTTTCATAAGACCCAACAGAGATCCGCCTGGAGGGCAACTCGCAGGTGCTATTCATCACCTAGGACATAGGAATGAAGGGGAGAACGATGAAAAGATTAAAGATAATCCGAGTTGATGTCAGCAGCTGACACGCACTCACAGATATTTCAATCCACAAATCATACAATGCAAAAAGGGTTTCAACCATACGATGGTCGCATACCAGTTACTATTGATTGACGCGATGTCACTTGAAATTTCGGCTTCATAGCATGGCCCTTGCCCCTATGATGGAAACGAATGATTCAGTTGGTTCCGGGTCCATGCAGACTGGACTTCGAATATCTATGATAACCCTTGACACGCAGCCGGAAACATTGGTGTCCGCTCGACAATGGGCGATACGATTGCACGCCCTTCTCCACTTGTTGCCGCCAATCAGCTCGGTAGGCTCCCCTACGAACTCGTGTTGCAATTAGGCATTCCTTCCCTCATTCGCTACTGCGGTCTCAATCGCTGCATGATGCAACTTGTCGACTTGGACCACCAGTACACCGCAATCATCGAACATCGTCCTAACATCGTCCGAGCCATTGTCAGCATCCAAGCGGACGCCTTTGACTGTGCTTACACTGTACAGAACCCTTTGTACAACCCGATGTTCCACCTGTAATTGCTCTAGCGACCATCTCTGATGGCGAACTACTTCCTACACGGGACATACTTTGTGATAAGACAGAAGTATTGGCTTTTGTGTAGCGGTTCGTTGACTTGTCTGACGTTCTTTGGGCCTGGCTCTTTTGCCGATGGCCAGTTTGTCATTTGGATTAGAGCTATCAGAGTTCTTTTTAAGATGTTATTCCGGTAATCCTCATATCAGAAAAAAGTGTCATGAGTTTTCGAAGACGGATGCTTACCTCACCGCTCGATTTCTCAAGATGGTTGATATGCATTGAGAGCATGTTACAGCCTCTTGTCAACGATTTCTGCCTTTACAGGGGGAAGACTATGTGATTATGGTTGTGTGGGTGGACTGAACGACTACCATGTGAACGAGATGGCGTCGAACAGGTGTGCTTTTTCAATACAAGGGGGAAATGACCTTAAGAATGTGGAGAGTTCCATTCTGGTCCGTGATGAAGAGTGCACCAGTCCATTCTGACGGCTTTGTACCCACTAAATGCAGGATGACAAGGACAATAAACTCAACTTTTTGGTATCGATAGTACGTTCATCTGACATGGAGATCCATGCTCGTGCCTAGACCAGGAAGAAGACCTGTCATGTTCTCATCGACGAATAATCTAATACCTCTCCTGACTCATGTTCCCTTACAATCACATTTGGCACTGTTGAGTCCATACAAACAAATGTCTCATCGATGAAGTAATTATCTCTGCTAACTGAAGTCATTTTGTCTCCCAATCACCATATCAAAGTCCCAGGCTTTGATGCTCATTGTGTGAAGGTTTCGTTCATGATGTCTCGAATTACAAGAAGAATAGCATGAGTGTAAAGACAATTACATTGTCTGTGATACTTCTCCTTTGTATATCCAACATCGTTGACAATATTGTATCCATCATCTTTCTTCGTATATTTCTTCACCCAGGGAGGTTTCTCTTTCAGTCTCGAGCGAGGTATCTGCTTCGATATCCCTATTAGATTCTGTTCTGTGGCCCGTGAAGCTTTCAGTTGTCCCGGAATAGATGCTTTCATCCAAAGGACAATTTGCTTCCAACAAATTGAGTATCAACCGTGAAACCTGAATGATACAAGATTCAGTGATGATAAAACGAAAGGAGCTTTCAACTTACAATAAAGGGAACAATGAAGTATGAAGAGCTAAAAATTAGAGGTGAAAATAGGAAGACGAGCAACAATAACAACATACTAGGTTACAAAAGTTTCAAGAATAAAAGGTAGATTCATGGGGATGGTGGCTTCTAGGATTAACTGGACTTTGGCAAGAGTGAACGCTAGTTTAATCATTTTCTAGTCTACACTTACCAAGAAGACTGAATAAGATCCATGAGTAAAATTGATGAAATTTACATTTGGACTCACGGTATGAATAAAAGGGTCCCATCGCGATAAAACACATACAATAGACGAGTGGAGGTTTGCATGTGAGAGATACGCCTGCATATTCCATGCCGAAAAGACTTCTGTGCCTTGTATGTCATAATAAACCTGATCAAAGTCAAGAGGACTTCGATCGTTGTTGTAATAGTCCTGACAATGCTTTTTTGTGTGAGAATAAACGTGCAAGTTCGCAAAGTAAGAACATACGTACTAAAAAAATCTATCAACACTGTTTTCTATGTCCCCGAGGTGTGTTACCTCGATCCAACAACCATAGAGTGGACTCAGCACTCCAGAAACTGAAACGACGTATGTATCTACTATCGTTCTACCCAGGGCAGCCTGAAGAATCAAATCAGTTGATGGGCAAGTATCGTACTGTCTTGAAAACCTACCAAGACCTCAGCTGTTTTAGACCGTCAGTCATCTCTATTGATCAGAAATAAAATTGTGTAAGACATACCTGCCGTCATGGAATATAGAATCAGTGTGACTGAAATCGAAATGAAATCAAATAAGTTCATCAGCGTATATGTCTGCTCGCGTACCAATTAAATCCTTGTTCCAAATCGCTCGAAGACGTAAAACCAGCAGCATCTTCAGTGCAAATGGAGCGAACACGAAATTATTGAAACTATTGACATTTAGCTACTCTGGTCTTTGTGAGTTTACAATCAAACTCACGCGATAAGGAGTACATGGCCGAAGGTGCACCTGGTGAAGGGATGAGTCAGACTGAGCAAAAAAGAACCATATCTAATTCTAATCTATACCACTAAGAACATCCTAGTCAATGATAAACGAAAATGGATTAAGAACAATGTCTTACTGTTTTTGATGCTGAGGCTTTATTATCGCCTGGTGACGTTGTTATCAATATTTGTTTGACTGACTGCAGATAATTTCATACTATATGTATTTATTCTGAGTATTTGGATCATTTTTCTTATCAATAATTTAAGTGAGTCACACTTACATCATGCTTAACCAGTTACTTATCAGGACGGAAAAATAGATGGTATGCAGTCTTGACCACTTCCTCCTGAGTTCTCACACATTAGTGGCAATAGTCAATTTGAATCTCATGATCAAATGGGAACATGCCTGTGAAGATATTGAACCTAGGGGAGAAGGGATTATGTGGGATCGTTATTTACATATGGAAAGTCTCACCTGTTGGGGAATGAGATTGATAATATCATATGCCATCAACGTAGCAATGACAGCTTTAAAAGGCTTCAGTGGATGTTTTGAGAACAACGGATCCAGAATTAGCATGCCTTGACCATAACGTCTATCTAATAACCTCTTTATGTCGTTGGCATAGGTTTCTTGAGTTAGTTTGTATTGATCAGCCATTGAGATGGGAAGCAGGGGGTATTTTGTACGCATCTTGATGAGAATGCTTCATTTTTATATCAACTGGTGTTGTCAGGTAAGTCAAGTATTGATTGATCTTCTATTTGATCGTATGTACATCGAGTTTCACCCTAGAAAGATCAGTGCATCACAGCTGTGATGAAACATGATCGCAGCTGAAAGGGACAAGCCGTTCTCGTATCACGATAGTGGTGAAAACTTATGATGATTGACGGAGCTCTGCTGTGACTGACATTGTTCAGCGCTCGCCATCCATCAAATCAGATCGAAGTGGCAGAAGAGAGGTTCCGTGATGTCTCAAGTTGCAGAAAATGCTGCTCAGAATGTCAACTCTGTGTCAATCAGTGGATCTGAGCGGTGTGATGTTGATTACTATTGTCTGGGGCAAGATGTCTGATCGATCACAACTTTGAGATCCATTGAAGCATCTACTCCCAACTGACTTTTCAAAGCCAGACCATGGACAAGCGCGAACTCAGCGAGGAGCTGGCCCTAGTGGTATCGATGATGAAGGTGACTGCTTCAATCCTGATCAACGCCATGCCACGGTTTCCGCCGTGCTTTGACTTCGGCTCAATGTTCTTCGTCAACAACCACTAAAGGCCGCTGACATCACGATCTATGATTCATGGGCTCATCTATCAAGACAAAGAGACAATGCACTTGATGGGAAGAATCAAGGATGCTAATTATGGCTTCTCATTGAGTCCACTTCTGTTCCAACATATCACGATAGCAATTGATTATTCGTTGTTTTTGCCATTCTCGTTAAAAGAAATCTGGGATATTCGTACGACGCTGATTTTCTATGGCTCCTTTAGATGCTGGCTCTGAAGTCTCTTATTTATTTATCGGTGACAAGAATATGTTTGGAGGGCTCAAAATAACAAAGCTTCATCTCCAAGGAGAAGGAGAGTCAAAGTGTGAAATTTTTAGTGTGCTATTCCAGAGAACAACAAGTAGTTGTAATGGAATGGCACAATGATATCTCTCTTGTTACCGTGATTGTTACGAGTACTTCACATTAGAAGATATTTAAGAGATCTCGATCAGTGTACACATGCACATATACTCATATACACTTTACACACAATTACATATCTCTTATGTGCTTGGTCTTCAATTTTCTTTCAAAAGGTCACAACATACAGCTAGTGACTGCTAAACCACCCTGAAAGTGATGAGGTGGTCTCATCAGAGCCTACTGGAACCTGAAGGGTGTTAACATTGAGTTGTGAAGACTTAGACTTCACCCTAGGTAGATGGTCAGGAAGAACTCAATGGAGTTCTTTGTTATATTGAGCTACTACTTATACTACTTTATAGTGGCGGTACTCTAAAGTCCCATGGTCACAAGTCCTTCCAGAATGTTATATGGTCACATGATCCTTGTCATGTGACATGTTTACCTAAGCTTCCCTTACTATCTATAGTTTGATCCTGTTATATGTCTTGAGGTTGTGGATCAATTGTTTAAATGTGCAGGAAGTTATTTCCCTTTTGGGGCTCTCATGACAAAGGGAGACATTCATACAGCAATGACGTTAAAGGGGGCAAATGAGGTTTTAACTGTGACAAGCAAGAGTAAAGGGCAGTGACAGTCCTCAATCGTGTGCTAAAGGGTTTGTGAAGAGAAGGAAGAAGTGGGGGTATTAGACAGAAATTAAAATGTAAAAGTGCAGCTTATCTGTAATGTAATGTAAAAATAGGCAAAATGATGGTGAGTTCAATCTAGATCCTCCTCGCATGGTGTCCCTAAGGTGTCCACCTTGACATACCATAACAAGCTCACTAGTGAAATGTAAGGGGACCCCTCACACATGACTCTGGAGCCTGTATTAGTCCTCCGGAGTGATCCTGCAGCTGATCAAATATTACTACATAATATTTAAACTCACCCCATTGTTCTAAGTGCACTCTGTTGCCTCTTAATGCAATTTCATTGTTCAGACCCTAGTTACCAAAAGCAGGGATGTGAGGACACTGTAATATATATATTGTAGATTATTCCCTCTAGGAGCCTCATCTAATTCTCTGAGGAATCTCCTGGAGGTAGGTTGTAACATATTCCATAGAGTATAATTTAACTGAGGAATCTCCTAGAGTGCTCTGCTCCAGTCGCCCTTACAATAAAGAGAATTGGGGAAGAGAAGAAGAGATTGAAGAGGATCATAGGAAAATTGAAGAAATGGTCCCAGAGAAATTCTTGAAGTGGAGAAAAGTGTTTGGGAAGGTAGAGTCAGAAAGAATGCCAATGAGAAAAATTTGGGATCATGCCATAGACCTCAAAGAAACATTTGCACCACAAAAGGGAAGGATTTACTCATTGTTCAAAGATAAAAGGAAAGAGGTCCAGAATTTTGTGGAAGACCAGTTAAGAATGGGGTATATTAGACCAACAAAACTACCTCAAATGTTACCAGTATTTTTGTAGGCAAGAAGGATAGAAAGAAGAGGATAGTTATGGACTATCGCAACTTGAATAGCCAGATAGTGAAGAACAATTACCCACTACCATTAATCACAGAGTTAATCAACAATATGGGTAGCAAGAAAGTATTCACTAAAATGGATCTCAGGTAGGGGTTCAATAATGTGAGGATCAAAGAGGGAAATAAGTAGAAGAGAGCATTTACAACGTATGTGGGCTCTTTTGAACCAACAGTAATGTTTTTTTGGGATGACAAACTCACCAGCTACGTTCCAAGCAATAATGAATAGAATCCTGAGAGATCTAATTAACAAAGGAAAAGTCGTAGTATTTGTAGATGATGTATTAGTAGGGACAGAGACAGAAGAAGGACACAATGAAATAGTAGAAGAAATATTGAGGAGGTTAGAGGAGAATGACTTATACATCAAGCCAGAGAAATGCATGTGGAAAGTGAGAAAGATAGGGTTCCTAGGTGTCATTATAGGACCGAATGGAATAGAGATGGAGAAGGAGAAAGTAGACAGAGTATTGAGTTGGCCAAAGCCAAAGAACATAAAAGACATCAGGAAATTTTTGGGCCTTGCAAACTATTATAGAAGGTTCATTAAAGACTTTGCTCGAATAGCCAGACCAATGAATATGTTAACAAGAAAAGATGTAAAGTGGCAGTGGGGGCAGGAGCAGTAACAAGCATTTAATGAGCTCAAAGGGATCTTTATGACGAGACCAGTGTTAGTGTCCCCAGACTTAGACAAAGAGTTTAGGGTAAAGGCAAATGCCTCAAATTATGCTACAGGAGGAGTGCTATCAATGAAGTGCTCTAATGAGTTGTGGAGACCGGTGTAAAGCCCGAAATATATTCAGGCCTAAAATTAACCAAACTTTGCGAATTTACACCCCAAGAAGCAGGACTAAGATAGAATCACCTGCTAGGTAGCAGGGAAGGCACAGAGGACTTCACCACCAAAAGCTGGCTATCTAACTACATAGCAGTATACCTGGGAACATAAGGTCGCCACCACCAATAGGCCAATCACTCGAGAACCAGCAGAGTCAAGCTTGTGGCCCCATGGCATCATAGCCGAGAAAAGCAGCTTAGTCAGAGAAAAAAAGCCTCATATGAAAAAGTCCAAAGAGATGCCCATCAAAAAAACAGGACTGGCAGCCTGGCAGGAAATAAGAATAGCTGCAACATCACTTGATCAGTGATGGCTAAGAATAGGAGCGCATCAAAACTGATCTACTATGATCAGAAATAAAGAAGTAACAAAGAGCCTCAGGAAGTAGTGAAAACAACTCCTGAAACTCCCTAGGCAGGAAAGGAAAGAGTCAGGTCCCAAGTCGCTGAGATAAGCCAAAGAGATGGGAATATCGCTGCAGGATCAGTGGTAGGCAACCCAGTAACTCAGCAAGGGCAAAACGGACCTGGCAAAACTAATAAGAAATAATCAAGAAAAGACAAGGAGGCATGGGATTCCCTATTACTGTAAGAGAACCACTCAGAGGCGATCACTCCTTAAGCTATTGGATAGTCCCAGAAGCTAGTATGAGATTCAAGTGAAGTAAATTTACAACACATTGCTAGTATATATACTATACTAGACAATCACATGGGCAGTCACATGCACATGGATCAGTAATCAAAATTGTCCTAAATATAGATAGAAGGCATTGTACTGCATGACACAGACTGGAGAAGTAAACAATGATGGGAATGTGATACACAATCTATTAATGGGCCACTAATAGATTCAGACCCTTAGAACTTACTAAGCATCACCCTAAATGTCCCCTTACAATCACTACTGGAACAATCGTTGTAATAATAGATTATGACTGGGTTTATTATTTTCTCTATTTTTTTTGTATATTGTTTTTATATTTCCCTAAACCTATAAAAATCCCCACTTAGTAGGAAGAGAGCAAGCAATCTCGGTCGCCTCTTTCCTCTATTTGGGTTTTCAAAGTGGAAATCTATTTTTGGAGTGATCAGATCAGTGATTAAGTTGCTTCGACTCAAGACTGAGTCAAACCAAAGAGACTACAGGACAGAGTAACTTAGCCACAGGGGCAACATCATAGGAGCTCTAAGACAGAGTTTAGCATTGCTAGGGAGTCAAGTTATACAGGGAGGATTCAAAATCTCATATCTGATCATATAGTCAAGAGTACTACTGAGGATAGTCTGATCACATAGCCAGAGAGTGCTACTGTGAGGACAACTTTGAAACAGGGCATTAGGGTGACACCAGGCAGGCAGGATTCAGGCACAGGGCCAAGATAGTAGTCCAGAATTGAGTTTCAAGTTTTGAACATCACCGCTACCATGATACATTGGCAGAATTTAAACTTTACAACTTCTTTTAACTTTCATCATCCAAATTCATTTCCCCACAAATTTTCATGAGGGACACTGTGCTGATACACAGTGTCAACTAGGGTGCTTTCCTTAGGAGATCACACATTTTATCTTTATTTAAACTTTTATCTTTACCACTACTTAGACAGTAGTTGGGGAAACTTCTATTTAAAAAGAAAACAAGAAAACCCCTAGCATAAACAGCCTCTTCACTGGTAGCCTTTATTTCCAAATTCTTGAGTGATACAGAAAGAAACTATGAAATACATGACAAGGAAATGTTGGCAGTAGTTAGATGCTTGGAGGCGTGAAGACACTTCCTAGAAGGAATAGTAGTAAAATTCAAGATCTGAACAGATCATAAATGTCATGACTTGGCAAAATGGCTAAGTCATTTTCTATTTTCCTTTTGTTTTATTTAGTTAGATCATTACTAAGGTGGAGTGTGGGAAAGCATCACATACCAGTCACAGAGTCACAAAGGTGTGACAGTAGTCACAGAATAGTTGCATCACAAGTCACATCACACATGGAGTCACAGTTACAACATGTGACAAGGTAGTCACATGACAGAAGTAACATGAGGACCATGGAAAGACAGAGCATAGCCACTGAAGTAAAATGTATAAGTAGTGTAGAGAATCCAACAGGAACTTTATCAAGTTCTCCTTGTTAACTCACATAAGGAGTGGGATTAAGTTATCACAACTAAGTTCTTACAATAAAAATCTTGAGTATTTTATGAAAGTGCAGAAATTGAATCAAAGACAAGCAAGATGGACATTATACCTATCTAGATTTGATTTTACATTAAAGCATGTTCCGGGAAGTAAAATAGGAAAGGCAGACAGTTTAAGTAGGAGGCCAGACTGAGAGGTAGGAGTAGAAAGAGACAATGAAAATGAGATGTTGGTAAAGCTGGAATGGCTGGAAGTAAGAAGAACAGAAATAGTAGAAATTGTGGTTGAAGGAGTGGACTTATTGGAGCAAGTGAGGAAGTCTATCACAAAAGGCCACTTACTGATTTGTGATTGGTTGATTTGATATTCAAAGAGCTCAAAAAAGCGAAGTTTAGACAAGCAGCAAAGATGTTGTTAAGTCTGAGGTCTAATCCTCAGACTATGAGTCCTTAAATACAGAATTGTGATGGTCTGTGCACTAGGACAGAGCATCACATGCTACTACCTGTTGTTCTACATATGGTAGTGCCTTTATGCTTGAAAATGTGATAACTTAACCTTATGGAGGCTGTCCTTTGTTCTAAGAAAAGGACAGATGACTATCTATGGGTAA
>Ga0153996_1000736_pt1 | contig 14411 bp, 15 predicted proteins | sample TSNC080MetaG_FD_104728 | JGI IMG/M metagenome (GOLD analysis project Ga0153996, IMG submission 104728) | Attine ant fungus gardens microbial communities from North Carolina, USA - TSNC080 MetaG | ecosystem: Host-associated > Fungi > Mycelium > Unclassified | place: USA: North Carolina, Lumber...
TGCTATAAATAGTGATAACCTAACCATATGGAGGCTGTCCTTTGTTCTAAGAAAAGGACAGATGACTATCTATGGGTAATTAATAAAGTCTATGTACAAACATTGAGGCCTTCATATCTCCACGAATACTGATTGCCTTGAGGTCATTCTAGGCTCATTCTGAGCGGTATGAAGAGGGCTTCTGATGAGCCTAGAACCAAAGCTTAGATCATGGCGGTTTCCGAGATATTGGCAATTTAATAAACGGTACCATAGTAGTTACTAGTTGATCTGTTTAATATCTCAGCCAATACTGATTGCTTCGAGGCGTGACTGGTATCAATTGAAAGGTCTTTTCAAGGGCTTTCTGTAGCTGTTAAGACCATGAGAATTGTCAAAGAATTGGTGGAGATATGGCTGAATGAAGTTTGTGATAGACAATGAACTTAGACTGATAGACTTTATGCTTGTAAATAGGCATTGATGGCATCAGATCAATTATATTTAGATAAATGACCTCTAGAACATAACTTGGAGATACTAGATATTTATTGGGACTTGCTAACTATCTAATAGGTAATTGAAGAAGTCCCAATTACAAAGTAGTATCAAGAGCATAATAGGAGAAGACAGAAGAATATTCTAGAAGGAAGCAGCAATGAAGAAACGTCATCTTTGATGGGAAGAACTTGGTGAGAGGACATGTCATTATAAAGACAGGAGAGGGGCGTATCATCAGTAGGATTTTAGGAGGACTTAGGATAGAAAGGAGTCAATGGAATCCTAAAAGTAATAATAGTTTCCTTTTTATATTTTATTTTTTGAGTCTCAGAGCTTTGTAATAACATCAATATAGTATCTAGAGTGCAGTTGGATCAGAGAAGAACCTCTTGACCCCTACTTCTATCTACACTGCCTCTGGAATTGTGAATGTGGATCTATTGAGAGTAAGAAGACTAGGACCAGGGAAATGTCTTGAGAAGAACACAGAATATACCCAGAACTCGATCTAGAGAAGAATAGCAGATACAACTTGGGCAGACTTCGGAGAGGATAGCAGGCTAGGAAAGCTTGGCTAGGTACATACTTAGACTGTATTACACCCATAGGGTTTGATGTTGGGGGTGCAGACAAGAGAGCAACTGAGTATGGAGGGTTTATGAGTAATTAACTAACTGTATTTTCTAGTTGAGTCTAGTCATGGTATGTAAAGGTTGATACCTTAGGGAGGCTATGTGACGACAATCTAGAGAGATCTTATATTCATTTTACAACAACCAACATATATTTTATCGGAGCTGCATATAATTCTACTTTTACTTATAACCTTCATTTTTGATTATCTCCCCTCGGACCTTTAGCATGCAATTGGGAGCTGGCACATCATTGTTTTGTTTGTCCCAGTATGCAATTCTCTTTTGCACCCTTTCACCGGCTGACCCTAATCTATGGGACAGCAACTTCATAGCCATATCATTATTTGGCACTAACAAATTTCTGCAAAGCAACATTTGTGACATGGCATGCTCGTTACAATGTATGGCATGCTTCCTCAAACAGTGAAGTCTAAAAGGACATAACAGCAACAACATCCCTTAGCTGGAACTCTTTGGTAAATTAGCTTGGGATTTCATATCTGTGATTTTCGAGTTTGGTTGGGACCAGCTGCACTCATCTGAGAACACCTCCATCCATGACAATATATCTGCTCACTTTGGAAACATCTGGATCCACAATAAGACTGAAAAGAACACCATCTATCCCAAGATGTTAATAATCAGGAAAACTCCTCCACCCATCCCACCTCGCCTCTCCAAGGAACAAATGGAGAGTTTGAAGAAACGCCAGGAGGCATGCTTGATCAAGGGCAAAAGTTCTTTATCTTCCCCTATATTCTATGCCCAGACCACCAACTCCATGGCCAGCATCCTCAAGATCAAAGAAGCATTTCCAGCTCTACCAAATAAGAAAATCCTTGAGATACACAATGCAGCATTTCCCAACCAGACAACAAAGAATAAAAAATACAACATACCACAAAGGGCCCATCCAGAAAACAGGCTATTGTACCCTCCTCCAACAAAATCAAGGATATTATCATGAAAGAAGCTAACACTCACATTTTCCAGATTAATATACTACTAAAAAACATCAAATTAGCGATAAGAGCTGAGTTCATCCACCATTGCCCTGGAGGGATATCCATTAACACAAATAGTGTCCTAAATTCAAGTGACCTCAGCACTATAGAATGATACCTTAAGTTGATCAACAACACTAGCAATGACAAAATACTTGCTCTTTGGCTCCCTCAGTCTAAATCTTATCTGAAAATCACTGGTATTCCTTATATACAGCCCAATAGCAACAAACTCACTGGTAACGACATCATAACTACTATAAAACATCTAGAATTATTTGAACCTGTGAATCTCGCAGCAAAGCCTAGGGTCATTAAGGCTTCTTCTAAATCTGACATGGCTATCATCTGGTTTGACATTTGGAATTCTAAAAATGGATCCAAAGCAAAGTTGCTGATAAATCATTCCTTCAATTCTGGCAGGTATATCGCTACTATTAGGGCCACTAATATGAACCCTGAGGTCCCTCAGTATCATAACTACTGGAAGTGAAACCACTCCATATTCTTGTGCCATGTCCATGGCTCAAAATGTCAAAAGTACAATGGACTCCATAAGTTAGAACACCATAGAGGTTTAGTGTGGTGTTATAAGGCCAATTTCAAGCTCAATCCTCCCAGATTAGAAACCGCTAAGGGCAAACTATGCCCTCATACCTTTAAATGTGTCAACTACAAAGACAAACACATGGCAGATGACAACAAGTGCCTCTTTTGGAAACACAGATTCAATTGCAAATAGTACTCAAAGAAAGCTCAAGAAGCTAGGAAAACCAGACTTGCCTAGCTATAGGCAGTAACAAAGTATGATTAGACACAACCTAAAAATCTTCTTACAGAATGTTAGGAAAAACAAAGTCTTAACCAATATCATTTTAGAAACTCAGAAAAACTCAGCTGATATTATTTTCATTCAGGAACCTCTGTAAGAGGACTAGAGCAGCCCAGTGCTGACCTTGCTAATTAGTGAGAAGGCTGCTCAGAGATGGAACATTGAATAGCCCAGGAGTTCCAATCAATGTTAGGGTAAGGTATTCTACTGTACACTACTAGCTACTTATACTAGACTAGCTGGTCTGTGCACTGGTCACTAAGGGAACACAGATCAAGACATTAATAACTACTATATCTAATAAGGCTATGTAGTATTACTATGGCAATAAGAACTAGAGGGAAGGGAACTAGCAACAGTGGGCTCTGAGGATCCAAGGACAAGCTAGATAATACTCACCCATACTAGGTTATCTAAGCTATTCTAGAGTGTCCCTTTATAGATAGCAAAGAAGAGAAGGATTTTATCACTTCACTAGTTTGAGGTGTACAAAGTCTCGACACATCAGCAATTAGGAACAAAGGGAACCTTAAGACCTTAGTCCAACAATTGACTAATGTCTTTGAAAATGCATAAAGTATTTACTCCAAACAGAAACATATCACAAAACACTCTAAAGAGTGGTGGAATCAAGACTACACTGACTGTCTCAATAGATATTGTGAATCAGGTGACTGTCATATTCTGGAAATCTGACAATTATGTAATTTATTTCTCCTAATAATTCTTCTGAAATTATAATTAGTAGGATAGCATATGTCACAAACTTCATTTGACCATATCTCCATCAATTCTTTGACAATTCTCACAGTATCAATGGCTACAGAAAGCCCTTGAAAAGACCTTTTTATTGATACTAGTCACATCTCGAAGCAATCAATAATGGCCAAGATATTAGGCAGATCAACTGGTAACCACTATGGTACCATTTATTAAATCACCAATATCTCAGAAACTGCCATGATCTAAGCTTTGGTTCTAGGCTCATCAGAAGCCCTCTTCATACTGCTCAGAATGAGCCTAGAAAGACCCCAAGGTAATCAATATCAGTAGAGATATGAAGGCCTCAATGTTTGTACATGGACTTCATTAATTATTTATAGATAGTCATCTGTTCTTTTCTTAGAACAAAGGATAGCCTCCATATGGTTAAGTTATCACTATTTCTAGCACAAAGGCACTACCATATGTAGAACAATAGATAGTAGCATGTAATGATCTGTTCTAGTACACAGACCATCACTTTTCTGTATATAAGGACTTCCTGTCTGAGGATTAGACCTCAGACTTAACAACATCTTTTGTCACTTGTTTAATTTCACATTTTTGAACTATTTAAAGTATCAAAGCACCCATCACAAATAGTAAGTAACCATTTGTGATAGCATAGTAGACTACTCTTCTCCTATTCCAGACTTCCTATAAGTACTGAGTAGTTACAGTGTAATTCCTCAGTTTGTAAATTAATATTATTTGGTTCTAATACTCTCCCTGTCCACTCTGGATTTCTATTCTACTTCCTTAGGACCTCTTTTTTGACAACTTCCCTCTACTCCGAAATACATGACCAACCTCACAACTGGAGACTGGGGTGCAACATATAAGTTGAAGCCAAGGTCATTCATTAAGTCATACTTTACTCTAACGTTTTTTCTCTCTGCTGGAGTATTCTCTTAGGGTTTACACCACTGCTAAGTATTATTTATTCTCTAACATAGTACATTACTCCATTCCAGAGTATAATTCTATTTATAACTCCACTCCTCTGTCCTCTGTCATTCCATCCTTGACAGTGACCTACAACACTAGAAGAAGTTCAAATCAGTGGTATGTATAGTCAAGAGGAAGTTCTTTGATGACAAGATCCATGAAATTACATCATCAAATAAGAGGCTCTGGAACTTAATGAGCTGGGTTAGGAAAAAATCCCTACCAGCCATCAGATCCATTTTGTATGAAAATCACTTATGCAATACTCTTTCCAATCTATGGAATGCTTTACACAACTCTTATAACTTGGCAGAAAATAGACTGGTCAACACGAGGTTTCTCAATGAACTCCCCCAAGCAAATGGCATTGAATAGCCCCCATTCTCCAGCCAAGAATTTAAAGATGCTGTTACACTGCTAGAGAATTTTCTGTGGAAATGTAGCATAGAATACATATTATATCCCTGGATTTCACTATTGGAACTCACTCTAGAGACCTCCTACAAGCCCCAGACATAATCTAGACCCAAGATTGGATACTTCTATTAGGTAGTGGCCAAGCTATCACATGCCAGGAAAGCATAGACCTCAAGAGGCAAGACTGATGAGCTAGCATCAGGTTTCTCAGATACAGACTATCAATGTTGAAGCTCTAGAAGTCAGAGGCTCAGGGGTATCCTTGGAATGCGAGATAATTTCAATCTAGAGCAGACTTAGACTAATATAACACCAAGACGGTAGATCAAAAGTCTATCAGTGACTAGTGATCCTATTACTGCTGGACTCAGTCAAGAAACGGACATACCACCAGACAACAGTTGTATCACAGACACTCAAACACACTGTCATGTGTTTCTAGACTGTATTTGGAGTAGAAGGAAGCTGGTTCAAGGAATGATGGGTAGGAGTGAAGTATGGAGGTAGAGCAGGATCACATGGTCATATCCAGGAGATATGGAGGACAGGAAGGTGATGGCTGTCATAGCCGCATAGTGGTGTCATAGAGAGGAGATGTGAGGGAGAGCAGTAGAATAGAGAGTTTCCTTTTCTATTCCTTTTTTAATTAAGTCTCTAACATTTGTAATATTCTAATATATTTCTCAGAGTGAAGATTAATAGAGGGAGCCTCCTTGGCCCTTACCTTCATCTCAGAAGTGCTTGAGGTTGTAAATGCGATTCTCTTAAGTGTGTAAGGGGTAATCTTGGTAAGAGGTTGAGTTGGTGAATGTTTCTTACTCTATACCCTACTCTTTCTTGAGACAAGACACAGCAGTCGCTTGGGCAACCTTCTATGGAATAGCAGGCCTAAAAAGCCTGGCTAATCATTGACTCAGATCGTATCATACCCATAAGATTTGGTGTGGGGGTGCAGATGAGAGCTTGATTGAGTGTGGTAAGGCCCATGAGTAGTTTACTGACTATTCTACTAGTAAGCTTGTTACAGTGTGTAAAGGTGAACACCTTAGGAACACCATGCGAGGCAGATCTAGATTGAGCTCCCAATCATTCTATCTATTTTTATATTACAGATAAACTGTGCTTTCCATTTTAATTTCTTTCTGATACCCCCACTTCTGTAAGGGGATAGCTCTATTTCTACCCTAGAACTGCATAATGATGCTCCGGAGTGACCTAAGTCTGTTCAAGTATTACTAAAGTAATACTTAAACACACTAGTATAGCTCTGATCACACTGACTCTGATACAAGGAATATAAACCTAGTATATAATGTAGAACATCCCTTCAGGAGCCTTATCCTAATCTCTGAGGATTCTCCTGGAGGTGAGTTATATCATAATTGCAAACTGTAATATTAACTGAGGATTCTCCTAAAGTCTTGTGCCTAGTCACTCTTATAACTTCCTCTTTCTCCCCACAAACCCTTTAGCATGCAATTGGGAACTGTCACCGCCCCCTTTCTACTTGCTAGTCACAGCTAAATTCCCTTTTGCCCCTTTCAATATGATAGCTAAGTGCTCATCATCCTCTACCCCTAAACCAGATCATATATTATGAAGGCATCTCAAAGCCTTGATTTCATATAACACATGTCTTGAGAGACTGGTGCACATTGCTAATGCTTGCATCACATTAGAGTACTGGTTTTCCCACTTTAAATCTGCTAACACTGTCATCATTCCTAAACCAAATAAGACATTGCATAATATACCTAGCTCTTTCCAATCTATTGTACTTTTTAACACAACTGGAAAGCTAGTTGAGAAAGTTATCAGCAACAGACTTCAGTTCTATATGACAGCCAACAGCTTCTTGGACCCTAATCAATTAGGAGGCTGTCACAAACTTCATTCGGCCATATCTCTACTAATTCTTCAACAATTCTTATGGTCTCAATAACTACGGAAAGCTCTTGAAAAGACCTTTCAATTGATACCAGTCACACCTTGAAGCGATCAGTATTAGATTAGGCAGATCAACTAGTAACTACTATGGTACCATTTATTAAATTGCCAATATCTCGAAAACCGCCATGATATAAGCTTTGGTTCTAGGCTTATCAGAAGCCCTCTTCATACCACTCAGAATGAGTTTAGAACGATCTCAAGGAAATCAGTATTCATGGAGATATGAAGGCCTCAATATTTGTACATGAACTTCATTAATTACCCATAGATAGTCATTTGTTCTTTTCTTAGAACAAAGGATAGCCTCCATAAGGTTAAGTTATCACTATTTACAGCACAAAGGCACTACCATATGTAGAACAATAGGTAATAGCATGTAATGCTCTGTTCTAGTGCACAGACTATCACTTTTCTGTATATAAGAACTTATAGTCTGAGAATTAGACCTTAGACTTAACAACATTTCTTGTCACTGTCTAAACTCTGCTCTTTAAGTACTTTTGAATATCAACTCATCAATCACAAATCAAGTAAGTGACCATTTGTGATAGAGGCATTAGACAAAGATTCACTACTGATGCAGGAGTATACCTTACTCATCTCATTCATGCAGGATGGCCCAGACAGTGCCATACTAGCATTATAGTGTTTGATATTACCTAATTCTTTCCTTCTCTCAATCACGAGTTTTTCTCTACTTGTTTAAAGAAAGCTAGACTTAACACTAATGTTGTAGGCTTCTTTAATAGCTACTATTCTAATCAATCCACCATATTCACTTAGAACAACTCCTCATCCCCAGCATTCAACACCAATATCAGAGTAGGCCAAGGCTCAGCTCTCTTCCCTATCCTTTCTGCTATTTACCTCACCTCAATTATTAACTGTCACATGTGTGGTTGTGTATTTCAGGAGAATGGAATTTTTGTCAGGAGTTCAGGAGAGGAGTGGTATATTGATAAAAGTAAGGATAGAACATATAAAAGATGTTAATCTATGAACTAAGAAACTAGGATGTAACTAATAAAGTACTTATACTAAGTCTGAAATAGGAAAAGTACAAGTAATTAGTCTAAATTATAATCCTATAGGAGTAAACAATAGGAGTTTAGGAGCAGAATTTAGTAATAATATAGAATATAAAAGAAATTATTATTATTAAATGATTATTTTCTGTCATATGACAGTATCCCCCTCTTAAGGCTGAGCCCTTGAAGCCTTGATGGATAAGCAATATAATAATCACCTAATCTGAAGGTTAAAAAACCAGCTCTATGAAATTTTCCCTCTTGACTTAAACTATTATGTTATTGTACAACACTATTAACTTTACTATGATGTCAGACTCCGATGATGAAAGGTATGAGCAAGAGCTTATAAAACAAAGACAGGAGACAGAGGCAAGGCTCTGAGAAGAAGAGGAGCAATAACGGGCAGAGCAGAAAGCAAGAAAAGAGGCCAGGGTAGCCAAGAAAAGAAGAAAGGAGGAAGAAGTAAGAAAGTGAGTAAAAGAGAAGAGATGTCAAAAAGAGAAAGCAAAGAGACAGATGAAAACAGAGAAGAAATAGTAGAGACAAAAAGAGGCAGATGATGCCTTTCATTAGGAAGTGGATCAACAGGCAGCAGTTGTGCAGGTGTAGAAAAAAAATTAGTTGAAGAGAGTGAATCTGGAACTATTAGTATCTCCTCTGTTCGAGAAGGAGATGAATCTGATTGATCTCCCCCCCTTAACAAAAAGACAATAGGTCCGTTTTCTTCTCAAGGAGACTCCAGAACAATGCCAAGAGAAAAAAGAAATGGTGAAGGAACTGGGAATTAAGCTAATAGGTGGGGAGAATCTCTGCGAGAGATGTGCCAATTTTGGCATATTGTACTTGCTACAGGACCTTCTATGAGTGTTGAATTCTTTCAGAGTACAATTATTGGCTGATTTAATTTTAGGAATGCAATGTCCTGTTCTCTCTATGCCAGGGCAAAGGCAGCTTATAGGCCTTTCAATGTGGATGGAGCACAGAGGAAGACAAAGGAAGAAATGGCAAGGAGGGCACAAGCAAGGAAGACGAAGCAACAGACAGATGCAGAGTAGAAGTAGCAGGTGTTAGAGAAGTTAGAGAAGTTGGAGAAAGTGGACGAGTTGGTTGTCTAGGTCTAGAGGGTTGCAGATGCACTAGAGAGGATAGCAAGGATGAGGTTGAAGACTCCAGAGGACGATATAATTTTCTGGCCAGAGTCCAGAGGAGAGAAAACAGAGATACTAGAGAGGATTGACAAGGGAAAACAGAGAGAATAAAGTTTGGATAGAGTGGAGGAGAAAAGAGAAGTTGAGGAACAAGAAGATATAATGGAAGGTGTGAAAGAGAGAAGTAGTGGTTTTTCTCTGGTCACATACTCTGTCAGAACTAGAGCTATATAGATTTTTTTTTTTTGAAATTTTATAATTATTCTGAATAAAATTTGTGTCTAGCATGAAGATTTGTACTTTCAGAGAAGTGGTTTGATCCCTATCCCTCCCTTAAGGCTAGGTGTCCTATCGCCTAGCAACAAGAGTAAGAAATTGAAGTATTAGAGTCCTGGCTATAGACTCCAGTGTGAGTAAATCATAGAATAACAGAGATGAACTTATGAAAAAGCCCATTGGCAATAGTCTGGATGATGAGATAGAGCTGGGTGTGAAAACCCAGAGTGGACACAGAGGTCCCAGATTGAGCATGGAAGCTTGGTAGAGGCTGGAATTTGTAGAGGAGTTGTTGGAATAATATATTTAACGAGTCCGGAGTGGAGTCATCAGACAGAAATAGTGGTCAGAAATTTGACTATACCAGAGTGGTGAATGTAAGGGAATGCTCTAGAGTAGCTTAGGTAACCTGGTATGGGTGAGTATTATCTAGCTTGCTCTCAGATCCTCAGAGCCCACTATTCATAGTTCCCTTTCCTCTTGTTCTCGTTGCCATGGTTAGTACTACATAGTCTTATTAGGTATAGTAGTTATTAGTGTTCTGATCTGTGTTCCCTTAGTGACCAGCACACAGACTGGCTAGTCTAGTATATATAGCTAGTGATGTATGGTAGTATACCTTATCTTAATATTGATTAGAGCTCCTGGGCTATTCAATGCTCTTACTTAAGATGCCTTTTCTACTATAGTCGAGTGTGTTCTGGGACGTCTCTGAGTGCCCTCTTACAGTGAACCAATGAAAGTTGGAAACACTGGACAGATGCTAGTACTTCAGGCAGAATTGGTAGGATAAGTTGTGATTATATTTTGGTCAATCAACAGATCAGCAGTGAGATATATCACAGTTCCTGGACCAAGAAGCAAGACAGGACAAGTGGAGTGGCATGGAAGCCCAAGATTCATACAAAGCTAGGGGAAACAGGAATAGAAAGTTGCCAGAGGTAGTTATAACATGGAAAATATAGACTGGAGTGGAGGATTGGACAATTATTATCATTCTATAGCCAGAGAAATATGGAAGCACAAGAATTAAATTAAAGTACTAGACAAGGCAGAGAACAGAACTGGATTAAGAACAGAGCAAGAATAGGCAGAACAAAGACCAAAAAGCAAAAACAGAGACAGATTGACAGAAACAAAAGATCTAGAACAATGACTCTAAAGAGAGATTGCTACCAAGTCTGGAGAGTAAGTCCACTAGTGACTTGAGTTTGACCAGAGACTCTAGGATCCCAGGATCAGAACCTGAAGTCAAGGATGAGAGAGAAGAAGCAGAATCAGAGAGCTCCAACAACAGAATTTGTAGTAGAGTACTAGTAGATGATTCAGAGACTATAGAACCAAAATCGGAAACAGATGACGATGATTCAGAGTCAGAGTCAGAGAGATCCAGAGATAGAGTATGTCGCCAAGCAGGAAATTCATCAGAAGACTCTAAGGCCTTAATATTGGAATCAGAGTCTGATAATAACAAATTAGAGATAGACTCAGGACACTCTGGATATAAAGAATGTTGCAGAGCCCTTTTGGACTCATGTTTTCGCTCCCAGAAATAATTGTTGGTGGAGATGGCTGTGGAATATAAAGCCCCAAAGGTGGAAGGTTTACCTTCTTTATGAGTAGAAATAATATCCTGAATGTGATTAGGGAGTCCAAAATAGTACCTATGGCAAAGAGTATCCTCTATCCACTGTAACTCAGCAGAGTACCAGAGGAAAGTAATGTTGTAAATTGCAATCTGGTCGCCAGAATTCATACAGAGATAATCTAAGGAGTGAGCCGCTTCTGCAGCAATGTCTGGGATGCTAAAGTAAACATGCATTTCTTTGACAAAGAAAGACTAGGAGTATAGCCACACATAATGAATACCTTGATCCTCCTGTTCCAATGCTACCTGCAGCCAATCTTGTACTACTCTGGACACATAAGTCATTGCAAAATTGATTTTGTCAAAGTCCAATTTAAAAACAGTTGGTCTGGAGCAGAAGTAAAAATGACATTGGAAGAGGAAATGATGAAGTTGGTGTGGGTCTATTCCATCAAAGACATCTAGAACGCGGACCTTGACAGGAGGGGCAATTGGGAGTCGTTCTAGAGTATTGGACAGATGGTGGAGGGCATTGATTATATTGGCAGAGAGCAGATGGACAGATGGGTTGGACTGTGAAATAAAAGGATTGGACTCAATGATAGGAACTACTGATTGTGAAGACATAGAATCTGAAGTTAAACTAGTCAGTCAACTCCAGAGTGGAGGTTGGGAATGCAGGAGTCAGGGGCGAGGGGTCAGATACTGAACTTATTTGTTCCAATGTGGCATAGTTCTGAAGTATCTGGAGACTACACCCACTGGAGACACTGTTGTTGAATGAATGTAATTAAACATCAATTAGTGTAAAGGGCAGGAATAGTGGAGCAAATGAGTGAATACAGTAAAGTCAGAGTAGTTGAGTACAACAGTGACCAATGTAGTTTGTAGATATTGTCAAAAATGTGCAGAGCAGGAGCAGAGTTATTCTGGAGTGAAAGGGAGTCGACAACAAAAGTAAGGAACAACCTTAGCCTCAGCTCGTGTGCTATGCCTCAATCTGCTATTGCATGTGTGGTTGTGTATTTCAGGAGGACGGAATTGTTGTCAGGAGTTCAGGAGAGGAGTGGTATATTGATAAGAGTGAGGATAGAATATGTAAAAGATGTTAATCTATGAACTAAGAAACTAGGATATAACTAATGGAGTACTTATACTAAGTCCAGAATAGAAGGAGTACAAGTAATTAGTCTAAATCATGATCCTATAGGAGTGAACAACAGGAGTTCAGGAGCAGAATTTAGTAATAATATAGAATATAAAAGAAATTATTATTATTAAATGATTATTTTCTGTTATATAACATTCCTATTAGATTCTTTATACTACTTATACAACTACTACATGGTCTGTGCACTATTTTCCCACACCCTCATATGACACCATGTGATGTGACCCTGTGACTTGTGACACTTTCCCACACTTCTTCCTATGTAGTAAGTCCAAAAGAAAAGAAAAAGAAAAGTAAATATAAATAATGACTTAGCTGTTTTGCCAAGTCATGACAATTGTCTTGTACAGGTTTCAGCTATGGTTCTTCAAAGGCACCCCTATTATCAAAAACATTACTGAATTAAAGAAAATGCAGCAAAGAGTAGTCCTCTGGATCACAGGTACCTTCTCTATCTGAAGGTGTTGAAGCTATTGCAGGCCTCATTTCCATTACTCTACACCTTTGCAAACTAAATGGCAGGCACCACCTACACTATGCTTCTATTCCTTCTTCACATACTATCAACTCTTTACTAAATTCTCAACATACTAAGAATCAAATCCCTTGCAGAACTGCAACTTCCAAACTCACTATGAAACAACAAGCCAATCTCAAGAGCCCTATCAAGGACGTCAATGAGCATCTCAACAGCATTAGAAGCTGCTTCAACTCTCTCCATCCTCTCTTTTCTCCTGGTTCTCAAATAGTTGATCATTTCTCTAGTAGAATTAGCTTTCACTCTCCTTCTTCTTCTAATGAGGACCTTCACCAATATCTTCAAAGTCTTAACCTCGCCTTCAGGTCATCTCAAAAAAACCACAACAGCACAGCTGTCATTACTGATGGAAGTATCAAAAAATCTCATGTTGCTACAGCAGCAGTACATGTCTGGGCTGATAACTCTGTCATTAAACAGTTACAAGTCTATTCTGTAAACATTATACCTATTAAAGTGGAACTCATGGCCATTTGCACTGGCCTCATCCCTACAATGGAAATAGACAACATCCACAACATTACTGTTATCACTGACTCCATTGCTGTAGTGAGAAAAATCCTGAAGTCTAAAGTCAATCCCCTTCAGAACATATTTATTCTCCTAGCCTCTATAGCCAAAACCTTCCTCAGCAAAGATGGCAGGAACAAAATTCACTTCTGGTATTGCTCCAGCAAAGCAGAATGGCCCAGACATAAACTTGTTGATGACCAAGTCAAAGCAAGCACATGTAACCCTACATTTCCTAGCAAGGAGTCATATTTATTAAGCAAAAAGAAAAAGTGTGACAACACCCTTTGCAAATGGCAAATGTCTTTTGCCAATAGCCTCAAAAAAGGCTATTACTTTCTAAACTTTGAAAACAAAAAGCAAAGAGTCATCAAACCAACATACACTAAGGGTGGATCATGGCTCTCTATCATAGGTTTCACCAACTTACTATGTGCTCACTTCACCTGCATGACTACTGATCATGCCCCCATCAGAGAATACAGACAGAGATTCTTCCCTCACCTCCCCACCAGCTACCCTTGTGGTGAAGCTGAGGTTCAAACCCAAGAACACATTGTCATGGAATGCAACAGGCATAATATCATGACTTGGCAAAATGGCTAAGTCATTTTCTATTTTTCTTTTTGTTTTGTTTTGTTTTATTTAGTTAGATCATTACTAAGGTGGAGCATGGAAAAGCATCATATGACAGTCACATAGTCACAAAGCATGACATCAGTCACAGTCACAGTCACAACATGTGATGAGGTAAACACATGACAGGAATAACATGAGGACCATGGAAGGATGTTGCATAGCCACTGAAGTAAAATGTATAAGTAGTGTACAAAATCAAATGAGAACTCTATTGAGTTCTTCTTGTCAACTTTCTTGAAGTAGATTTAAGTTGTCTTGGCTAAAGTCCATGCAACATCATCATTAACAGCTTCGTCCACTTTCTTGCAGACAACCCTGAAGCATTTAGCTTTGATAGTGGATAAGGTCCCATTGTGGCATGACTCCTTGGAGTAAAAGCACAGCTTTTGTCACCTAGTTTCTTTTGCATCTCCTCCTCTTCTATATTTTCTCCCTATTTTCTACTTTCCCTTCTCTCTCTCTCTATAGCTTTTCTTATTTAA
>Ga0153996_1000737_pt1 | contig 14383 bp, 11 predicted proteins | sample TSNC080MetaG_FD_104728 | JGI IMG/M metagenome (GOLD analysis project Ga0153996, IMG submission 104728) | Attine ant fungus gardens microbial communities from North Carolina, USA - TSNC080 MetaG | ecosystem: Host-associated > Fungi > Mycelium > Unclassified | place: USA: North Carolina, Lumber...
AAGCCGATGATCCGGCTCTTCTATACGGTCGTAATTTTGCCGATGATGAAGAAGTAATTGAGCTGAATCAGGTGGTTGGGGAAATGGGTGAGATTATCGTCCGCGGTAAAATTATCAACTTTGACACCCGCGAGATCCGCAATGAGAAGACCATTATCATGTTTGCGGTAACTGATTTTACAGACACCATAACAGTTAAGATGTTTGTCCGCAACGAGCAACTGCCGGATATTTTGGGAAACATTAAAAAGGGCGCTTTTATTAAGATCAAGGGAGTAACAACCATTGATAAATTTGACGGTGAACTGACCATCGGTTCGGTGACCGGAATCCGTAAGATCGCCGATTTTACAGTCGGCCGGATGGATACGGCACCGGAGAAACGGATCGAGCTGCACTGTCATACTAAAATGAGCGATATGGACGGGGTATCGGAGGTGAACGATATCATCAAGCGGGCGCATGACTGGGGTCATCAAGCTATCGCTATTACCGATCACGGTGTGGTACAGGCCTTTCCTGAAGCAAATCACTTTATCGAACGGCTGCCGGAAGATGATCCGTTTAAGGTGATTTACGGGGTGGAGGCCTATTTGGTGGATGACCTGGTTGAGATCGCGGCAGGGGCTGCCGATGAGACCTTTGAGGATACGTTTGTGGTGTTTGATCTGGAGACCACCGGTTTGAGCAATATCAAGGATAAAATCATCGAGATCGGTGCCGTTAAGGTGAAGAACCGCAAGATCGTGGATCATTACAGTACCTTTGTTAACCCGGGGATTCCCATTCCATATGAGATTACCAAGCTGACCAGCATCAATGATTCCATGGTGGTGGATGCACCGCCGATTGAGACCGTGCTGCCGGAGTTCCTCGAATTTATCGATGGATCTGTGCTGGTGGCGCATAATGCCGGATTTGATGTCGGGTTTATAAGGCAGAATTGCCGGTATCAAAGCATAGAAAAGGAGTTCCTGGCGATTGATACCATTGCGATGGCGCACATACTGCTGCCAACCCTGAGCCGGTACCGGCTGAATATCGTCGCGAAGGCTTTAAACATCCCGCTGGAGAATCATCACCGGGCAGTCGATGATGCCGGCTGTACTGCGGAGATATTCATTAAGCTGGCGGCGATGCTGCAAGAGCGGAATATTACCACCCTGCAGGGGTTAAATGAATTTGGTTCAATGAACCCGGATGCGATTCGTAAACAGCCTTCTTACCATGCCATCATTCTGGTGAAAAATGACGTCGGACGGGTTAATTTATATACACTTATCTCTAAATCCCATTTAACCTATTTCGGCCGGCAGCCGCGTATTCCGAAAAGTGAATACAATAAATACAAGGAAGGTTTGATCATCGGGAGCGCCTGCGAAGCAGGAGAACTGTATCAGGCAATCCTCAACAATAAATCGGAAAAGACGATTGCCCGTCTGTGTAATTTTTACGATTATCTGGAAATTCAGCCGCTGGGAAACAATGCATTTATGATTCCCAGCGATAGATTCAGCGCGGTTAATTCGGAAAAAGATCTAATTGAAATCAACCGGCAGATCACAGCTCTGGGAGAGCGGTTTAGAAAACCGGTGGTAGCGACCTGTGATGTCCATTTTCTGGATCCGGAGGATGAGGTATACCGGCGTATTATCATGGCCGGGAAAGGATTTTCCGATGCCGATGATCAGGCACCGCTGTTTTTACGGACCACCGACGAGATGCTGGAAGAATTTGAGTATCTGGGGTCGGCGAAGGCCAGAGAAGTGGTTATTGAAAATCCTGTTAAGATCGCTGAGTCGATCGCTAAGATATCACCGGTTCGGCCGGATAAATGCCCGCCGGTCATCGAGAACTCCGATCAGACCCTGCGTGACATCTGCTATACCAAAGCCTATCAAATGTACGGTGAAGACCTGCCGCCGCTGGTAACCGAACGACTGGAGCGGGAATTGAATTCGATTATTTCCAATGGCTTCGCCGTTATGTATATCATCGCTCAGAAACTGGTGTGGAAATCTAATGAAGACGGCTACCTGGTTGGTTCCCGCGGATCTGTAGGTTCTTCCTTTGTGGCTACGATGGCGGGGATAACCGAGGTAAATCCTCTGAGTCCTCATTACTACTGTGAGAAATGTCATTATAATGACTTCACATCAGATGAAGTGCGTAAATACGCCGGCGGCTGCGGCTGGGATATGCCGGATAAAAAATGTCCGGTCTGCGGTGAACCGTTGATTAAGGACGGATTTGATATTCCTTTCGAAACCTTTTTAGGATTTAAGGGTAATAAAGAGCCGGATATCGATCTAAACTTTTCCGGTGACTATCAAGCCAATGCTCATAAATACACCGAAGTGATTTTCGGCGAAGGACAGACCTTCCGGGCAGGGACTATCGGAACCCTGGCTGATAAAACGGCATTCGGGTTTGTGAAGAATTACTATGAAGAGCGGGGCAGCCGGAAGAGAAAATGTGAGATTGAGCGCGTCGTACAGGGGTGTACGGGCATCCGCCGCAGTACCGGGCAGCATCCGGGGGGGATTATCGTTTTACCGCATGGTGAGGATATTAACTCTTTTACACCGGTTCAGCATCCGGCCAACGATATGAAAACCGATATTATAACCACCCATTTCGATTATCACTCCATCGATCATAACCTGCTCAAGCTTGATATTCTCGGTCATGATGATCCGACCATGATCAAGACGCTGGAAGAGTATATTAATTCTGCTGCGATGGATAACGAATATGATGGAGTAAATAATGTTTTCAATGCAACCGATATCCGTTTGGATGATCCGGACGTTATGGCGCTGTTTGCGGATACTTCGGTATTGAAAATAAAACCGGAGGATATTGAGGGAGTTCCGGTGGGATGCCTCGGAGTCCCGGAGTTTGGAACGGAATTTGTTATTCAGATGGTGGTGGATACGAAACCGAAGACGCTTTCCGATCTGATTCGGATATCCGGGCTGTCACATGGTACCGATGTGTGGCTGAATAACGCCCAGACGCTGATCCGGGAAGGAAAGGCCACCATTTCTACAGCTATCTGTACCCGGGATGACATCATGACCTACCTGATCAATATGGGAATGGATAGTGAATTGTCGTTTACGATCATGGAAAGCGTCCGAAAAGGTAAGGGACTAAAACCGGAATGGGAGGAGTCGATGACCCAGGCCAATATACCCGACTGGTATATATGGTCCTGTAAACAGATTAAATATATGTTCCCGAAAGCACATGCCGCTGCCTATGTTATGATGGCTTACCGGATTGCATACTGTAAAGTGAATTATCCCCTGGCCTATTATGCGGCTTATTTTGGTATCCGGGCCGATTCCTTTTCCTATGAGCTGATGTGTCAGGGCAAGGAACGTTTGAAACATTATATTGCCGATTATAAGAAGCGGGAGAATGAGCTGACCAATAAAGAGCAGGCAACGTTAAAGGAGATGCATATCGTTCTGGAGATGTATGCCCGCGGTTATGAATTTATGACGCTGGATATCTATCGGGCTAAGGCGGCAAAGTTCTGCATCATTGACGGAAAACTGATGCCTCCTCTCTCCAGTATCGAGGGCATGGGGGAAAAGGCAGCCGAAGCGGTAGAAATAGCTTCGAAAGAAGGGAAATACCTGTCGCTGGATGATTTCCGTCAACAGACCAAGGTCAGTAAGACGGTTATTGATTTTATGAACGATCTGGGGCTTTTTGGCGGTCTGCCGGAGAGTAACCAGCTTTCATTGTTTGATTTATAAAAGAAGCACTGATCGACAACAAAAAAAGAAACCGTTGGAACGGTTTCTTTTTTTAATCCGATTTTCATGTATTTCTTTTAAATATTTATATATATAAAAGGTACATTTAACTCTGATTAAAGGGGTGCTATCGCATTTTTACAATTTCATTACATTGATAGCCTGAGGTCCTTTAGCGCCTTCGGTAACATCGAATTCTACTTCCTGACCTTCATCTAAAGATTTGAATCCATCCATGCTCAATCCTGAGTAGTGTACGAATACATCATTTCCTTCCGCGTCACTAATAAATCCATAACCTTTTTGGTTGTTAAACCATTTAACAGTACCTTTGCTCATTTCGATACCCTCCATAAAATAATGAATAATAGTTTTGTCATCCAATTGGATGATACTCCGTCAGATTAGCACATTTACATAAAAATGTCAACGTAATAAAAAAATCTTCCGCAAAAATGACGAAAAGACGACAGGAAATACGTGCTTTGGATAAATTGGTAATTTGTGGGTATTATTAGTCGTAAGAGAAAAATGGCTGAATGTTATAATTTGGTAACTATTGGACTGCTGCAGAGATATGTTAAACTATGTATGTTAGAAGGGGTTAACAGAGGATGAGGGTAACATATGTTGGAAAAATCCGGAAAGATGAAAGAAAATCAGTATTTTAATGATAGTACTTGCAATTATATTCATTTTGAAATATATTTTCTTATAGAAGCATCTTTACTAAGAGGCCGAACCGATCGGCCTCTTTATTTAGGAAAGGAAATATTATGGCGATCAGTAAACCGATGAGACGAGTGTTAAAGGCCTTATCCTTTGACGGCATTGAAGTGGAAGCGGCCCGGCATCTGGCTGATTTAAAGGCTCTCGACCCGATGCGGATCTTTAATAAAACGATCGATTACGAAGTATACAATGGCAGCTACAAGGTGCCCATGCGAATATATTTTCCCGATGAGAAAGCAGAGAAAGAAGAAATGAGCGGGACGGGGCATCATCCGGTTCTGTTGTTTATCCACGGCGGCGGCTGGGTGACCGAAAGCGTTGATAACTATGAGCGTATCTGCGCCCGGATGGCGAATGCTACCGAGCATATTGTCGTGTCGGTTGAATATCGTCTGGCACCGGAATATCCGTTTCCCAACGGCTTGGAGGATTGTTATGCTGTTGCCGGAGCGCTGTTTCAAAATCGCTTTGCCCTGAATGTGGATCCGTATCAAATTACTATCATCGGTGACAGTGCCGGCGGTAATCTCAGTGCTGCACTGTGTCTGATGGCCAGATACCGGGGGGAATTCATGCCGCGGCGGCAAATCCTGATATATCCGGCGGTAAACAGTGACTATTCAGAGAATTCACCATTTGCCTCAGTGCATGAAAACGGCAGCGATTATTTGCTGACGAGCGGTAAACTCAGGGATTATATTAACCTATATGCCAGTTGCGAAGAGGATAAGAAGAATCCTTATTTCGCACCTCTTTATGCTGAAGATTTTACCCGCCAGCCGAAAACGCTGATTCTCACCGCACAATATGATCCGCTGCGGGACGAAGGAGAGGAATATGGGCGCAGACTGAAGCAGGCCGGCAACGATGTTCGGGTCATGCGGATCAAAGATGCTCTGCATGGATATTTTGCACTGGGGATAAAATACTTACATGTCCAGAAGAGTTTTGAGATAATTAATAAATTTTTACGGGAGGATTGATATATGCAGCCCAGAAAGCGCACAACCTGGCGAAAACTTGATAATGCAGCATTGTTGTTTTCAGCGGCCAGCAGTGAAAAAGATCCCCGGGTGTTTCGATTTTACTGCGAAATGAAAGAACCGGTACAGCCGGATAAACTGCAGGCAGCTCTGGAACAAACCGTAGACCGATATCCGTTGTTTTTATCGGTGATGCGTAAAGGACTGTTCTGGCACTATCTGGAACACAGTGATCTGGAACCGGTCGTCCGGGAAGAATACAAAGATCCTTGCGCACCGATCTACGTAAGGGATAAGAAGAATCTGCTCTTTGAGACCACCTTTTACCATAACCGTATTAATCTGGAAGTTTTTCATGCGCTTACCGACGGTACCGGGGCGGCTGAATTTCTGCGGGAGCTGGTGAAGCAGTATCTGCTGGCCTGCCATGGCGAAATGGGGATGCCGGATATACCGCTGGGAAACGGGCATATTACGGTTCAGGATCAGGAAAATGACAGTTTCTCCAAATATTATACCAAAGAACGCAAAGTGGAGCGAAGGCATAAACCAAAAGCTTTTCAGATGCGGAAGCGGGCAAGGGTGTACGGAAAACTGCAGATATCAGAGCGGACCGTACCGGTAGCGGAATTGCTGGCAAAGGCACGTGAGTTAAAGGTATCCCTGTCGGTGTTGGTGACGACGGCATACATTTGGGCGATTCGCCAGGAAATGTCCCGTCTGCAGGAAAAGAAACCGGTTATCTTGATGGTACCGGTGAATCTGCGGAAGTTTTTCACATCTGATTCGATGCTGAATTTCTTCGCCTGGATCGAACCGGGCTATTTGTTCGGACAAGCTGATGTAGAGTTTGAGACGGTCTTAAAAGTGGTGAAGAAGCAGTTTGAGAATGATCTGACCAAGGAAAAGATGACGACTCATATCAATGAACTGATTGCCTTAGAAAAGCATCCGGTGCTGAAGTTTTTTCCGCTGGAAATTAAGAACTGGGGAATTTCAACCGGTGCCAGACAGGCGGAGAATAATGTTACGGCTATTTATTCCAATATGGGCATGATTCAGATGCCGGCGGAGTATATACCTTATGTAGAACGGTTTGGCGTATTCACGAGCACACCGAAGATGGAACTGACGATGTGCTCCTTTGGAGATAAAGTTTCGCTGGGCTTTACCTCAAGGTTTGATACAACCAATATCCAGCGTAATTTTTTCCGCATTCTGGAGGATATGGGAGTCGGCTCGGAAGCGGTTGAGCCGGAATATCCGGTCAGTGATACGCCTAAACTTACCGGTGTAAGCGTGTTTAAGTGGTTTTCCTTTCTTTGTATCGCCGCTGCCGTGTTATCGGTTGCCGGCAATGTGATGTTTAAACATGATACCTTCTGGTCGATCATTGCGGTGGCTGGAATTGGAAGCTTGTGGATGACTCTGATGGTAGGGTATTATAAGCGCCATAATCTGCTCAAGGATGCAATGTGGCAGCTGGTCTGGATAACCTGCGGCTGTATGCTCTGGGATCTATTGATCGGCTGGAAGGGATGGTCCATCGACTTCGTCTTTCCAGCGGCCAGTATGGCGGTTATGCTGTCGATGCTTGTAATCGCCAAACTGCAGTCCCACTCCGCGAAAGAGTACATGATCTATCTGCTGATGGCGGCCGGATACAGCTGTATCGTGCCATTCATCCTGCTGCTGGCAGGAGCCGTGAAGTTTATCTATCTGTCGGTTATCTGCTCGGCTCTCGGCTTCCTGATGGTGATCGGACTGATGATTTTCCGATGGAAGGAATTTAAGGAAGAGATGGAGAAGAATTTCCACGTATAACTGAATAAATTATGATGTCGTCATTTATCGAATAATCTGCACGAAAACAGATGTAATCCATATTATGGTATTAAATCTGATGGTGCAGATTTTCTTTTTGAAAACATATCATATTTTGGTGACATAAATTGAAGGAGGTAAATATAATGTTCAGAAATAATAGAAGCGATAATAATGACGATAGATTTGACGAAGGATATTGGGAAGCGGAGCGATTTGGATACGTAGATGACCGTGAAAGCGGGAATTCCCGATCATCCCAATGCTGCTGCTGTATCGGCCCGCGCGGGCCCAGAGGTCCGAGAGGCGTACAGGGACCACCCGGAAGACCCGGTCCGCAGGGGATTCAGGGAGAAATCGGTCCAATTGGTCCCCAGGGAGCGACCGGGGCAGACGGCCCTCAGGGAGCAACTGGTGCGACCGGCCCCCAAGGTCCGCAGGGATTGATCGGAGCAATCGGTCCGCAGGGACCAACCGGTCCGTCCGGCCCGCAGGGTCCGCAGGGATTGATCGGAGCAATCGGTCCGCAGGGACCAACCGGTCCGTCCGGCCCGCAGGGTCCGCAAGGTATCACCGGAGCAACCGGAGCAACCGGAGCGGCCGGAGCGACCGGAGCAACCGGCCCTCAGGGCCCGCAGGGCTTAACCGGTGAAACCGGAGCAGTTGGTCCGACAGGAGCACGTGGAGCAACCGGTCCTCAGGGTCCGCAGGGTCTTCAGGGTGAACAGGGGCCGCAGGGCTTCCAGGGTGAACAGGGCCCGACTGGCCTGCAGGGACCGGAAGGAATTCAGGGTATAGCCGGTGAAACCGGTCCTCAAGGAGAGCGGGGTCCGCAGGGGATTCAAGGTCCGGAGGGAATTCAGGGCCCGCAGGGGATTCAGGGACCGACCGGACCGACCGGACCGCAGGGGCCGAGCGGCATCCAGTCAATCGAGGCGCTTGCTACCTTTTATCAGAATTCCACAGAGACAATTGGTGAGGGAGAGCTGATCTCTTTTGAAGGACGGCTGGCAGCTAACGGAATCAGCATTAATGATTCCGGTACCATAATTACAATTACAGGGACCCGTTATCAGCGGATTTCCATGGGGGTAAATGTAGCCGCCCTCAGTGGGACGCCATATGTCCAGTTGGTGGTAAACGGAGTTGATACCGGCAATGTGTTCCTGATCAGTGATGTCGGATACAATGCTATTGATTTAATTTACGGATTTCTGCCGGAAGAAGGGGACGACAACATCACCCTTGCATTCAGAATGCTCGGCGGCGGAATTACCTTGGCAGGTAATTATGGAATCAATGCTTATGCAACCATCGAATGTTATAATTTTGAATAGATGATATATAAAGGTTCCTCTTCTATACGAGGGACCTTTTTTAGTATCCGCCAGCAGAAAGATGCTCATATTTTGTAAGCAGCATTAATAGAATAAAATGAAGTTCTTGTTATAGGTATGAGGTATGAAGCGGATTGGAATGAAGCATATTTTAATAGAGTGCTGTATGCTGCTCGCGGTGGGGAGCATTTATCTGTACTCGATTTGGGGAGTAGAGGCGGTAAATAGCGGAAATGCCGTACAAGAGGAGGAAGAGGAAGCTTATATTAAATGGGTGGAATTCAATGTGACTTATGAAGCGCTGCAGCGGGCTTACGATTTGGATGTGGAAAGCTATGATTCGGAGGTTCACCTGAATTGGATCGAAATGCTGGCTTATCTGGGTGCAAAATATGGTGGTGATTTTTCGCGCTACAGCAGATCTGATCTGGATTCGCTGGCTGAGGTGCTGACCTCCGGGGAAGAGACCATCGAAACGCTGACGGCATCGATGGAGTATTATAATTATTACGCTGAGGCGTATGATGCGGTACTCGGCGGTTTGATAGGAGAGTATGAAGTCGAAACGTCGGTGGAAGGAGATGCTGACAGCAATGAAACCGAATGGGTACATAAATATGGTTTAAAAGCATTTTCACCGGTAGCAAAGGGTTATAGTTATACCGACTTTGATGATTTTGGAGTATCACGGTCCTATGGGTATCAGCGGAACCATCTGGGACACGATATGATGGGCCTGGTGGGAACACCGATCGTTGCAGTGGAATCCGGCTACGTTGAAGTGCTGGGATGGAATCAGTACGGCGGCTGGCGGATCGGCGTCCGCAGTTTTGACGGCAAACGATATTACTACTACGCCCATCTGCGGCAGAATTTTCCCTTTAAAAAATCTCTGGAGGAGGGCAGTGTCGTCACGGCCGGGGAGGTGATCGGCTACATGGGGCACACAGGATACAGTACAAAAGAGAATGTCAATAATATCGATGAGACCCATCTGCACTGGGGACTGCAGTTAATCTTTGACGAATCGCAGAAAGAGGGGAATAACGAAATATGGGTGGATTGTTATGCTTTGACGAGATTTCTTTCGCAGAACCGCAGTGAAACCTGGAAGGAAGAAGAGACGAAAGAATATCACCGGACTTATGATATGAAAGATCCGGCTGTAGAAGAATTTGAAAAAAACCAGAATTAGGTATAAACATACCAGCGATTCCCGCGTGTACAGAAAGGTAAGAGTGGTATAATCGGATTATAGATGATATAATTGAGGGATAAAACGATGAGGAAACGCAGGAAAATGGGAAGCATTATAGCAGCGGTTATTCTGCTGATCTGTGTATTGATCGGTGGAATCGCGGGTAATTATTTTTATAATTTAGCACTTGATCCGAAAACTGATAAATCTGCAGTATTCAATGCTCCGCATAATAACATTGAGTCGGAGGATGCGGAAGCAGCAGAGGAAGAAGCGGTGATGGAAACATCAGCATCTCCGGAAGCACTGCGAATCTGGAGCGATACGATTACATACACACAACACAGGATTACTTCGTTTGATGATCTGAAATTGAGCGGTCATGTAATTTATCAGGAGACACCAACCCATCAATGGGTGATTGTCGCCCACGGATACGGAATGCGGGGAATATATATGGCAGCATCGGCAAAGCATTTTTACGAGCAGGGTTATAATGTGCTGCTGCCGGACGCCAGGGGTCACGGTGACAGTGAGGGTAATTATATCGGGATGGGCTGGCATGATCGTTTGGATATGGCGGCGTGGATCGAGGAGGTAATCACCTGGGATCCTGAGTCCCGGATTGTTTTATATGGCGTTTCGATGGGTGGAGCCACGGTGATGATGACAGCGGGTGAAGAGCTGCCGCCAAATGTAAAAGCGGTGGTAGAAGACTGTGGATATACATCGGTCGGTGACGAATTTGCCTATCAGCTAAAAGAGCTATTCGGTCTGCCCAGGTTTCCCGTGATTCAATTTGCCAGTGCCGTAACCAAGATCCGTGCCGGCTACACCTTTGGTGAAGCCAGTGCTCTGCAGCAGCTGAAAAAGGCGGAGATTCCGATCTTGTTTATCCACGGGGAGGATGATACTTTTGTGCCGTATGAGATGCTGGATCAGGTTTATGCAGCAGCGGCAGGAGAAAAGGAGAGATTTATCGTTGCCGGGGCCGGTCACGGAGAAGCATCCAATGTCGCCGGAGAAGCATATTGGAGCAAGGTGTTCGGTTTCATTGATAACTATATAGAATAAACGGCTTATGCACCCCTTGTTTTATTACGTGATGTTCAAATTATACATATGATCCATTGGCCCGGCTCCCTTACCCAGATCAAGCATCTGCTGTAATGCTCCGGTTAGATAGGATTTTGCATTTCGAATACTCTCATCCAGTGAATATCCATCGGCCAGGTTGCAGGCGATGGCCGAGGAGAGCGTACAGCCGGTTCCGTGTGTATTGGACGTATCGATACGTTCGGCAAAGTACCAGTGAACCGTCTCATTTTCGTATAACAGATCAACAGCATCACTGACCAGATGACCGCCTTTGATCAAAATGGCACCCTGATAATATCGGGCAATTTCTTTGGCGGCCCGTATCATATCATCTTCATCTCTGACCGGGAAACCGCATAAGACTTCTGTTTCCGGTATATTGGGTGTGATGACAGCTGCGCAGGGAACCAGTGTCGAAATCACCGCATCCATGGCATCGGCAGAGAGCAGCCGGCTTCCGCTGGTGGATACCATAACCGGATCGACAACGATGCGGCGGGCCTCATGTTCTTTTAATTTAGCTGAGATTATATCAATGATGGCACTGCCTGCCACCATTCCGATTTTTACGGCATCGGGACGAATATCGGTAAAGATACAGTCCAGCTGCTGAGCGACAAATTCCGGCGAAACTTCCAGAATGCCGCTGACTCCGGTTGTGTTCTGGGCCGTCAGCGCGGTAATTGCGCTCATGGCATACATTTTGTGGGCGGTAATGGTCTTGATATCAGCCTGGATTCCGGCTCCGCCGCTGCAGTCAGATCCTGCGATCGTCAATACTTTCTTCATTCAGATAACCCTCCATTTCCTCAAATGAGTGAATATATAAATCAGATAATGCTTTTACCTGATCGGCATAGTTTTCGCTGGTATCATAGATACCAACGATCGGAAAGCCGGAATTTTTAGCGGTTTTAACTGCATAAAGTGCATCCTCAAATATCCAGGTAGCACTTTTAGGCGTTTTTAGATAATCGAGGGCAGTCAGAAAAATATGCGGTTCATCTTTGCCGTGGCCGATACTGTGGCAGGTGAATATTTCTCCGAAATAACGGCGGATGTTGTTACGTATCAGTGCAGCTTCGGCGAGATGGCGGTCGGTAGCGGTAGCGATGCACATCTTTATTCCGTGTGTCTCCAGACGATAAAGAAGCTCAGGTACGCCTTTTTTTACCGGAACCTCATTTTGATACAAATGTTCGATACGCTGATTTACACCGTTAACAATTTCATCGGTACTTTCAGCTAAACCATACTCTGACTGATAATAGAGAGCGGCCTGGTATAGACTCATATTTTTAAAGGTTTGGTTCAAATCTTCACGGGGAGTAATTCCCCGGCTCAGTAAGTATTCAGATCCGATATTATCCCAGATAAACATAGAGTCCATCAGGGTTCCGTCAAGGTCGAATATGGCTCCTTCGATTCTCATGGCTGCACCATCTTTTGCGCCTGCTGTAACAGTTCACAGCATTCATTTTCAATGTCCTGGCTGGCGAATATAGCTGATACCAGTGCTACACCATCGGCACGGGTACCGGTCAACCGGCTGATGTTTTGTCTGGTGATACCGCCGATTGCCACAACCGGAATGGATACTGCGCGGCAGATAGCAGACAGAGTTTCCAGGGTTACCGCACCCGCATCAGCCTTGGTGGCAGTGGTAAATACGGCTCCGACACCGAGATAGTCGGCCCCATTCTTTTCTGCAGCCAGGGCCTGCCCGACGGTTTGAACCGAAACACCGAGGATTTTATCGCTGCCGATCAGAGTGCGGACAGCAGCGGTTTCCATATCATGCTGTCCGACATGGATGCCATCCGCCCCGCAGGCTAATGCAATCTCGACGTTATCATTGATAATAAACGGCACTTTGTAATCCCGGCAGAGGGATTGGAGTTGTTTTGCTTCAACCAGAAAATGCTGGTAATCCAGCTCCTTTTCCCGCAACTGAAGGCAGGTGATACCGCCCCGCAGTGCGGCTTCGGCCTGTTGGTACAGGGTTTGCTCACCGGTCCAGGAACGGTCGGTTACGGCGTAAAGCAGCATGGTTTGTTTAGTGCATTTCATAACGGGCACCCCCTGTCAGTGTTTCGCTGTCGAGGTTGTATAGTGCGTCAATGATATAGGTTCTGTAAGCAGCATTGCCGTCTTGAGGTGTCAGACGATCTTTGGCCAGTTCACCGCAAAGTCCCATTGCTGCAACAGCGCCAGCGCAGGCTATCAGAGGGGATTCAGGATTTGCGGCGAGGTATGCGGCGGTAATGGCTGAAAGCATACAGCCGGTACCGGTCACTTTGCTCATCATCGGGCTGCCGTTGTAGATGCAAAAAGCCTGCCCGGCATCGGCAACGATATCGATCGCACCGGTGATGATAATAATGGCACCGCAGCCGGCAGCCAGTTCTTTGGCAAAGGCCACAGACTGCGTCAACGTTTCAGGCGTTATTGCATCTGCGGCGGATGCATCCACACCTCTGGTTGAACCGGAATTTGAAGCGAGGGTTTTGATCTCTGATATATTTCCCTTTACGGCGGTAATTTTCAAGGTGTCGAGAAGTTCGATCGCCGTATTAGTACGAAGCGTAGAAGCACCGGCGCCAACCGGATCTAATACGATCGGGTGATTTTGTTCTCCGGCTTTTCGGCCTGCGGCGAGCATGGCTGGAATGGTACGGGCATTTAAGGTTCCGATATTGAGGTTTAATCCGCCGCAAATGGCGGTAATTTCTTCGGCATCCTCAGGATCATCCGCCATGATCGGCGATGCTCCGCAGGCGAGCAGGGCATTGGCACAGTCATTGACGGTGACGTAGTTGGTGATATTGTGAATCAGCGGGTTGTTATTTTTTACATTATCAAGCATTTTCCTGAGCATATTTTGGTCCTCCGGTCCATTGGATAAAACAGAAGTTTTCGGTTCGTTCATTACATATGTTCCTCGCTTTCATTTTGTTTGAGGAATGCACGTAAAATAAGGAGAATACCGCTGTGCGGCACCCCCCTCAATGAATAAGTATAGTATGTATACTTCCTACGTTGGCATTACCCACATCAGGTTTAAGGGTCGAAGTTGATTACTTCCTCTCAGCCTGCTGTCACAAGCTCCCCCGCAAATCTTCCTCCATACGGTAACACAGATCAGAGTATCTGTCAATATCGGACAATTTGAGTTTCCGCGTTTTCAACGCGAAACTCTAAACCACAAAAAATATCAACAAAAAAGTTTCTCACAAGCTCCCCTGCAAACTAATCGTAAATATTGAATACTTTTAAATGCATCCCGACTCATAAGTAAAGCCCAGTCCATGGACGTCGGAAACTGTATTTGTAATCATAAAAGCTTTCTTATCATATTGATCAACAATCTTGACAATCTGCTGATAGTTTTTTGAATCTAATGTAACCATCAGCATATCGGCTTGTGCTCCCGTGTATCCT
>Ga0153996_1000738_pt1 | contig 14364 bp, 14 predicted proteins | sample TSNC080MetaG_FD_104728 | JGI IMG/M metagenome (GOLD analysis project Ga0153996, IMG submission 104728) | Attine ant fungus gardens microbial communities from North Carolina, USA - TSNC080 MetaG | ecosystem: Host-associated > Fungi > Mycelium > Unclassified | place: USA: North Carolina, Lumber...
CTAGAGAACTCCTACAGGCCCCAGGCATAATCTAGACCCAAGATTGGGTCCTTCTATCAGGTAGTGGCCAAGCTGTTACATGCCAGAAAAGCATATACCTCGGGAGGCAAGACTGATGAGCTAGCATTAGGTTTATCAGATACAGACTATCAATGTTGAAGCTCTAGAAATCAGAGGCTCAGAGATATCTTTGGAATGCGAGATAATTTCAATCTAGAGTAGACTTAGGCTAATATGACACCAAGATGGTAGATCAAAAGTCTATCAGTGACTAGTGATCCCATCACTGTTGGACTCAGTCAAGAAACGGACGCACTGCCAGACAACGATTGTATCGCTGACACTAGGACATACTGTCATGTATTTCTAGACCGTATTCGGAGTAGAAGGAAGCCAGTTCGGGGTTTGGGGAACGATGGGCAGGAGTGAAGTATGGAGGTGGAGCAGGATCACATGGTCATGCCTGGGAGGTATGGAGAACAGGAAGGTGACAGCTGTCATGGCCGCATAGTAGTGTCATAGAGGAGAGACGTGAGGGAGAGTGGTAGAATGAAGAGTTTTCTTTTCTATTTCTTTTAATTGAGTCCCAAATATTTGTAATATTCTAATATATTTCTCAGAGTGGAAATTGATGGGGAGAGCCTCCTTGGCCCTTGCCTTCATCTCAGAAGCTCTTGAGGTTGTAAATGCAATTCTCTCGAGTGTGTAAGGGGTGATCTTGGTGAGAGGTTGAGTTGGTAAATATTCTCTACCATATACCCTATTCTTTCTGGAGCCAAGACGCAGCAGTCGCTCGGACAACCTTCTATGAAATAGCAGGCCTGGAAAGCCTGGCTAATCATCGACTCAGACCGTATCATACCCATAAGGTTTGGTGTGAGGGTGCAGATGAGGGCTTGATTGAGTGTGGTAAGGCCCATAAGTAGTTTACTGACTATTCTATTAGTGAGCTTGTTACGGTGTGTAAAGGTGGACACCTTAGGAACACCATGCGAGGCAGATCTAGATTGAACCTACCATCATTTCAACTATTTTTACATTACAGATAAGCTGCACTTCATATTTTAATTTCTTTCTGATACTCCCACTTCTTCCTTCTCCCCATGAACCCTTTAGCATGCAATTGGGAACTGTCACCGCCCCCTTTTCTACTTGCTAGTCACAGCTAAATTCCCTTTTGCCCCTTTCACTGCAGACTCAATAAAATCACAAAAAAAGACTGATACCCACTTCCTCTCATCACCGACCTCTTAGATTCTTCCAGCAAGGCTCGTATTTACACCAAAATCGACCTCTGACATACAGACCAAGTGGTATGCATTGCCAAAGGAGACAAATGGAAAACCGCCTTCCGGACCCGCTATGGAGCCTTCGAATGGTCAGTAATGCCATTTGGACTAACTAATGCTTCCAACGTTTTATGAACAATGTATTCTCTGATCTCCTTGACATGTGCATAGTAGTTTACTTGGATGACATTTTGATCTACTCCGATGACATTACATAACACCGGAACCATGTCAAAGAAGTACTAAAATGACTCTGAAAGTCAGGATTATACACAAAGGCAGAAAAATGCGAATTCCATTCAAATTCTGTGGAATACCTAGGCTATGTTCTATCACTATCTGGCTTGACTATGTCCAATACTAAAGTGAAAACCATTCAGGAATGGCCAGAACCAAAGAAAATAAAGGATATTCAGTCCTTCTTAGGATTCGCCAACTTCTATAGATGTTTCATTTTCAATTATTCAGACATAGTCATCTCGCTTACTCATCTTACTAGAAAAGACACTCCTTGGAATTTTGACAACAAATGTAGAATGTTATTCAATACTCTAAAACAAGCTTTCACCTCTGCTCTTATCCTTATGCATTGGATGCCAAATGCATAGCTCATAGTGGAAACTAATGCCTCAGACTATGCTCTTGCTGCTATTCTTTCCATTACAACTAAAGATAATGAGATCTACCCCATAGCCTTCCACTCCTGGACATTCTCTGCTCTAGAGCTCAACTACAATGTCCATGACAAAGAATTACTTGTAATATTTGAAGCCTTCAAAACTTGGCGATACTATTTAGAAGGGTCCGCTGCACCAATCGACGTTGTAACAGATCACAAGAACTTGGAATATTTCTCAACTACCAAGATTCTAATGTGCCGACAAGCAAGATGGTCAGAATACCTCTCTCAATTTAACCTTGTAATTTGTTTCCGTCCCAAACATCTTGGTACCAAACCAGATGCTCTAACTAGATGGTGGGACATCTACCCAAAAAGGGGAAATAATGGCTACGTTTCAGTGAACCCTCATAACTTTCATCCAGTCTTTACTCATGAACAAATTGCAGTATCTCTCCAAGCAACCATTCTCACCATTCTAACACTTCGTGCAGTTACGATACTAGATAAAAAACAACATCACTCAGAAATTCTGGCAGCACTTCCCTCCAACTCTTCCATCTCTGACCATTTACTCCATCCAGAAGGACATTGGTCAAAGGACAATGTAGGTTTCCTCAGAATTGATGACAGAATGTATGTTCTAGATCATGCCAATTTACACCTCTGAGTTCTCCAGTATTACCATGACCATGTTCTAGCAGGATATCTGGGCCAGAATAAGACACTGGGACTAATACGGAGACACTATATCTGGCCAAACATCTGCGATGACATACAGAAGTTTTGTAAGTCTTGTGTTATCTGTATGAGATCCAAACCACAGCGTCACAGACCATATAGATCCCTTCAACAACTTCCTATCCTGGAACACCCATGGAATTCAATTTCTATAAACTTCATCAAGAAACTCCCTTCCCCCTCTGGCCTTGACATCATCCTAGTAATAGTAGATTACCTGTTGAAACAAGCCATATTCATTCCCACTCACGACACTATCACTTTAGTGGAATTAGTATGCCTTTTCGTCATTCATGTCTTTTCAAAATACAGAGTTCCATTTCATGTCATATCTGACCGTGGCTCCAAGTTTGTCTCTCACTTCTTCTGCTCCCTAAGTACCACCCTAGATATAAGACTTCATTTTACCAGTAAATATCACCCAGAGGCAAATGGTCAAGCAGAACAGACTAACCAGACATTGGAACAATATCTCCACATATACTGCAACTACCAACAGGATAATTGGTTGGAACTACTACTACTAGCGGAATTTGCTTACAATAACGCTCCTAGTACTACCACTGGTATCTCTCCATTCTTCACCAACAAAGGGTACTACCCTAACCTCATGGTATACCCAGAACAAGATATAGCTTCCTCTTATATTCGTGAATTCATAGTTGACCTTGATGAAATACAAGGCACACTCAAAGAGGAAATTGCCAAAGCTCAAAAGCAATATCAATCCTTTACTGACTCACATCGACAACAACCACTAGACTTCAAAGTCGGACAATCAGTATTCATGAGATCACAGTATTTCCAGACAACTCGCCTATCGAAAAAACTCTCCAAAAAGTACCTTGGACCATATGAGATAATTGCTCAACCCAGTCCACAATCTTTCATACTCTGTCTTCCAGACACCATGAGAGCTGTCCATCCTGTGTTCCATGTCTCTATGCTCGAGCCAGCCACACCCAACAACTTTTAGCAGTGTTCTGAACCTCTACCGGTACCTGTAATCATCAATGGAGAACCAGAATACGAAATTTCCAAGATAGTCGACTTCAAGATTGACCACCAGAGGGCATGTAAACTGCTCTACAAAGTTATATGGATGGGATACAAAGATACTAATAACGACTCCAAATGGTTACTAGCAACAGAACTAGAACATGCCAAAGAATTATTGAACGACTTTTATCTCAAGTACCCCTCTAAACCAGGACTATTACAACCCTAAAATGACTTCTTTCCACTTCCTCAACTCTGTTTCTCTGCATTCACTCCATAAAAAATAATAATAATAATAATGAATTTTTTTTTTTTTGTTCAGAAATTTATAACGCAGTGCTCAATCATAGTCTGTGGCAGACTATCTACAACAAGTAGCCTATATGAGCCTCAAGGACCAGGTTGTCCTATCACAGGCAAGAGATACTATCAGTATCAAAGAAGAAATCTAACCTAAGAGGAGAGAGAACTAAATACAGGTTGCTTGTAACCAACCTTCGAATAACATGTCCAAGTCAAGAGACCTATCATGCCTAAAATACAGAGTCAAGTGAAACTGAGAGGTAAGACTGAGAAACTATCTACAGAACAAAGAAAAGAGAAACCAAGTGAGATACTCATGGAGGCTCAGGGGGCTCGGAGGATGGGCGATCCTGAGAAGGGAAGGCAAAGGCACTAGGGTGCTCCTTCAGGAACTTGACAAAGTCCTTGACGGTTGGCACTAGGTCAGTCAAGGGAAAGTGGGCAAACCGATGGCAGTTGGCAAAGATGTGTAGACGTGTTTCCACCTGGCAATGGCCACACAAACACTGGGTATGCTCTGCAGGGAAAAAGCACTGTCTAAACTCCCCAATGGGAGCATGATTGAGAATGGCTCGAGTCGCCCTGGCACACAAGGTAACCGACTCACCAATAAATGGAAGCCAGCCCCCACCTTTAGTATAGGAGGGCTGGAGAAGGTTCTTGATACCACCTTTGAGAGAGAGAAAGTGGCGACCCTGAGATAAAGGACGAGCAAAGGAAGTTCTCCATGTGTCGAGACAGGCAGCGGCACTCTTAGATCGAAGAGCGTCAAGCGAAGTAGCTAGATGGCGTCTAGCAGCAATCTTGGTACTAGTAGCATCTTCATGTGCCAAGAAGTGAAGGGACCATTGAGCCTTGCTTGGGCAGTCCTAGAAGTAAATGGAGCAATTAGGATGATTGGTGAAGAAACCCCTAAGAGCTTGGACGATAGCAAGGGAGTAGGCCTGGCCTGAGTGAACAGAAGCATCAACTGCTCTCCTAGCTGTAGTAAGAGAATCAGTGATGATAATAATGCACTTAACGTCAAAGGAAGTGGCCTTAACAACACCAAGTCGAATAGCAAACAACTCTGCATCTAGAGCTGTAGCTCGTCCTGCAGGTGCCTTGGATGACGACACCTATTCTCCTAGTCTCCAGAAGTGGGCAACTGAAACAGCCTGCATGTTCCTGGGAGGAATCACACTTGCATCAGTAGCGACTACAAGTGTTGATGGATCGGAGGAGACCTCATGACAAAGTCAGTCAAGGGCATTGAACTGGAGTTTGTGAGTACGCCTATTGGAGCGGTCACAGGGATGGAAAGAGACATGGTCAGGAAAGTTGTCCAACAACCTATATCCTGGGCGTATCTCAGGGTAGAGTGAATCGAAGCGTTCTGTAAGATTAAGAAATGACGCTTCAGTATCAAGAAGAGGGCTCTTCAGCCGAGCACTCTATGCATCAGTGAGAAGAGCAAGGGACTGTGGATAGGGATGAGCACCCTTGGAGTTGCGAGCACTAAGAAGAGAAAGTAGTGTATGCTGAGAAGGAAGTGTAGCAGTCCTAAGGCAAGATTGCTTGGCCAGCTTCTTGAGATGGAGATGAATAGGAATAAGACCTGCCAGAGTCTCAATTCCACCAGTTGGAGAAGTGCGAAAAGCACCTAGGATCCAGAGAGCAGCCTTGCATTGCATGGTTGCCAGAAGAGAGGCCTGTGCCTTGGTAGGAGCTCCAAAAAAGTACCAGAGTCAGAAGCCATAAGTGGCAATAGGAACAACACAGGACCGATAGAGAAGTCGCTTTTGTAGAGGAAAGAAACCTCGAGTGGAGTTGCCAAGTATGCCCATTGCCTTGACAGTGGTTAGTGCCTTAGTGGAATAGAACTGAACATGTTCCTTGAAAAAAAGCCGTCAATCAAAATAGAAGCCCAAGTATTGCTAGTAAGTCTTGGGTTTGAGAATGGGAGTGCCAATTGCTGAGAGATCCAGCTTAGGGTTGGAGTCATTATGCACTCTAGAAAAGTGAAAATTTTCTGACTTGTCATGCTCCATGACCAAGCCAAAGGATGCCATCAAGTCTGAAACTATACTATAGCTACTAGTAAGCTCCGGCAGGGTTTTGTTATATATTTTTCCCTGGGAGACCAAGAGACCATCGTTTACATAAGAAAAAGTGGAAGTATCTAAGTTGAGAGCCTGAGCTCAATGTTCAAAGAAGTAGAGAAGAGGTGCAATATAGAGTGCTAAGAGAATAGGAGAGAGAGCAGAGCTTTGTCCCACACTAACATCCGTATCACAGGCATGAGAAAGAAAGGAATTCCAGGCATACTGGGTTGATCTACCTACAAGATAGTCAGAAAAGAAATCTACTAAGCAGTCTGCAAAGCCAGAGTGTCGAAGGATCGCAGTAAGCATACTATAATTAAGGGAAGGGAAGAACTGTGCAATGTCAAAGGCAACGACACTAGTCTTGAGGCCCTTGGCCCAGCCAGAGTGAACCAAGTGAGTAAGAAAGAGACCAGCGTCTTCAGTAGACCTCTGAGCGATGCCACTAAGTTGGTTGGGATAGAGGACACTGTGCTTGACAACATCAAACTGGAGTCGCCTAGCAATCATCTTCTCAATGAGCTTGCCAAGGGTGTTGAGCAGAACAATGGGCCGAAAAGCCTTGGGAGTGTCGTAGGCTGGTTTTCCAGGCTTAGGGATAATGACAGAGACCGATTCCTTGAAGTGTCAAGGCTAGTGCTGCAGGATGATACAAGAGTTGGCGAGAAAGAGAATGCTGGAGGCACAAATACTGTCAGCTAGGATACTCTTGAGGTAACGCCAAGTGATATGGTCAGGACCTAGAGCAGAAACATTAGAACAGGCCTTAAGGGCCTCAGACATTTCTAGTATAGAGAATGATACCCATGGCCAAGGGGCCAGACATGGAACATCATCTAGAATAGACAGCTCAACTGAGCGATTAGCAGTAGCATTGTAAGACGAGTGAAGAGCATGCCACAAGTCAGGGAAAGAGTTACAGGGGAGACCTTGGTACCGAATGGCCTCCACTGCAGGTAACTTACGCTGCTTGACCTAGCTCATAAGGTCCCAAGGGCGTTTGTTAGTAGATGCAATCTCTGCAATCCTGTTGTCAAAGAAGGACCGTTTTGCAAATCTTGTAGTAAAGCAGAACAGACGCCAATCCTCTCTGGCTCCTGTGCGTCTATAAGTTGCAAGTGCATCTCTGCACTCATCGTTCCACCACTCCTTAGATCGAGTGGTAACAGTGATGTTCCTAGCATTAGCATCCCATGCATTGGAGATTACCCTAGAAACTGTTGTAGAGAGCAAGTCCAGATCGTCGACCGAATCCAGCCTGGAGAAGTTGAGAGCACAAAGTCCCATAGTGATAGAAGAGAGAAAGTCATTCTCCTCATCGCTGTCACATCTTGGGTGCCCTTGAGGCACCAAAATGAACTGCACCTCCTCTGTTTGGAGAGGCACTAGTACCAAAGCTAGATTGGTGCATGGCTAAGACCTTCTCCATAGGAAGGTCAGGAAATATATTGCAGGGACGAAAAAGGCTCTCATACTCTGGGTGAGCAGAGGCCGGAACAAACCTTGGAGTGGACTGGGAGTTTTCACTACATGTTGCTTGGGCAAAGGACTTAGGAGCCTGCTTGGGTACCTAGGGTTTGGTGACCACCTTCATGGGAGTTGGCTTGGTGGTAGTCGTCTTAGCTGATGGAGATGAAGGAGGTACTTTTAATACCACCAGAGCAGGAGTAGGCACATTCTGGGAAGGTGCAGAGAGGTTAGTAAAGGGAGGGACTTTGCCCTTGCCCTTGTGCTTTGTGTTAGTAACAGTAGTGAAGGGAGCTTCCTCTACTACTGGTTGATCAACTGCCATCTCAGTATCCAGAGACGGCTCCTGAGGTAAGTTAGGACTATAAAGAGTCCTCATTACCTCTATAAGTGAAGGAAAATCAAGCTGAGGTGAGACCTTAAAACAATTCCACCCTATTGCAAACACAGTTTGGAACCTGCTCCCAAAATAGGAGGAAACTACTCAATTGGACAGCTTCCAATGGAATGCTTCTGAATAAAGTGTGTAATATGCAATATAGACAAAGCGAGAACTTTGGCATCATTTTCTAAATAGCCAAAGTAACCAGACAAAGATGTGATATAGTGTTCACTATCCCACAAGTTACAATCATGTGTGACATTAGGTATGACAATGTCACTTGTTACTTGTTGTGACACCTGAGGTAAGCTGTCACAGTCACCTGTCATGTCACAGGTGCCTGCCACTGCACTGCCACCCTCTACTTGGAAGGATGACTCAGCTGTTTCATGGTTTAGGCCATAAAATATCAAACTGGTTGACAAAGGGGCCTGGGGGGCAGAAGTCACCCCAGAGGCAAGGCCCCTGCTCTCTTCAGCAGAAACTTGGTCATCCCAACTCATAGAATGTGTTTTCCCTTCAGGAGCAGAGAGAGAGGGAGCAGTAGGGAGCTGAAAAGGGACAATTCTGTGAAAGAGCTTGCCTATAATGATCCTTGAGACAGTAGGTGTCCTGGGACTAGGACTGACCTCCTCTTCACTTTCCTTCTTCTCAGAGAAAGAAGAGGGCTTAGGAGATGCATTCCTAGAGACCTTAGCAGCTGAGACACTCTTAAAGAAATGTCTGATAGTACGACAAGCACGAGAGCATCCTCTGGGATAAATATGTTTACCAGCCCTAGAGCTAGTACGAGAAATAAGGTTGAGTGAGTCTGGGGACTCACCAACACTAGTAGATATAGCCTGGGGACCAGGGGAACGAGCATTGGTAGTATAAGATTTATTCTGAATATTTGATTTAACCATAATGGTGGTTAGAGAGAAAAAAGGAATGTGTTGTGCAATATATATTCTTTTATAGGTTATAGAAACAACATGTCCTCAATACTGAACTTTCCCAAGTTGAATAAGAACAATTTGTTAGAACCTAGGTAATAGTGATAGCTGTAAGGTCCTAGCAACTCAGTAATACTGTGGACAACTGTAAGTGACAGAGTGTCAACTTCAAGTCCATAGGAAATTGTACATTAAGTCAGGTGATCTACTAAATAATCAATCACCAGAATATTACTGAAGGACTGTCTAGAGTACATCTAACACAATTATTATGCCTGGTCAAACAACATGATGTTAGCCCTACAAGCAAGACTCCTCTGGTTCATTGTTGATAATCAGCAATTTTTTCCTTTAAAACCTCCTTCTAGTTTTCTTATCAATGCCTTTAAGTTCAAGAAGAAACCAATATGATCTAATATAAAAGTATATTTGTTCTACTTTTTAAGATATAGCTCCTAAAGATAATAGTAGACATTTATGTCTTGTCTTTGTATAATATGGAGCTAATGTAGTTTATCCCATATTTCCTTTAAAGTAGTAGCTGTCTGAATATGTTTCTGTTATTTGAATTTAATTGCTCCATGTATCAAGCCCACAACAACAAGATCAGATTCTAACTACTATATATATTTGTTTTGTGAGCAAACCCATGCTTGGTACTTAGCAGAAATGATAGGAATAGGTAGCTTGGTAGTGTATTGTATTACTGAAGCTAGACATAGACTAAACAATATTCTTGTTATTTATGCTATCCTCTATTTTTTATTTTGCTCAAATATCTGGGATATTATCAAACAAAACCTCCTTGATAAAGAGAAAGCACTTATCCTTGATCCCTTTAGTACTGAACTCATATCTGTTTATGATCATGCCAAATACAATCATTAAGCAAATAAAAATAAGAAGAAATCCAAATCTGATCAAATGTTCTTGTTGGCCAAGTCAGTACTATCTTTGAGTTATTCTAAGAGAAACGAAAGAAGAGAAAGTAGATCTAGTTTGGGTATCTAAATGCCCTACCAATAAGTCAAACAGCAAAGGCAACAAGGGAAGAACTCACTAATCTGGTGGTTTTACAAATTTAGCTGTTGATTAGTTACAATTTCTAGAAGAATGTAAAGTATGCAAAATATTGATGGCAACTTATGACTCATTCTCTACTACTGGAATACTCCTTGACTGTGGTACCATAGCTTATATATTTACTAGCAAGCAGTACTTCTTAACATATATAAATTTTGTCAATAAATTTATAACTATAAAAGAATACAATTGTGCTCTTGTTATTAGTTAAGGGTTTGTTTGCTTTAGTGCTATATTCCCTAATAGTTATCTTAACATCATCCTCTATGAAGTTCTGCATATTCCTTATCTTGGCACAAATTTGATTAGTCTTAGTACTCTCTATTGTCAAGGAGTTTCTGTGAAGAGCTTAGATAATAGCCTTATACTCTCTAGAGATAGCAAAGAATTGTTCTGAGCCTTTCTTACTAGGTTCACTAGAATACTATACCATGTTTAGTATGTTTTTCTTGAGAGTAAAACAGCTTATCTAGCTAGCAGTTCTCTAAGTATATATCTCTAGCATTGTCAATTAGGATATTTGAGCCCCTAGGCTATCAACTCTATGCTTTGTCAGCAAATAGTCAAGGGACTAAACATTATAGCACCTCAAGACTTCAATCACCTATGCAGTAGTTATGCAAATGGGAAATCCCATTATCTTTCCTTTTCTAAGCAAGTACTCTAATATAGGACTTATTATCATGGATTTAACTAGCCCCATGTTAGTCCTAATCTGGGATAGTGTTAAGGACAGAAATTACAGTGAGAACAAAGGAGCGGAGTAGTATATAAAGGTACTCTCCAGAATAGAATAATGTACTATGCCAGAGAAGAATAGTACTTAGCAATAGTATAAAACTCTGGCGGAAAGTAGAAGATGTTGGAGTGGAGTACGACTTTGATGAACAACCTTGGCTTCAACTTATGTATTGCACCCCAGTCTCCAGCCATGAAGTAGTTGTGTATTTCAGAAGAAAGAGAAGTTATCAAAGAAAGGGTCCTAAAGAAGTGAACTAGGAGTCCAGATTAAATAGGGAGAGAGTTAGGACCAGATAACATTAATTTACAGACTGAGCAAATACACTGTAATTACTCAGTACTTATAGGAAACCCGGAATAGGAGGAGAGTAGTCTATTATGCTATCCTACTAATTATTTTTAGAAGAGTTATTAGGAGAATTAAATTACATAATTGTCAGATTTTTGGAATATGACAGTACCCTCCTTTATGGCTGAGCCCTCGAAGCTTCCATGCATAAGCAATTTAAATATCACCTAATTTTAATTTTAAAAATCCTTTAGCATGGACTTTCAACCTGAATTTCTACCATCATGTTCTTTAAGTCTACCTCGAATCTTAACCTCTCTGACTCTGACAATGAGCTCTATGAGGCTGAGTTAGCTAGAAAACATGCTGAGACAGAAACCCTGCTTCGACAGCAGGAAAAAAAGGAATACCTTGAACACTAAGCCCAAAAAGAGGCGAAAATAGTAGAGCGGAAATGATTGGAGGAAGAGGCATGGAAAAAACAGGAAGAGGAAGAGGCATGATAGAAGGAAGAGGAATGCCAGAGGGATCTGGCTCACCGTCTAGAAGTGGATCGTGTTGCTGCCATGGAACAACAATGGCGTAAAAATTGGACCAAGACCTTCTTGCCTTTCACAAACCCTCCTTCTGACGAGGAAATAAATTTAATCAACCTTCTGTCTTTGACCAAAAAGCAATGCGTTTGATACCTGCCACAAGAAACTCCAGAGGCTTGCCAATGACATGAGGAGTTGGCAAGAGAAATGGGAATGTCAGGTGTTGGTGAAGGAAGTCCATATGAGAGGTATACAGACTTTGGGATACTTTGTATTCCTTAAAATTTGCCGTAAGTATTTGTTTGAATTTTTTCTCTCTCTGCTAATTATTTGTAGTTATGCAACTTCATGCACTTCTTGTACCAAGGCCAAGGCTGCCTGTAAACCTTTCAACACAGACAAGGCACAAGCAAAAGCTAAGGCAGAAATGGTCTGGAGGTCAAAAGCAAGGAGATTGAAGCAATAGACAGATGCAGAGTAGAAGGCAGAGATATCGAGAAAGTTGGAGGAATTGAGTAAGCTAAGAGGATTGAGAAAAGATATTTGGAGAATCGCGGTAGCATTGGAGAAACTGGCTAGCATAGAGGGCTAGGATTCTGAGGATGAACAGTTTTCGTGGCCAACGTCTGAGGAAGAGGAGACAGAAGTACAGGAAGACAGGGAAAAAGGAAAACAGAGGGAGAAAAAGATAGCCAAATTGAAGGGTGAAGAAGAAAATGAAATGGAGGGTGTGAAAAAAGAGAGTAGTAGTTTTTCTCCAGTCACGTATTCTGTTGGTACCAGAATTTTGTAATGTTTTTTCTTGAATTTTATTTCATTTTCTGTGGGTATAAAATAGATGTGAGTGAAAATAGTTGATGAACTAGAATACAAGTATTGGATGTTGCACGAGAGAACTTTGTAAGAATACCAGTGTGTGTGGACTTTGCAACAAAAATTGCTTTAAGTTTGAGTATTAGACTGTAACAAAAACTGCAAAGTGGAATATAAGTAATCTAGTCAGTGCAACAGAAACTGCACTCCAAAAATATATATAGGATTCATCATTATTATCGCCTCTTCCTTTCCCTCTAACCATCACTATGGTTAAATCAAATATTCAGAATAAATCATCTGCTACCAATGCTCGTCCCCCTGGTCCCCAGGCTACTCCTACTAGTGTTGGTGAGTCTCCAGACTCACTCAACCTTATTTCTTGTGCCAGCTCTAGAGCTGGTAAACGCGTTCATCCCAGAGGACACTCTCGTGCTCATCGCACTGTCAGACGCTCCTCCAGGAGTGTCTTAGCTGCTGAGGTCTCTAGGAATGTATCTCCTGAGCTCTCTTCTTCCTCTGAGGAGGAGGAAAGTGAAGAGGAGGAGATTAGTCCTGGTCCCAGGACACCTACTGCCTCCAAGATCATTACAGGCAAGCTCTCTCACAGAATTGCCCCTCTCCAGCTCCCTGCTGCTCCCTCTCCCTTTGCTCTTGAAGGGAGAACACATTCTATGAGTTAGGATGACCAAGTTTCTACTGAGGAGAGCAGGGGCCTTGCCTCTGGGGTGATTTGTACCCCCCAGGCCCCTTTGTCAACCAGTTTGATGCCTTATGGCCCAAACCATGGAACAGCTGAGTCATCCTCCCAAGTGGAGGGTGGCACCTGTAATATGACAGGTGACTATGACGGTTCAATCACACGTGACCATGATAGCTTACCTTAGGCGTCACAACCCATGACAAGTGATATTGTCACATCTAATGTCACACATGATTGTGACTTGTGGGATGGTGAACACTATGTCACATCATTGTCTGGTCACTTTGGCTATTTAGAGAATAATGCCAAAGTCCTTGCCTCGTCTATATTGCGTATTGCACATTTTATTCAAAAGCATCCTATTAGAAGCCGTCCCATTGAACAGTTTCCTCCTATCTTAGGAGCAGGTTCCATTATGTGGCACTTGTTCCAAACTGTGTCTGTAGTGGGGTGGGATCGTTTTAAGGTCTCATTTCAACCTGATTCTCCTTCACTTGTGGAGGCAATGAGGACTCTCTATGGTCCTAACTTATCCCAGGAGCCGTCTCCAGATACTGAGATGGCAGTTGATCAACCAGTAGTGGAGGAAGCTCCCTTTACTACTGTTACTAACAAAAAGAGCAAGGGCAAGGGCAAAGTCCCTCCCTCTACTAACCCCTCTGCACCTTCCCAGAACGTGCTTACTCCTGCTCCAGTGGTGTCGAGAGTGCCTCCTCTACCTCTACCAGCCAAAACAGCTACTGCCAAGCCCACCCCCGTGAAGGTGGCCACTAAACCCCAAGCATCCAAGCAGGTGCCTAAGTCCTTTGCCCAAGCGGCTCGCAGTGGAAACCCCCAGTCCACTCCAAGGTTTGCTCTGGCCTCTGCTTACCCAGAGTATGAGAGCCTTCTTCGTCTCCGAGATATGTTTCCCGACCTTCCTATGGAGAAGGTCCTTGCCATGCACCAGTCTGGCTTTGGTGCTAGTGCCTCTCTAAACAGGGGAGGTGCAGTTTCTTCTGGTGCCTCAAGGGCACCCAAGATGACAACGCATGGGCCTACTAGGTGCCAAGTGTTGATTCCACTCAACACTCCTACTGCAGAGGTCATTGTGGCAAATGCTACTACTGCAGTTGAGTCCTATAACAGGGGCTTGGTTGAGGCTCACTCTGTTAAAACCTGGACAGTGGTGACAGCTGTGAGGTCCTAGCAACTCAGTAGCACTGTGGACAACTGTAAGTGACTTTATTGAAAGAGACAATAGTTAACTATCACCTGTGGACAACTATAAGTGACAGAGTGCCAACTTCAAGTCCACAGGGAATTACACATCAAGTCAGGTGACCTACTACATAATCAATCACCAAGATATTACTGAGGGACTGTCTAGAGCACATCTGA
>Ga0153996_1000739_pt1 | contig 14364 bp, 21 predicted proteins | sample TSNC080MetaG_FD_104728 | JGI IMG/M metagenome (GOLD analysis project Ga0153996, IMG submission 104728) | Attine ant fungus gardens microbial communities from North Carolina, USA - TSNC080 MetaG | ecosystem: Host-associated > Fungi > Mycelium > Unclassified | place: USA: North Carolina, Lumber...
AGCAAGCGAGGGGGTGCTCTGGTGATTGAGATTATTGCAGTTAGAAAAGCGACTCCGGAAGAGATAAAGGAATTTGAAAAGAAAAAGTCCTGCGCCGGCAAGCAAACAGGACAACAGTAACTAACAATAATTACTATAGCCTTATTATAGGCAGGAAAGGCAGGAAAGTCAATGGTAAAAGGAATCATTCGTCACGTTGACGATTTGGGCAGGGTCGTAATCCCAAAAGAAATAAGAAGGGCTTTAAGGATTAAAGAAGGCGACGCCTTGAACATTTTAGTGGAGGGAAACGGGATCCGCATGAGAAGGGCGGAAAAAAGCTGCATAAGCTGCGGAACCGAAAGTAAAGAGCATCTGCGGGAGCATGACGGCATGTACATGTGCGGGGAATGCCTGAAGAACTTTATGCCGGGAGAAAAAGACGATGAAAGACGGTAAAATACAGAGCATTGGTAGAAATTTATGAGGAATCAGCGCTGTCCATGCGACAAATTGCCAGTGAGATTATCTTGTAGGGCAGGGATTTCATTGTTTATGACAAGGAGGATTAGAAAGTTGAAAGAAATCAAGATTAAGAAGCTATGCATTGAAAATTTTAAGGGCTGCCGAAATTCAGAAATCCAATTCGGAAAAGAAGCTTACATATACGGAGCAAATGCTGCTGGCAAGACAACCATCATGGACGCATTTACGTGGCTGTTGTTCGGGAAAGACAGTAAGGGAGCAGAAAAATTTAACATCCGGCCACTGGATTTTCTTGGACAGATGATAAATAACGTGGAAATCGTTGTGGAATGCGTATTGGACATTGACGGAAAAGAAACCACTCTCAAGAAGATACAGAAGCAGAAGTGGGTGAAAAGGCGCGGGACGGATGTCACGGAGCTGCAGGGCAACGTCAATGAAATGGAGATCAACGGCTACCCGGCCAGCGAGTCCGAGTATAAGAAGTGCGTCTCTGAAATCGTGGAGGAATCGGCATTTAAGCTACTGACGGATACAAGGGCATTTGCCACCCTGCCTTGGAAAAAACAGAGGGACGTACTGGTCAAATTGGTATCCGAGGTTACGGACGAAGACGTGCTGCAGGTGAATGGAAAACACTACGAATCTGTTCGGGACGATCTGGAGGAGGCTCCTATAGGGAAGTGCCACGAAAAGGCAAAGAAGATCATGTCAAAGCTAAAAGAACGTCAAAAAGAACTGCCAACACGGATTGACGAGGCAAATAAGTCCCTGATTGAAATTCCGGATCTGGCAGAGATGGAGCTGCAAAGGAATGCATTGACGGAGCTGCTGGAAGAAGTACAGAAGCAGCGTGACGATGTTTCCCGATCCTACAAGGTAGTAGAAGATTTACAGGGGGAAGTTCTGGCCGCACAGAGAGAAATTACCAGGCTTGAACAGGCAGCGAATGACGGATTAAGCCAGCGCCGCAGAGATGCGAGGAAACTGTATGATGATGCAATGGAAAGGCAGAACATCCTTTTCAGGAAAAAGGAGAATGCATCCACTCGAATCGCCGATGTCGAAAAAGATATTGAACGCCTGGAAGGGGAACGCATCAGTTTGGGTGAGCAGTGGAAAGCCGCCAGGGCAAGCGCCATGGACGAATCAGAGACCATTTGCCAGGTGTGCGGACAGTCATTGCCGGATGATAAAGAGAAGGAAATCATCGCAGGTTTTGAAAAGAGAAAGCAAGAACGGATTGACTCCGTGACCAATTCAGGAAATCGCGTCAAGAAGAATATAGAGGATTGCAAGGCAAGAGCCAGGGAACTGAATATAGAACTGGAAATTCTGAAAGAGGAATGGACCAGAGCGATGCAGGAGACTTCCAGGACATATACCGCTATACAGGAGGTTCCAGACAAAATAGATATGTCTGATATCCCGGAACACGCTAAAAAACTGGCAGAGATCGAAGTCTTGAAAAAGAAACTGGCTTCCTTGGACTCGGGAGAAGCCATCCGGAAGCAATTATCTGAAAAGGATGTGAAAATCAGGGCAGATTTGAACGCAGTCAACCGAAAATTCGCAGAAGCCGAGGCTGGCGAGGACATGAATGCCCGGACGCAAGATCGCCTGAAAGAGCTTCAAGCGGAGCAGAAGGACATCGGCCAGAAAGTGGCTGACCAGGAGAAGAAAGTCTTTCTTCTGGAAGAATTCCAGAGGGCGAAGATGGATCTGCTGTCCTCAAAAGTCAATCAGAAATTCACATTTGTAAGTTTCAAACTTTTTGACATGCAGATCAATGGCGGCATGAAAGACACCTGTGAAATGATGGTGGAAGGGGTACCGTATTCTTCCCTGAACAACGCCGCAAGGATCCAGGCGGGTTTGGATATGATCAGGGCTTTGTCAGAGCTGTATGGCGTATCAGTGCCTGTATGGATTGACAATCGGGAATCCGTGACGGAGATCCCGGAAGTGGACAGCCAGATTATCAACCTGATTGTATCACCGGAAGATAAAATATTGAGAGTGGAGGAAAATTGATATGGCAAATGAAGTACAGGCCCAAATGAAACTAGGAATCAGCCAGGCAGGGCTGGACTATGTGGTTAAGCAGCTTGATGAGCGGAAATCAACAGGATTGTATTTTCCGGACGGCTACAGCATCCAGAACGCCATGCAATCAGCTTATCTTATGCTTAGAGAGGCGGAGGACAAGAATGGGAATGCCCTTCTGTCCGTATGCACCCAGGATTCCGTTGTCCAATCCCTAATGCAGATGGCCACGCAGGGGCTGAACCCGGCTAAGAAACAGTGCTATTTTGTGGCTTATGGAAATAAATGTAAGCTGGTACCGTCTTATTTCGGGACACTGGCTATACTGAACCGGGTGAAGAACCTGGAACGCCAGCCGGTGGCAAACGTGGTTAGAGAAGGTGATGTGTTTGAATATGGGTATGATCTGGACACGCTTGATTTGAGGATACACAAGCATGAAACCAGGATTGAAAACCTGGATAACCCTGTAATTGCCGCATACGCCGTAGTCACAACCGATAAAGAGAGAGTAGTCGAGATAATGAGCAAAAGCCAGCTAGAGAAGGCGTGGGCACAGGGGCAGGCATGGAAGTCAGCAGAGAAGTATAAGAGCGAGTCAAAGACCCATGCAAATTTCTCAGAGGAAATGGCAAAAAAAACGGTCTTAAATAGAGCCGCCAAGAAGCTGATCAATGCAACCGATGACAGTTCCATCATGTCAGACGATGTGGTCGGCGCATTTAATGAGACAGGCGGGAATGATACGTTGGATGTTGTCGCAGAACAGTTCGAGGTAGACATTAAACAGGCGAATTCAGTCCCATTTCCGGCAGAGCAAATAGAAGAAAAATCGGCTGAAAAACAATTGGATAAACCGAGAAAGGGGAGAGAAAAAGAACCTGATAAAAAGCTGAAGCCGGAGCCTTCAACCGTAATGGAACAAGAATGTATACAGGAAGAAATTCCAGATTTCATGGGGTGACTGATATGAGATTGCACGTGATAGGTTCATCGTCAAAGGGAAACGCCTATGCCTTGGAGGGGGAGGATGAGATTCTTCTCCTTGAAGCTGGGATGCCGTTTAAAGAGGTGAAAAAGGCAATTAATTGGCAAGTGTCAAAAATAGCCGGTTGTTTCGTCAGCCATGTTCATAATGACCATGCCGGATATATAGACCAATATACAAATCAAGGATTTCCGGTATGTATAGAAAAGGAAATGGGTTATTCCATTCTCCATGCGAGTAAAGCATATACAAAGACGGAATTCCATGTGGAGGCATTTCCGCTTCCGCATTATGGGACGCCAAACTTTGGATTCCTGATAAGACATCCAGAGATGGGAAAGACACTTTTCATGACGGATTTTGAGTATTGCAAGTATGATTTCAGCGAGATAGGCGTCAATCACATCCTTATAGAAGCCAACTACGGCAAGGAGAATTTAGACAGGAGAAATCCAAATTCTGACCACGTAATTCTAGGCCATGCCGAGATCGGAACCACTGCCGAGTTTGTGCGCAAGAATCGGACGGCAGGGCTTCGGAATGTGATTTTATTACACCTGTCTGACGGAAACAGCAACGTAAACATGTTTAAGGAACGGATCCGGGAGGCTGCAGGAGCCGGAGTGATCGTTGATGCAGCAAATGCGGGAAAGACGTTTGAGTTATCATTAGAGCCATTTTGAATATAAGAAAAAGTAATGTTTAACTGGTTAGATTTTAAATAGAAGCTTACAAACCAAACACAAACAGAAAGGAAATGAAATGGAAAAAATCAATTTAGATACATTTGCGGGCGGTGCTCTGCAAGAGAAATTCGATGATGCGATTGGTAAGATTTTGAAAAATATGCAGGACCCTAACACCCCATGGAAAGTGAAGAGGGCGATTACTATTGAAATTGGTTTTTCACAAAATGAAGACCGTGACGATGCCCAGGTGGATGTTTCCGTCAAGACCAAAGTCGCACCGACATCCCCTGTCGGTACCAGGATCGCAATTGGGACTGACCTGAAAACAGGTGAGATCTTTGCAGAGGAATACGGTAAGCAGATCAGGGGGCAGATGTCCATAAATGATATTGAAGAAGGCAAAAATGTGGTTGATTTCAAGAAAGCCATTCAGGCATAAGGAGGAAATTAAAAATGATCAAAGAAGCGTTGGAATACATTGTTGGATTGAGGAAACCGGAAGTTGTAGAAATCCATGGCGAGAAATATGTAGATAAAAATCTTGAAAGGATCGCACACAACCCAAAAGCCAGGACGATCACCATGTCGACACTGACAAGTCTTGTAGAATACATAAAGGCAAATGTAGATACGATGGACGACAAAATGATTATCCATGTGCAGGACCCGAAAACGGTATCCCTTTATTCCTGTCTCGACATTGACCGTATCAGGGAATATCTTGTTACTGTAGATGCGCAGCTGCCTGGATTTAGTTATGGAAATTATATGGATCATGAATCCTTTCTGATTGCGATGCAGTCAAAATTTATTTCCGGAGATGACTTAGAAGAAATTTTAAGGTTTGCAGGGACGGTTCGGTCTGACTCCGTGGCAGAGTATGGAGACGATGGCGTTTCACAGAAATGCACGATAAAAACCGGTATTGCTACGGTTGGCGATGCAATCGTGCCGAACCCGGTGAAGCTTAGACCGTATCGAACATTTTTGGAAGTAGAGCAGCCGCAAAGCAAGTTTGTATTCCGAATGAAGCAAGGTGGTTCAGGGGCGGTTTCGTGTGCTATTTTCGAAGCAGACGGCGGAGCCTGGAAGAATGCCGCCATGCGGAACGTACAGGAATATTTGCAAATGGAACTTGACGATATTCCTTGGATTACCGTAATTTCATAAAAAAATAATGCGGGGCGTTTCGGCGTCCCGTGACCGACAGGTGGTGATGATTTTGGAGATACAAACTGATAGTAGGGAAAAAGCCAGGGCGATAGAAAAAATTTTAGGTGAGTTTTCCAGACAGGGGATCAACTATTTTGTTTCAAAACTCTATGTTGGAGACTATGTGAGCCTGGATAACAGCCGCCTGGCAATTGACCGGAAACAAAATTTAACCGAGGTATGTGGGAATATGTGCCAGCAGCATAAACGCTTTATGGAGGAAATCAAAAGGGCGCAGGAAATGGGGATCCAGCTTGTGATCCTGGTGGAACACAGCCCATATATAAAGTCTATTGATGACGTTGAAAAATGGGTGAACCCAAGGAATAAGCAGTGGGAAAAAAATGTCAGGGATCAGATAAGAGCAGGGCGGAATATGCCGATTGAGGATGTCGTTTCGATTGCGAAATACCGTGGGTACAAGGTTCCGGCGCCGCCGACTACCGGAAAGTCTCTGGCAAGATTCATGCGGACAACCGCTGAAAAGTACGGGGTACGCTGGGAATTTTGCAGCAAGAGCCAGACCGGGAAGCAGATCATCGAAATTTTGAGGGATGGCTTATGACCAAGGAAGAGATCAAGCGATTTTATTCCATGCGGGATATTTTGGAGCAGTACGGGATCCGTCCGAACAGGGGCGGGTTCATCAACTGCCCATTCCACAAAGAAAAAACAGCATCCATGAAAATATATGAGGATTCGTTCCATTGTTTCGGGTGTATGGAGGGCGGAGACCAGATTGATTTTGTGATGAAGATGGATAGCCTGACCTTTCCGGAGGCTTTCCTTTCTCTGGGCGGCTCCTACGATACGGGGAACAAGGAAGAAATGCGTCGGAAGATCAAAGCCGCTGAAATAGAGAGGGAAAACAAACAAGCCATGAAAGAAGCGGAGCAACGCCGGAAAGACGAAAATAACCGTCTTATTACTCTTTTAAAAAATGGTTTGGATTGTTTTCCAGTCTATTCAGATGAATGGTGCTATTGCCAAAATGAGCTGTTGCGTCAAATTTATATCCATGAAATTCTAAGCGGAATAGGGTATTGCCAGGGCTGGGGGGTGGTATAGTGCTGCCATTGAAAGAATTAACAAAAGAGACAATTATGTCGGAAGAGGTGTTTGATGAGATTTTTTCCCAGAAAGACGAAATCCAGAAAGCAAGGCTGATTGCGTCCCTGGCGGACCGGGCGGCAGAACTCAAGGTTAGGAAAAATTTTGAAAATCTGGTAAGGGTTTATACGAATGCGGAGAAGAAGCGGGCAGGGAATGGCATATCACTGGTTGAGAACTGGACGAACTTCACCGGCGGCAAGTACGACCGTATGAAGTGCCGGAACTGGATCGCTGCGGATGATGGGATATACATGGGGAATTCCAATACGAGCACCATGGATATTCTGGCGTGCTATCATCCGATTTTGCCAATAGAGCGGCTAAAAAACCTTGAAACCGGAGAAGAACAGATAAAATTAGCCTACAAACGAAATAATTACTGGTCTGAAATTTTAGTGCCTAAAACAATGGTAACATCTGCAAACAAGGTTGTCGCTCTCTCCGGTCGGGGGATTGCAGTGACCAGCGAAAACGCCAGGCATTTAGTGAGATATTTGTCGGATGTAGAGAATTCAAATGAGGAATCCATAGGGGTTCAATATTCAAGTTCAAAGCTGGGGTGGGTTGGTGATGGGTTCCTGCCCTACGACAAAGACATTGTATTTGACGGAGATATCCGGTTTGGGCAACTGTTTGAAAGCATTTCAGCCAAGGGGGACAGGGCGGCATGGTATAGTCATGTAAAAGAGCTGCGCCGATCCGGAAGAATGGAAATCAAGTTCATGATGGCGGCATCGTTCGCCAGCGTTCTTCTATATCTGCTCGGCGGTCTGCCCTTTTTCGTGGATCTCTGGGGCGAAACCGAAGGGGGAAAGACGGTTATGCTCATGCTGGCGGCCAGCATATGGGCTAACCCGGATGAAAGCCGGTATATAGGGGATTTTAAGACCACGGATGTCGCTTTGGAAGCCAGGGCGGATATGCTGAACAACCTGCCTATGATTTTGGACGACACGAGCAAAACATCAAACCGGATCCGTGACAACTTTGAGGGATTCATATATGACCTGTGTTCTGGAAAAGGGAAAAGCCGCTCCAATAAGGACCTTGGCATCAATAGGGAGAATCGTTGGCGGAATTGTATTCTGACAAATGGAGAGCGCCCGCTATCCGGCTACGTCTGCCAGGGTGGTGCAATCAACCGAATTATTGAGGTCGAGTGCGGGGATAAGCTTTTTAAAAACCCACAGTACACGGTAGAAATGGTTAAGAAAAACTACGGATTTGCTGGAAGTGATTTTATAAACGTCCTAAAATACATAGGCGTACAGGGGATCAAGGACATACAGAGGGAAATCCAGGCGCAGCTATCGGATGACGACAAGATGCAGAAGCAGTCCATATCACTGTCTATGGTGTTGACGGCTGATAGGATCGCTACGGACTACCTTTTTAAAGACGGTCAGTATATTTCCATGAATGAATCTAAAAAGCTTCTGATCGACCGGAATGAGCTGTCAGAGAATGAACGGTGTTACCAGTACATCATGGGCGAAGTAACGATCAACTATCTGAAATTCGTTGACTCATCTCCGACTACAGAAAAATGGGGGATGTTCAGCGAAGATTACAAGGAATATGTGATTTTGTTTTCAAATGTATTGGATTCGATCTGCAGCAAGGGAGGATTCTCAAAAAAATCATTCCTCTCATGGGCAAACAGGGAGAAACTGTTATGCACGGATCCGGGAAAGACACAAAAGACATGGAGGGTCAACAGGAGACCAACGAAGTGCTATTTTATCAGGATGGATACGGACATTCCGGCAGATGACAATAAATTTATACCAGTTCCGGATGAAATTCAAGATAAATTGCCATTTCACTGATTGCAAAAGCCAAGTTGTTACCCCTGTTACCTCGTTACCTGACGAAATTTATATATATATAAATTTATATACATATACACCAAAATAAGAGTACATATAAAAATCCTCTTATATATTAAAAAACCTTGGGTAACAGAGGTAACAGCATAAGAAAGATAACTTGAAATGCGTATAATACTGGGTTTTTAACGTTACCTAAACCGTTACCTACTTAAATAAATTCCGGTAACAGAGGGAACATGTGGGGGTTAAACATGGTAGACCACGAGAAAATTAAATCAATTACAAATGATGTATATAACAGGTTTTATTTAGCTATAAAAAATTTGGATTTATCTTACGAATCCTGGGAGAAGATTATTAGTCTGTCAAATGAGGTAGCAGGGAAGCATAATGATGACCGTCTATGCAAGGATCTTTTACTGGCTTATACGGATGAATTCGAGCGGGCAAGTATGAATGGAGGAAGAAAGTGAACGGAATTAGTGAAGAACAGGTAAAAGAATGCCCTCATTATGAACATGAAAAGGAATTTGACGAACACATATGCCATGCAGATGAAACAGAAGAGTGTCCGGAAGGATTTAGGGAGACATGCAAATATGAACCAGAGTTAATGCAAGAAGATATGTATCCTGGGGAATTTGGCTTATATTGAGCCGAATTGGAATTGGAGGGACATTAATGCCAAAATATGAAGTGGAATTTGCTAATTTCAAAACGGTTACGATTGAAGCAGATAGCAAAGAAGAAGCAAATGATAAAGCAGCGATAATGGAAGATGATGATATTGAATACAAATGTCACACCGACAGTGGTTATGAGATTTGGAATGAAGCAAGATTAATTGAGGATTAAAACCAAGAGAAAGGAGAACAGTTCCGGCCGGATAAAAGGGTACCCTTTCTTTGTGAAAAAAATGAGTACGGTATATACATTTAAGGAAATTATGGAGGAGCAGAAAAAGCCCCTTGATTATAAGATTCAAAAAGCGATCGAAGCAATTGGGCAAGGTTTTGAGTTATCAAAAAGCGCAGTAGGCGTTGCATTTAGTGGGGGCAAGGACTCCACCGTTCTGTGGCATTTGATACGGACGCACTTCCCGGAAGCGCAATACCATGTGATTTTCGGAAACACGACAGTGGAGTTTCCTGAAAGCTTGAAATTCGCAAAGAAGTTAGGTTCTGAATGGAGTAACGAGAATGTGAAATTTCACGAGGTTTTGCCAGGCAGGCTGACGGAGGACGGATTGAAGTACGAAGCACAGAAAGAAGTGCTTGAATGGCTGATAAAGGAGGAAAAAATCGGTGAAGTTTTGAAAAAAGATGGAAAACTGAAATCAACCTTATCCCTGGAAAAGAAAGCCACACCGGAAATGTGGGAGGACTTCAGGAGAAGGGGACTTGTCTGGAAGAAAGGCACGATGAAATCATTCAACTGGTGCGTGGATCAGTACGGCTATCCGATTCTCGGTAAGGCAGCTTCAAAGCTTACGGCAAAAAGGATCAACATTGACTGTTTCCTACGATTTTCAAAGTCGGAATCAGAGAAGCAGGAAACATTGGAGTATTATGATCTGATCCGTCATGTTAAGACATCCAACCATTGTTGCTCAATCCTTAAAAAAGAACCGTCGGAAAAGAAGCAGGCGGAGCTTGGCGTCGACGTGATCATGAAGGGATTGATGGCGTCGGAAAGCCACGCAAGATTATTGTCGTTCGCTACCAGGGGCTATATCTTTAAAAGTCACAGACCGCATGCGCCGGAATTCTATCACGTTTCACCACTTGGAATATGGCGTGACGAGGATATTTGGGAGTACATACGTCGATTCGAAGTTCCCTATACCACACTGTATGATATGGAGTACGTGGACAACAAGGGAGAAACACGCAATATTAAAAGGAACGGGTGCGTTGGGTGCTGTACAGACATAGCATTCAAGGATAACCACATGTCCGTGTTACGGCAGACGCATCCGGAACGTTGGGAGCAACAGATGAAATCAGGTCTGGGAGAGCAGCTGATGAACCTCCAAAAATTCAAAGGCAATGGACGGATAAATTATCTGAATGTTGCAAAAAACATTGATGATGCAATGGATATGAGACCATGCGCCTTTGATGAAATTGGAGAACGTATAGTGATGGACGATATAACGTCAAGTAAATACGATAGCGAGAGTTAAGGAGGAAGACGGATGCCTGAATATTTAAAATTTAGATGCTGCATGTGCCCGAACGAATACGGAGATGAACAAAACCCCGTCTGCAAGGCAGGTAACCCATGCCGATTTGTAAAGACCTACATGGACAGTCGCGGATGGCTGTACCGGGTGATGTGCGGAATCGGGGCAGACAGTTATAAGGCAAGATGCAATAAACCAGGGGGAAACGGCTGGAAGTGCTGTTCATTCCTGCCTTGGCGGAATTCATTTGACGAGGCGCAGGCAGACTTGAATGCGCATGCTGAAAAGAAAGGATGGAAGGAATATGAATACAAGAATACAAGCACTTATCTCGGTGGACATCGAACGTAACAGACAGGACGAAAAATGGGGGGAGCAGAATCACGATCCCCAATATTGGACCGGAATACTCATGGAGGAAGTAGGGGAATATGCCGAAGCGGTAAACGAAACCGTATTCGACAATGGATCGGATAAGGGCGGTTATGATAACATGATGACCGAACTGACGCATGTTGCCGCCGTTGCCGTGGGCGCAATGGAGTGTTTAATGCGGAATAACCCTGAACTGCTGAAAGAAGCGGATCAGGAAGCCGGGCAAACAGCTTTACGCCCTGCTACGTGATGAAATGATAAAGAAAGGATGGGCAAAATATGAAGAATAAATTAGTTGACCTGAACAACCACTTGTTTGCGCAGCTGGAACGGTTGGGCGACGAGGATCTGGCAGGCGAAAAATTAAACGAGGAAATTAACAGGGCCAAGGCGGTAACGGACGTCGCCGGGCAGATTATTGCAAATGGCAATCTTGCCTTAAAGGCAGAAATAGCGAAGGGCGATTATGTAAGTGCTGCCAATTTCAAGACTCCGGAAATGCTGGAGGTTTAGGCATGCATAAATATACGGCAGAGCAGAAAGAATTCCTGAAAGCAAATGTATACGGGCGCAGCCATGCGGAACTGACAGAGCTGTTTAACGGCAAATTCGGACTTCAACTAGAACGATCACAGATTGCAGCCTTTATAAAAAACAATAAGCTGAATACCGGAAGGGACGGACGTTTTAAATCCGGACACGTGCCGGCGAATAAAGGGAAAAAAGGAATGGGCGGATGGGAACCGACGCAGTTTAAAAAGGGCAACAGGCCATGGAACTATAAGCCGGTTGGGACGGAAAGGGTTAACGGGGATGGTTACGTTGACATAAAGGTTGCAGATCCGAACAAGTGGAAAGGGAAGCACATCCTGCTATGGGAGGCCGCCAACGGACCGGTACCCAAAGGGCATGTCGTCATATTTGCGGATAGTAATAAACGCAACTTTGATTTAAACAACCTGCTTTTAGTTTCGAGGAAAGAATTAGCCGTGTTAAACAAGCACAATCTGATACAGGGAGAGACGGAGCTTACGAAAGCGGGGGTTATCGTAGCGGACATCTATTTGAAAATAGGCGAGCGTAAACGTAAAAAGTAAAAGAGGGGGGAGAGCGTTGGACAAAGAAAGCTTGAAGGATTATCAGAAGTCAGAGCAGAAAATAAAGAGCCTGGAAAGGCGGATAGAGAATTTAAAGAAGATGGCGGCCAGATATGAATACGGAGCCGTGAAAGGATCCAACCCTGACTTCCCGTATCAACCGATGTCTTTCCACGTGTCAGGCTATAACATCCGGGAGGATGAGAAGAAAAGGATCCGGATCAAGAACCTTGAATCCCGGTTGAAGAAACAGAAGGCGGCGGCTGAACAGGAGCGTCTGGAAGTGGAGGAGTTTATAGCGGGAATTGAAGATACTACGACTCAACTTGTATTTACATACTGTTTTCTGGATGGAATGAATCAGGATGAGGCCGCTAAAAAGTTGCATATAGATAGGAGCAGGGTAAGCAGAAAAATTGATGATTATTTAAAAACGCACACAAAGCACAAAAATTAATGATATAATAGGGAGTATGAAAGTACGTCCAAACGGCTTTCGTTCATAAATTCCCCATACATTTTTGAAAACGTCCTGCATATGCGGGGCGTTTTGTTGTTGCATTATGCTATATTGTGGTATAAAATGGAAAAAAATGTATGGAGGAATAATAATATGAGTATTCAGGATAGGCGAGAACTATTTAAACAAATAGAGAACGCAAGAAATTCTAAAGTATTATTATATGTTACCAGTGATAGACAAGGGATGGAAACACAAATTGCGGAGGATGCCACGGGTCATTTTGTTGAGCATTTGGATAAAATAGGAGTTGTTGATAAAATCACCCTTATATTATATACAAATGGTGGAAACACACTATCCGCATGGAATATTGTGAATCTGATTAGACAATTTTGTGAGGATTTTGAGGTTATAGTTCCTGTTAGAGCGAGAAGTGCGGGCACTCTTATGTGTTTGGGTGCTAACAGAATTGTAATGACGAAACAAGCAACACTGGGACCAATAGATCCTAGTGTTAATACTCCTCTAAATCCGGAGATTGTAGGAGCGGGACCACATGCGAGAGTGCCAGTCAGTGTTGAAGCGATAAAGGGTTACTTAGAATTGGCAAAACACGAACTTAGCATTAAGGACGATATTGCATTAGCTAGTATATTTAGCGATTTGTCAAATAAGGTGCATCCATTGGTGTTAGGAGAAGTATATCGCGCTATTGGTCAAATACAAATGTTAGCCGAAAAATTATTGGTCAATCAAGTCAATGATGCCGATAAAGTGCAGAAAATTATTTCGTTCCTGTGTAGCGAATCGGGAAGTCATGACTATACAATTAATAGACGGGAGGCACAAAATAATTTGGGTCTATGTATAGAAAAACCTAATGATACACTTTACAATCTGATTAAATCCACATATAATAGCTTTAAAGAAGATATGGAGTTAGGAATACAGTTTGATCCAAATACCTACTTGGGTGCCAAGAATCAAGTTCCCTATGTGGCATATAGAGGGTTAATTGAAAGCGTGGCTGGCGGAACGGACGCATTTACCACAAATGGCAACTTAACAAGAGTCAATATAAGTACCGGTAATGGTCAGCAGATTGCAATTAATGATCAAAGAACTTTTGAAGGGTGGAAACATTATGAACATGACCAACACTAATTTAGTTTATCTTAATTACAGAACTACAGCTATATCCAGGCCTAATATGGAGAATAGCTCAAAATCAGATAGTTTAATTAATATTATTAAGAATAATAATATTATATACGATACGTTAATACCGCAACAAACCGTGATGATGAAAAAATAATCTGAGGGATATAAATACTATATAATTATAGCAATGAGCACTCGCTATACGGTCGTGTGCTTTTTCCTATAGGGGAAAGATAAAAGGCAGTCGCATGACCGCCTTAATCCCGACAAAGTTCATCAAGCGTGACGTCAAGGGCATCCGCTAACTTAATAAGCGTGGACGCCCTGCCATCTCCACGGCGTTCGAGGTCCTCAATTGTACGGATGGGAACACCGCTTAACTTTGAAAGGGCAGGGACAGAAAGTCCCTTATCCTTCCTTATAGTCCTAAGTTTCATTTTGAGCCTCCTTTGCGCTGCATGATTACATTGACTATGATGGTTACGGCTGCCGCAGCAGCGGAGACAAGCACGGCGATATCCAGAGCGGATAAGTGCTTGTAATCAACATTCAGCAGAGCCATCAGGCATGCAACCAGACAAACAGCGTGCATAGATTTGATATTGTTTTTCATGTGCATTTGGAGTATACTATTTGTAGGGAGGGGCTTGCGCCCCTGACCCTACTTCAGGTCTTTGTCCTTCAAGTTTCGCCTTATCCAGTAGATTGCCATTCCGCTGTAGGCTATTGCTTGGAGGA
>Ga0153996_1000740_pt1 | contig 14336 bp, 14 predicted proteins | sample TSNC080MetaG_FD_104728 | JGI IMG/M metagenome (GOLD analysis project Ga0153996, IMG submission 104728) | Attine ant fungus gardens microbial communities from North Carolina, USA - TSNC080 MetaG | ecosystem: Host-associated > Fungi > Mycelium > Unclassified | place: USA: North Carolina, Lumber...
ACCCTTGATAAAATAATAAATTAATTTTCAGCGTTTTGCATATATAGATGTTTTGGAGTTCAGCCGCTAGGCTGAACTGTTACGACCTGACTTAGATGATGTACCATTACACCGTTCCCTCATTCTAATTACTTTATGCAATCTTCTGCTCAAACTGCCAACCGTTTAAAACCAACCGATAGGATTCAACTTCTACAGGTGATATAATGGGATCGTTTGGGATTGATACTAATGTTAGTGACAATAATAGCAAGGAGATCAGAGACTCCCTAAAATCATCAGGGCAACGGCATATTCACAATACAAGCTGGCATGCTTATGCCTTTTATCTCCCGTAAATAGCTGAGTCCTCCGTTTTCCTCATCTCTTAGGTAAACAGCGATATGATCCGTATCACGGTTGGCGCAGAGGAGGTAACGGTCATGGGAGACAAGGATAAAATCTCTCGGATGCTGCCCTCCACACGGAAAATTCAAAATACGCTTTATCCGTCCATCCATAGCCACCTTATATACCGCAATATCATCAGCCCCACGGTTGGAACTATAGAGATATTTTCCGTCTCCGCTGATACGTATAGCAGCGCCGATGGAGTAGTCCTCGTTCCGGCAGAGCGCACTTTCCTTTCCGACAATTTCAAATCCCGACTCTCCGCTATACTTCACGCTAAAAACCTCTGATGAAAGCTCTGCCAAAACATACGCATACCGGCCATTCGGATGAAATACTAAGTGTCTCGGCCCCGCTCCCGGCGGAAATGTAATTCCCATTTCTTTCCTCTCGATGAGCTTTGACTGATCACGATCCACTTCATAGACCAATAGCCGGTCAATTCCCAGGTCACACACACATATCCTCATTCCATCTGGTGTAATCCACACGGAATGCGCATGAGCCTTTTCCTGCCTGACGGGTTCATGCCCCTGACCCGTATGTACCTTTTCATCCAGAAGCCTTCCAATGCCGCCATCTTCTCTGATTTCGTACATTTGAACACTGGCATCCCGATAACTCACGGTAAATAAAAGCTTTTCCTCTTGATCCAGTACTGCATGAACCAGTCCGGCTCCCGGTGCCAGCACTTTATTGATTAGCGCCAGCCCATTTTCCGTACAGTAAAAAGCAGCAACTTCCCCCCTGATTCCCGGCAGAGCTTCTGACACTGCATACAGCTTTTTCCTGTCACCAGACAAAAGCAGATGGGTAGGTGACATCATTTCAGCCACCAGTCTGGGAGGTGTTTCCGACGCATATCCCATACCCACAACAACCTGATAGATTCCCCTGCTGCTCTGTTGTGTGTATGTTCCGATAAATAATTTATTTTTCATCATTCCCACCTCTGTTTTTTATAAAGCGGTCTGAGTATCGTTTGGATCTCCATGAAGCGATAAGTCATACTCCCTTGACCAGTCCAAATCTCTATAATCACTTCCTCTGTAATCGTCTCTGATAAACGCCATAAGAAGATCCAGCATTTCCGTTGTCCATGTATTTCTGTCTATCTGTGCCGTTGTAAAAACATTCTGGGTAATCATTTCAAACCCGAAAATATCTTTAATGTGGGTTTTTGAAGCTCCGCTAACTACCTCTTCCACCTCATGGCTCGGTATAAAGAACACACCGCTGTAATCAGCATACACAATATCTCCCGGAAGACAGACCGCACTCCCAAACCGAATAGCAGTATTGAAGCCCGTCATGACGAAGTCGCGGATTGGCGTAGGGTCAATTCCCCTGTAATAGGCTTGAAACCCTTCCACCTTTCTCATCTGTTCCAAATCCCTCACTCCGCCCCATATGACGGCACCTCCGGTCTTTGTTTTCGTCCGGATTGCCGTGGCCAGATTCCCCCCTACAAATGTACCTTTATAAATTTTATCATACATATCAGCAACTACCACATCGCCCTCAACCAGACTATCGATTACCCATTGATTATAGTTTCCCTTTAACCCCTTTTCTAATCCCGCATGTAAGCAGACCTGATGGAGATCCGGCCTCGTCGGTAGAAATGCAGCCGTAACTGCTCTGCCGATCATTTTTCTGTCGTCATCATGAAGGCGGCAGAGTTTTCCCTCAAATTGATTTTCATAGCCCATAACAAAAAGTGGCTTCCAGATTTCTTCCAGCGTCATTCCCCTTAACGCCTCCAGATAATGATCAAGTACTTTTGGTCTTCCGTCCTGAAAACGTTCACCCTTCCATTCAGGAGTCAGGGCAATGATCTCCTCACGAACATTATATTTCATAAATGCATTCCTCCGTCAATAATCAAGTCTGTTCCCGTTATATAGCGTCCTTCTTCAGAACACAGAAGCAGCACGCCGCAGCAGCAGTCCTCCGCTTTTCCTACATAACCGCAGGGAATCCCGGCTATCACCTTTTTTGAGTAGTCCGGATCGGAAAGAACCGCTTCATTTCTCATTGTCGCAATGACACCTGGAGACATATTATTTATGGTCACACCGTGAGGTGCCATCTGTTTCGCGACATTTCTTACCAAATTATACTGTGCATCCTTTGTGGCTGCATAGACTCCCATCTCCGGATGCGGTTTATACTGCTGTACACTCCCTACAGCCACAATTCTCCCCCAGCCCTGTTTCGCCATATGATTTCCATACAGCTGCATCAACTCCAATGTTCTTAATAAATTCACACGGATCTGCAATTCAAATTCCTCCGGAGTAATCTGATTCCAGGGTTTTCTTATCTGCACAGAGGCATTGAGTACTAAAATGTCAACTTCTCCCGTCTGCCGATACAAATTCCCGCAGCTTTCCGCTTCTGATAAATCTGCAATTATCGGCTGGGAACCCGGGATATTTGCAGCAGCTCTGCGACACTTTTCTATATTGCGGGCTCCATGGACAAATACCGTAGCTCCATGTTCAGCCAGACAGGACACTATGGCATATCCAATACCTTGTGCGGAGCCAGTAACAAGCGCCTTTTTTCCATTCAAATCAAACATTTTATCAACTCCATTCCCGGTCATTCGCCCATTCATTATCCCATCGGGTCGTAGACTCCCACTGACCTGTATACTTACTGTGAAGATGTTCGGCAATTAATTCTTCGTTTAATTCATCAATTCCAAGCCCAGGCTTCTCCGGTACCTCAATAAATCCATCCTTGAACAATGGATTTGATATACCTTTTGCCAGGTCGTTCCACCATGGTATGTCTATGGAATGGAATTCCACTGCCATAACGTTGCGTACTGCGGCTGCGCAGTGAACTGCAGCCATACAGCCAATTGGGCTCTCAGCCATGTGCAATGCCATGGCAACTCCGTATTTATCACACATATTGCCCAATTTTTTCGTTTCCATTGCGCCGCCGATTGTCAACACATCCGGATGAACAAGCGAGACACCACCTGACGCCATCAGTTCTTCGAAGTTCTCATGCAGATAGATATCTTCTCCCGTTGCAATCGGAATCGTGGTTGCCCGCGAGATATTCAAATAGTGCTGTACGTTCTGCCAAGGCGCCACATCCTCCAGCCATGCGATGTTATATTTCTCCAAACGTTTCGCAACCTTTATGCATTCCTGCCACGCAATATGACCCAAATGGTCGATTGCAAGCGGAACCTCGTATCCAATCACACTACGCACTTCATAGACGTAATTCTCCATATAATCCAGACCCTTTTCTGTTATCTGGATTCCTGTGGCATAGTGAGGAATCGTAAAGACCCGATAGTTCTCCCCTCTCATAAGTTCGTAATTGATAGAACCACTTTGATGCATGATGGCTTTCGCCGAGTACATCTTAATATCCTCCAAAAAACCGACCGGTGCGTTCAGACAGCCTTTCTCATCCAGAAGCATTTCAATCCCCAAATCCATTTTTAAAAATGTAAATCCCGCCTCCATTCTCTTCTTCAGTGCATTTCCCATGTCCGTTCCAGTATGCTTGCCATCCACATCTGTATCACAGTACACCCGCACTTTATTACGGTATTTACCACCGAGCAATTGGTACAGCGGTACCCCATATGCTTTTCCAACTAAATCCCATAGAGCAATCTCTATTCCAGACACACCGCCTCCCTGCCTGGAATGGCCCCCAAACTGCTTAATTCGGTTAAAAAGTTTGTCCACATTACACGGATTTTCCCCTACCAGCCTGCTCTTAAGCATCAATGCATAAGTGTCGCTGGAGGCGTCTCTCACCTCCCCGTACCCGATTAGACCCTGGTTCGTATATACCTTGATCAGTGGGCAATGTTTCGGCGCCCCGTCGATATTGGCCACTCTGATATCCGTAATTTTTAATTCCGATGGTTTGGAACACACATTAATATTTTCCATCACAATATCCGATATAAGGATGTTTTCCATTCTGCCTTCGCCTCACTAAAGAACAATTTTGAAATAATTGGTCGCTTTTTTCGATAGATTGATCTCTTTTTCTATCATTTTTCCGTCCACTTCAAAAGTCAGTTTGTAGTTGCCGTAAAAACCTTTAAATCTGGTCTTTCCATTCTCATCTGTAATGCAGCTGTCCTCTGTGTGCCATTCTTTCTGGAATAAATCTTTTATGACTTTATAGGCTGGTTTTTCCGACATGTCGAACCGGAGAAGTCCTCCATAGTAATAATTTTCACCAACAGTCATATCTCCCTTGGGAGCAAATGCGGCATATCCGTCTACCATGTTCCAGTAAATAATTGCCTCTATTGCTTCATGGCTAAACCACATGGAATACAGCCACTTCAGTAACTCTGCCTGAATCTCCTCATCTTCCTCATCCTTAGAATATGCCGGAATCGTAACCTCCGTAATCTGGATCGGCTTATTAAGCTTCGCGTACTGGTCCAGGACAGTGAACAACTGATTAGGATTGCCCATTCGATCAATGCATATCTCTTCCTCTTCCCTCGGATAGAACATATGGTACTGCATACCGATGATATCTATCGACGCATGGTTCAGCAGGGCCCTTTCAATCTGCATATAGTATGCAGAACGGTTATATTTAAATTGTTCCCATATTGCACCGGAAGCCTCGTTTATGATGAGCTGGTTATTCTTAAAATACCGTTTTGCTCTGTCAAAGCTCCACTCTACCACATCCGGTTCTCTGAAAAACTTGCGGTCCTTTTCTCCATTCACTTCCATAGTCTCATTGATTACTTCCCAACCGAAAATCCGGTTGCCATAACGGTCTGCCAGCTCATGGAAACGCTTGTCTAAAAGCCTCTTTGTCTCGTCAATATCATCTGGAACCCAATCCGGAGACCACGGCATGTAGTTTAAACAGTGAGCCTTTGGCATGATTTTGTTCTCCTCGCAGTATTCCAGGCACAGATCGGGAGTTGGACGCCGATATACTCTGGGGCTATCCTTTTTAAAACGCGGCCTGTCCTGCTCCGGTTCTAAGTCTTTCCAGTAAAATGGCAGTGTAGCCAGATTAAAGACTTCTTTGAAACGCTCTTTATAAATGTCGTTTTTTTCTTTTGTTTCCAGTTCTTCTAACATAAATAAATTGGCACCATATTTAAATTCATGGTTTTTCTGGACAGCACGCAGTCGGATATTTTTCATTGGCAGTCCGTCACGATCCTTTACGGACAGCTCTGCAAACCCCTTCCGGTTCCGCTCAATTCCCAAAGATATCCGCTCCTCAATATACTCTCTCTGTTCTTCAAAATACTTTAATGCTATTTTTTTTCTTCCCATTTCTACGTCTACCTTCCACTTTTCTATGATTGACTGCTATAATAAAAACTTTTATAATTGTGTAAACTACCTTATATCACACAGGAGGCCATTATGATTGTCAAAGAATACATTATCTCGAGTTCCAGCGCACTTACTGCCCAACTTCGTATGACAGAGGTACTGACCTTTCATAAAGACAAGGTGCTTCTCTCTGAACATTACCACACGGAGATTGAAATCGGCATCTATAACAACTATGGTGAATACAGCATTGACGGCATCCTCTACCGCTTCCAGCCCGGTGATCTTTTCATTATTCCCAGCAATACAGACCACCGTATTTTAAAACTCGAACACGATTCTGATCTAAGAGTATTAAACCTTTTCCTGGAACCGACACTCATCTGGTCTCCTGGCAACAGCATGTTCAATCCCAGATATTTGAACGTGTTCTCCAGACCTGAATTCAATTACCATATTTCGTGTGGCCAGCCGTTCAACAAACAGCTGACGGAACTTCTTCTAGATATTCATAAAGAATTTTCTGACCATCTGCCGGAATATGAATCCATGGTAAAAGTTCATGTGCTGGCTATATTAATCGAGATAACCCGCCACTACAATCCACAAGAGCAGGTCACTGCCTCTCCTGCCAATAAAGAAAGCCTTATGTGCCTTGAGCATGCCATCCAATACATTATGACCAACTTAACTTCCCCGCTGACCTTAAATGATATTGCCCGCCATGCAGGTTTAAGCAGGACGTATTTTTCCACTATTTTCAAGAAAATGAACGGAATATCTGTCTGGGATTATATTACAATCAAACGTATTGATCTGGCGATCCATTTTCTCACCTCAACCAGCAAGGATATTACAGAAATTGCCGGCTTATGTGGATTTAACAACACCACCAATTTTAACTATGCATTTAGGAAGATAACTTCGCTTTCTCCCAGCGTTTACCGGAAAAGCATTAAATCATAAGCCGGCCTCTGCAAAATGAAGTCTCTGCCCCTGCTCCTGCAGTGTCTTTTGCAGGAGCTTCCAGTCTAATTCTGCAAAATCGGCAGTTAATGCAGCGGCGGTACCTGCCGCTTCTCCGGTTACCGCACATCCCGGAATCGCGCGGATAATATCCCACATACCGTCGTCCACAGATACACACCGGCCTGCACCGATTAAGTTCTTAATTTTACTCGAATATAGGCAACGGAACGGTATTTCATATACTATCCCCCGTTTCCTCCAATCGCCAATCATGCCGATAGAGTCCACAAATCGTTTATCATTCTCGGATTCCATCAATGTGTACTCGCCGCTAAGACGCCTCGTCATGCGGACCTGCGGAATCGTGCTTATGGTAACTGGTTCGTAAGAATCATCTTCCAGTTTCTTCTGTCTGATATCTTCCAATGTGGCTTTATGGGAAGCACAAAGCATTTCACTGTTTTCCTTTCCATCCAACCCTGAAAAACGACGATCCAAAAGAGCTTCTCCCTTATCTCTTTCTGTCTCCGGCGGCGCATCTGCGAATCCCAGGATTTTTAACTTTACACCGTCTCTGCTATTTTTATAATACCAGCCCGCCAAGGTGTTTTTCTTTTTATATTCTTCCGTATCTCCATGTGCCAGCCAGTAGATATCCGCATCCCCTGTGGCATCCACATAAGTTTTTGCACCAACCGCACTTCTTCCGTTTTTATTTTCAACTATCAAAGCTTCGATCGTCCCGTTTTCCATTTTGACATTACATATCCGGGTATCATAGAGTATCTCAACCCCATTTGCAAGCAGAATTTCTTCTGCCAGAAGAGCCAAACTCTGAGGATTAAACTGAACCTCAAACCTCTGCTTTGATTTTTCCTCTTTTGTACCGTTCTCCAGCCACACTTGAGGGTAGCGTTCCTGTACCCCCAGGCTAATTGAAAGAAGAAATAGTTCCTCCGCTATGCCATAAGACATCTGATTTCCTCTTCCATCACACAGTGGTAAATAGATGGTTACCAGACCTGCCGTTGCCAGGCCGCCCAGTATGCACTGTTTTTCAATGAGAATAACCTTTGCACCTTGCCGCGCAGCCGCCAGTGCTGCAGATATTCCTGCCATCCCTCCGCCTGCGACCAGGACATCGGCAAAGACCCGCAGTGGGATTTTAAACTCCTCTTTTATGTATCTTTCCATCATTTTCCTCCATTATTGTTTGATTCCGGACACAGCAATACTTGCCACGATATGTTTCTGAAGCAGTAAAAACAAAATGGTCAGCGGAATGGCACTTAATACCGCCACCGCCATTCTTGGGCCATAATAAACGCTGTTCTGCTGTGCGTTAAACATCGCCACGCCTACAGAAATCACCTGTTTTGCCGAATCGCGAATAGTCACCAGAGGCCATAAATAGGAATTCCAATTCGCTATTATCTGCAAGATGCTGAGCGTTGCCACGACCGGCTTGGACAGCGGGATAATGATGCTGAAGAAGACGCGCCATTCACCGGCTCCATCTAAATACGCAGACTCAGCCAGCGAATCCGGAATAGCAGCAATGTTTTGCCTGGCAAAAAAAATACCGTAAACGTATGCAAAATTTCCAAGTATCAAAGGCCAGTACGTATTTAAAAGATTCCAACTCTTGTACTGTAAATACAATGGCACAAGCCTTGATTCAAAAGGAACCATCATTACAGCCAGCATAAAAATATACCAGAATTTCTTCCCTATGAACTTTCCTTTGGCAAATGCATAGCCACACATCAACGCAAAAAACACGGAAATGAAGGTATTTACTGTAGTGACAAAGACTGTATTTCTGTAGTATCTTGCCAAATCAATCAGCTTTGCTGCAGCTCTGTAATTAAACAAGGTCGTTTGGTATGGAAACCATGAAAAAGGTGGAAGGGCCGTTGTGGCAGCACGATCGAAAGAAAGGACGACTGCCCACCACAATGGTGTCAGTATGATTACAAGTACCACGAGTAATACAATTATTGTAATTCCTTTTCTAATTTTTGCTTTCTTCATACTATTTCTCCTCATCAAAAAAGCCTGTTAATTTAACATTTAGCATAGTAAATGCAAATATCATCGCAAACAATATCATCGCACCGGCTGAGGAAATACCATAGTTTGGCACTTCAAAACTGAACTGATAAATATACATTAGAATTGTCTGCAGCACACCGCCTGGTACACCTGCGGAACTGTTTCCTCCTATAATAAACAGATCCGTAAATCTGGATAAACCGCTGATCATTGTCGTCACTAACAGAAAGGAAAAGCAGCCTCTCATGGAAGGAATCGTGATATAGCGGAGCTTTTTCCAGCCATTCGCTCCGTCAACGGCCGCTGCATCATAAATTTCCGTGGGAACAGATTGCATGCTTGCAAGATTAATCAACATCGAATATCCCAGATTCATCCAACACCACAAAATCGTGGCACCAATTTTTGCATACTTTGCACTGGACAGCCAGCCAATTGTTATATTACGTCCTAGAATCTGGCTTAAGAATGTATTTAACAATCCACCATCCCCCTGCAAAACGACCTGAAACATCAAGATAACACTGACTCCTGTTATAATATTGGGCAGATAGAAACCGATTCGAAAAAAACTCTGCGTCCTACACACGCCAAGGCTATTTATGAGAGCTGCCATAATAAATCCCAGAGGAATCGTAATTAACCCCAAAAGCGCCAGTTCAATGGTGTTTCTTAGAGATTTCAGGAAAGTCGATTGTGTCAGCAATATTTTATAGTTTTTAATTCCGACGAACTTCTCTCCGAAACCAATGACAGACACGTCAAACATACTATATTTGATTGTCGTGAGCATGGGAAGATAAACCAGAAGTAACAGTGTCACAATACTGACAATAATAAAAGAATACCAAGTCAGCTGTTTTTTTATCTTTCTTTTTGACCACTTTTTCTGTTTCATAGTGCCTCCGTGTTTCTTTCAGACAGTGGGAAATGAGTCGTGTCATTTCCCACCATTGCACCTGTTACTGAATGGATTTCAAATACTCATCCACTGCGTTCTGGAGTGTCTTGGCTCCATCCTCCGGTGTTGTAACACCGTTAAGCAGATCACTTATGACGACCCCCATCGTCGATGTCACCGGGCCAAAACTCACGTTGTTAAAGAAATCATTTGTGGAGTTATTAAAACCATTGGGGATCTCTTTCATGGCCCTATTAACGGCATTCACGCTTGCTCCCATCTCTGCTTTCACAAATTCCATGCCAGCAACATTATTAGGGATATCACCACAGTCGGAAATCCATTTTGATACTGTTTCATCTGTTGTTAAAAATTTAACAAATTCCCATGCCCATTCTTTATTTTCGCTGGTCTTGCAGATAGCTATATTATTACTTCCCATAAAAGCTGATGGTTTTCCTTTGTAGTCACCCGACTCAATAACCGGCATGTTCCAGAAAACAAACTTGTCCTCCGCATCTGCGACTTTCGCTTCCTTAAAGTGTCTATAAGCGCCCTGATCCCAACGGATTGCAGTGTTATTATCAACCATTAATGTTGTATTGACATTAACACCTTCTCTCACGTTTGAGCTACAGTATTTTCCCAGATCCTGAAGCATTTTTAGAGCTCTTACTGTTCCCTCACCTGTGAAATCCACTTTGCTATCCAACTGTGTCGTTCCATAGGTAATTACCTTAGCGTCAAAACCGGACGCTATCATCTGGTAATTGAAGAAACTGTTGGAAGTAGAATTGGTCTCCACCAACTGCACGCCGTATGTCTGTTTTCCTGTGACTGGATCGGTTCCCGTCATTTTCTCCGCCATAGAAAGCAAATCTTCCCACGTCCAGTTTTCATCAGGAAGTTCCACTCCATAGTGTTCAAAAATCTCTCTATCCAGATATACAATCATCGGATTAACCACATACTGTATTCCTGTTGTTGTTGAAACGGAGAGATCATTCACTGCGTTCGTCCTTCTCTGCTCGACCGCATAAATCTTTTTTCTGAACTCCGGATCCGCTTTCAAAAAGCTGTCGAGTGGTTCTACAAGATCACAGATACTGGCACCGTGCAGAATTAAGTCGATCCCGCCCCCCAACACGGCGGTTTGAATGGATGACTGCCAGTTATCCCACGGCACAGCCTCGATTTCTAAATGTACATTCGGATGCAGTTCGTTCCACCTATTTATCACGACTTCGTAGCCCGGCGTCTCTTCTCCCGTGATCATATCCAGACTCCCCTTCTCTCCCTGTTGCGCGAACAGTCCCGGTCCATACACATGCAGCGTAATCTCTTTCTCACTGCTCCCCGCCTCCACACCAGTCTCAGTCTGCGTCATCTGGTTCCCGTTCCCCAATGAACCACATCCTGATAAAAATCCCGCCACCATTACTGTCCCCATTAATAATGCCAGATGCTTTTTCATGATATTATCCTCCTCCAATATTTTATAAAATGGAATCTTTTCTCTGTGTTTTCTACATATGTATATTTTATATAAATGATAGTGCGTTTTCAATAAATATATTATGCTATTTTATAAATATATTTTGTTTTATATTTTATCGAGGATCAGAATCTAAACTACCACCGTTTAAAGGCGGTGGGTTTGGATGGCGGCTAAAGCCGCCTAAAGCATCACTGCTTGCATTAGTTGGTTATATTGAAATTGTCCGACCTCTTTAGTTCCTCTATCTCTTGATTCCTGATACTCCATCAATACTTCATCCGTTACATTCCCTGTTGTCGCTGCAAAATATCCCCTTGCCCATAGATGTCTCCCCCAATACTGTCTGTTTAGTTCCTTGTACTCCATCAGCAGTTTATGGGATGTATTTCCTTTCAAATACTGTACCAGCTTACTCACTGACAGATGCGGCGGCACTGATACCAGCAGGTGTATATGGTCTTTGGATACATGCCCACTCAATATCTCCACATCATTGCTCTTGCATACCATTCTTATCAGTTTTCTTGTCCGCTCCGCTATTACTCCTGTGAGTACGGATCTACGATATTTTGTGATCCACACAATGTGATATTTTATATCAAATGTCGCATGGCTGGTCTTTCGATAATTTTCCATTCCATCACCTCAACTTCAATTATCCCCTTTTTGAAGTTTTTGGGTCTGGAAGTTTTTGGATTCCCGCTTCGCTTTCTTTTTTTAGGAGGTTGACCTAAAGGTTTCGCCTAAAGGCGAGGGTTTTAGCCCCATTATACAGACAATAAAAGAAGGGATTTCTATTAAATATAAAAAAGTAGCTTCGACATATCAACTCCCCTAAGTAACGGCGGAGAAATAGGATAGTCTAAAAATTTTTAGACTATCCTATTTCTCCGCCGTTACTATTTAAAACCGTTACATCATTTTATTAATTCCCCGAAAGAATCCGCGCCATCTCACTGTCGGAATCCAGCACAATCGTCTTATTATTTCTCTTCATTGATGCCTTTAATGCATCAGAGATCGTACATAATTATAGAAATCCGCCTTGGATTCGTCATTATACGCCTCACTCAATATCATGTACTTGACTTCACCTTCTGCCTCAATCTTCTCCGTTTCGGCCTGGGCCTTGGCAATCGTCTCCTTCACCGTCTTATCCGTTTCATTGATAATCAGCGAATACTGATACTTCACCGGGTCTTCAATCGACCAGTTCACAAAGGAATCCACCATCATAACCTTTTTATCTTTGGTCGTTACACAAACTAACTGACTGGGCAAACCTGCACCCGGAAGGAGTTGCCGCACACCCTCCTAAAGCTGTCTCCCTAAGCTCTGTGGGGAGCTTTTTCCCAATACTATACATAGCTTCCAGCATCTCATCAAAAGGGATCATTGTCTTGATTCCACTGAGTGCAATTTCGGTTGCTGCCAGAGCATTGGCAACCCCGGCTGCATTCCTGCTTTGACAGGGGCATTCCACAAGACCGCCGACAGGATCGCACACAAGCCCCAACATATTCATCAGAGCAGTAGAGGCGGCATCCAGACATTGTTCGGGAGTTCCGCCCATAAGCTCAACGGCAGATGACGCTGCCATAGCTGATGCAACCCCAACCTCCGCCTGACAGCCGCCTACTGCCCCGGCCACAGTGGCATTACGCATAGCCAGGTAACCGATGGCTCCCGCATTAAACATTACATCTATGATTCGATCCTCGGAGATATTGTATTCCTCCTTCAGGGCAAACATCAGGCCGGGAATAACGCCGGATGAACCCGCCGTAGGCGCTGCAACGATCAAGCCCATGGAAGTGTTCATCTCAAGAGTCGCCATCGCATAGGTAATGGCCCGGCTCAGCACATTTCCACACAGGCTCTTTCCCTTTACATGGTGCTTATTCAGCAACCGAGCCTCCCCGCCGATAAGGCCGCCGATGGATTTTCTCGGCTTCTTTATTGGTGAAAAGCAGGCCTCCTTCATAATTTCCACCGCATGTCTCATTTTCTCTGTCAGCTCATCAATCGTTACAGAGCCGATCTGGCATTCCCGCAATCTCATTATTTCGGAAACAGGCTGGCAATGCACTTGGCATAACTCCAGCAGCTCTTTCCCGTTTCTAAAATCCATATCCATGTATTTCTCCTTACAACTCAACCGCCATCACATCTTTTACATGCTGGTTTTTTTTAATCTCCAGTGTCACATTTTCAGGAAACGCACCGTCAGACTCTACAATAGCATAAGCTGTTTTGCCTTTTGCTTCCCGGAACAATTTCATAAAGGCAATATTCACGCCTTCATCCGTAAAACAGCGGGTAATATGGGCAATTACGCCCGGCTTATCCCTATGTATAATAATTGCCGTGCTGTACTCTCCCGTAAAATCCACAGCTACCTGATTGATACGGGTAATCCGAACCTTTCCGCCACCAAGAGACTCCCCCCTGACCGTCATAATGTGTCCATCCTCGTTCGTCATAATAATATCCACCGTATTGGGATGAACCTCCGTTTCTGTCTCATTGGAAATAAATGCAAACGCAATTCCCCTTTGACGTGCAATGGAAAACGATTCCGGAATCCTCTTGTCAGCCGTGGTAAAACCCATGATACCGCCTAAAAGAGCCCGGTCCGTACCATGCCCCTGATAAGTTTTGGCAAAGGAACCGTAAAGAACAAATTCTACTTTTTTTATGCTTCCATTCATCATCTTACGGGCAAGACAGGCAATGGATACCGCCCCAGCCGTATGGGAACTTGAAGGACCGATCATATTGGGGCCCAAAACATCAAATACACTGATAACTGACATACTGTATTCTCCTATGCTTTTACTTCCCTTATAATAAATCTGTGATAAATTGCATCAACGACCACGCCAATGGCATTATCTCCGGATACATTGCAGGCGGTGCCAAAGCTATCCTGAGTAATATAGAGAGCTACCATAATGGCACAGATCGGTCCATTGGGATCCCCCGCCTCCCGGCCAAATATCATCCAAAGAAAGGGCAGCGCTGTCATAATGGAACCACCAGGTGCTCCGGGAGATGCCACCATCGCCACTCCCAGTGTCGCAACAAAAGGAATTACGATTCCCAAATTGATGGGAAACTGATTCATCAGGCATACTGCTGTAGCACAAGCAGTAATTGTTATGATAGAACCTGACATATGTATGTTGGCACACAAAGGAACTACAAAATTGCG
>Ga0153996_1000741_pt1 | contig 14333 bp, 14 predicted proteins | sample TSNC080MetaG_FD_104728 | JGI IMG/M metagenome (GOLD analysis project Ga0153996, IMG submission 104728) | Attine ant fungus gardens microbial communities from North Carolina, USA - TSNC080 MetaG | ecosystem: Host-associated > Fungi > Mycelium > Unclassified | place: USA: North Carolina, Lumber...
GTTTTGTATTCTGCCGTGAACGTTCTTTTCCCCATTTTCGTGAACCTCGTTTCTCTGTTTTTATTATATCAGATTCACGATCTTTTTGCTTTTTCTTGTATTAGATCATGGGGACATTATAAATTATCCAACTAAAAATGTAGCTTTTTTCTTATAAATAAGCCATTTTAAGCATAGTAGGCGGTAAAACCTGCTGTGCTTTTACTTTGCCAAAATGAAGGAGAAACGAATATGGAAAAGAAAATTACCGTTATTCCAGCCATGCTCAACCAACAACAATCTCAACATCTCAAGGTTGCTGCCTACTGCCGTGTGAGTACGGAGTATGATGAGCAGACCTTAAGTCTAAAATCACAGGTTACCCATTTCACCTGTATCATCAATGAAAATCCCGATTGGGATTTCGCCGGTATTTATGCGGAACAGGAATCCGGTACCGGAATAGAAAACAGAGACGAGTTAAATCGTATGCTTGCTGATTGTGAGGCGAGAAAAATTAATCTTATCCTTACCAAATCCATGAGCAGGTTTGGCCGAAACAATCCACCCTGTGAACCGCATTGAAACGCTGTATCAAAAAGGATATTTTCTTAACTTGGAGCCGATGGGCGGCGTACTCGTGGCGGTTAAGCAAATAATCGTGCAAAACCCTAATATTGAGGTCAATATTCTGTTCGCGTATCTGTCTGACAGTCAGTATGCACTTGCAGAAAAGTTGCAATGGCTGGACAAGTATATACCCGAAGTAGAGCCGGAGCGCCGTGTTCTTGTTCCGTTTGGGAGCGATAAGGGCGCAATGGTAGGCGGCCTGCAACCCGGCGATTATCTGCTTGATGATTATACTAAAAACCTTGTGACTTGGAATCCGGATCGGGGAATCAAGCTGCTGAATGGCATTAACCATACGCGCGGCACATGGCAGGGCAATCGAATCCGGTACGACAAGCCGCCCTCGATTTTGGCGCGTGATATTACCCGGATCGTGGAGCTTGGGGAAACGGTACGCGATGATAAGCCTAAAAATCAGCATCGGGAAAGGAGCGGTGCAAGATGATTCGTTAAAAGCGGGAATTGATATTCCCCTGTTTCCCTGCTATACTAAAAAGAAAGATAATGAAATAATATGCGGGGTGTCGGGCGCTGCACGGACAGCGCCGGGGCGCATGACGATAGGAAAGGTGAGCGAATTGTGAGCAAGTCATACGAGGATATACTTGAGGCATCCTTGCCGAACTATCTAAAAAAGGATATAGTTGCTTTGGAAGAAGGCCGTAAAAGCAATTCCTCTGTGTTGGATTGTTTGTATTGCGAGGTGCAGGGTTCTATTAACTCAGCGTATTACGACAATGAGATAACAAAAGAACAAGCCGCCCTTTTAAGAAAAAAATATTTGTTTTTGGAGGCTTGAGATCGTGGGTTTAGATAGAGATTTTTCGGGCGATAAGGTCAATAAGCTAAGAATGTACGGCGGCGCAAACGGCAGCAAGATCGGGATAACGCACCAAGGGGAAAGCTATATGCTAAAGTTTCCCCCAAAGCCCACGCGCAAATCGGACATGAGCTATACCAATAGCTGTGTCAGCGAGTATGTGGCGTGTCATGTATTTGAAATGCTGGGCTTGGAAACACAGATGACACTATTGGGACGATATGGGGATAAAGTGACCGTAGCCTGCAAGGATTTTGAAGTAAACGGATTCGTCTTAAAGGATTTCGCGCAGTTAAAAAACACAATCATTGACAGCGCCCAAAGCGGCTACGGAACGGAATTGTCCGATGTGTTGGCGGCGATACATGAGCAGCAGATCATTCCTCCCGCTGTACTGGAAGAATTCTTCTGGAATATGTTTATCGGTGACGCTTTGCTGGGTAATTTCGATAGGCATAATGGGAATTGGGGCTTTCTGATAAACGAAGGCACAGGCGAGGTAAAAATAGCGCCCGTCTACGATTGCGGATCGTGCCTTTATCCACAGTTGGAGGAAAACGGGATGCGCCTTGTCTTGAATGACAGAGAGGAAATGGAAAAACGATTGTTTTCGTTTCCAAATTCCGCTTTGAAGCAGGACGGAGCCAAAATTAACTATGCTCACTTTCTTATGACAACAGAGCATAAAGGCTGCATCAAGGCTCTAAAGGTTATCGGCGGCAGAATTGATTTGGGTAAAATCAATGCGATGATTGAGGACACGCCGTATATTACTGATACGCATAAGGCATTTTTGAAAACCATGATCGGAGAAAGAAAAGAGCAAATTATAGACAGGGCATTGGAACGTGTCCGCAAATCCAAAAATCGGGACGCGCGGTAAAACCGGCTCCGATACATTCACGCGGCGCTCACTTTTGTGAGCGCCTTTTTTGCGCTCACAATCATATCGTAAGGAGGTGGATTCCCGATGAAATAGTATCAGGTTCAGATTAAAGAAACGCTCGTTAAGGCCGCGACCGTGGAGGCAGAGAATGCGGCGCAGGCAACCCTGACTAGCTGAACAAGCTGTATGAGGACGCCAAGGCAAAATCCACCGAATCGGAGCAGACAGTAAAAATGCTGGAACGTAAAATCCAAGACGGCGAACAGATGAGAGATTCCCTATAATCGTATTTTATTCTCTCGATGTCTGTGGCGTCAATCATTTGCAAAAAATCACTAAAGCTATAATCGACAATATTGCGATCGATCTGTCTTAAGAAAGAGTAATCTCCATCAATTACAGTGTGAAAATTGCTATTAATCGCATCGCATATCATACCCAGATCTTTTTGGCTCATAATAGCTTCCGTATAAGTATTGGGGGTAATAAAGCCATCCGCGATAAGTAACATTGCATCGTTAATTTGGGGGCGCAAACCAATATCATGGACACGCAGATCCCATTTCTTATTTACTTTAAATATACTGCTGCCAATGGCTACTAAAAGCAACGCTTTGAGCCTATCGTCTATTGGAACGGATTCGGAATACTGTTCAACGAAATCTCGGGTGTTAATGTTGTATTTATCTAATGCCGCATCCCATTGCTGTATTGTCTTTATAAAAGAATGGTGATTGAAAAGCTTCTTACACTTGTCGACATAGTACGTAACCTGCTCCTGACTTACATACATTTCATTTACAAAGTCGTTGACATCGACTTCGGATATTTCCAAGGGCATAATATAAGCCCCGTCAATGTTCGATAGAACCGGGTAACAAGGACGCTTAACTTGTATTAGTCCAACAGCTTCCTTATTGGCCAGATACCTAATTGCATCCTCGAATGATATCATTTTACTGATACACATAGCGAGTAATGCCCCACCATTAAGTGATGCGACCATTTGTGGCCTTAGACCTAACTCCATCAAACACATACTCACTATATACGCGTTGAGAAACTGCGTTAAGGGAAAAGTGTCATCTTCTTCAAGCTCAGATAATGCTATATTATAGCTATCGGTAATGCTGTCGATAATTTTCGATAACCGATAAGATTCACGCAACATGTCGATTTTTATATCTGAATTATTGTAATTTCCTGCCACAAACGCCGGTTTAGGTGTAATCGCTTTTGCAGGAACATAGCTTTCGATTTCAGAAATAAAACGTCTTATATCCTCGTGGTTATGTACTACAGCCGCAGCCCTATATTCAAATGTCTCTCTGCCAATGGCTGTATTGGCGCATATAACGCTTGCCGGATGATCTGTAAATTGGCTAGTGTTAATATAGTTCTTCCATTCCTTTTGCATCAAAGAAAAGCTTGTCTCTGATCTTGCAGACACACATAATATTTGAAACTTATCGTTAAATTCATATGATGTATCTGGCGCTTCCTGTAAAATAACATGGGCATTAGATCCGCCCCATCCAAATCCGCTACAAGTTGCAGTCAACGGCCCATCGCCATCATTAGGTAACGTATATTTTTCAAATGCACGGGATAATGCCTCGATTTCAATAGGGTCGCCTAGCGCTGTTCCAGTTCCATGTGCCTCTACATACCCTACGATCTCTGGGCTAATGCCGGCGTCCCTATATGCCTCCAGTATTAATTCTTTTTGCGAATCGACTCTTGGCGCAGTGATTGATTTGCTCGGACCAACATGATTTGTTGCAGACCCTTTAATAATCCCGTACGTATGACACTTATCTTCTATGGCGCCGTTTAGCTTTTGCAGCAAGATTACTCCTACGCCTTCTCCCGGTGTGAATCCGTCGGCGTCTTTATCAAAAGCCTTACATCTACCTGTAGGGCTTAATATCCTAGCCTTTGAATATGTCAAATTTTTGGTTGGCGTTAGAGCTAAATTGATACTTCCAACGATCGCATAGTCACATTCTTCATTTTGAAGAGCACATTTAGCCTGGTGAATGGCTATAAGTGAGGATGCACATGCACAGTTGATATTTATACTATTTCCAGTGAATTGAAAATGATACGATATTCTATTTGCATGCATACATCCATTAATGCCCATACCTACATATGCAGTGATATCTGCGTCTTGATTTATGAAGAACTCATTATAGCTCGTATCCATATTCCCAATAAACACAGCCGTTCTCTTGCTCTGCAGGGTCTTGAGCGGAATCCCAGAATCGTTGATACAATGATATGCCTCTTGTAGCAATAGCCTATGATGGGGGTCCATACCATTTGCGTCTACAACGGATATGATGAACTACCCCGCAGCAGAGACTGCGGGGTATCAATCCCCCTAATCTTAGCTACGCGTTCTGTTTTTTATAAGGAAGCGCAGCAGAGCTGCGGGGAATTGAACCCTAAGAGATTAAAAAACTTATTATCAAACTGCGTTATATCGTCCAGAAGTCCATACCATTTGCTTGTAGTCTTGTTCTTCGCGTTAACGTCTTCTGAATAATATTTGCCTATATCCCACCTGTCGGTCAATACTTCTATTGAATCCACTCCATCACAGAGGTTATCCCAAAATTCATCTATCGAGTTCGCGCCCGGGAATCTACAGGCCATCCCTATTACAGCTATGTCCTTGCTTTTAGGATTCTTTTTCATTTAAACTGTCCCCCTTGTCAAGACGAAATTTTTCAAAAGCATAGTGAACCATAATATTTCATAGGACATCGCGACTACGAAACCAACGTCCGATAATGACGCTGTCTACCTAGTGTGCTTTAACGTCCATGCTCTGACGGATACCCTGCTGTTTTAAAGTTGTGTATAATCCTCGCTTGTGAGCCGACGGCCCTGGCCGCTGTTGATAATACCGGGCTTGCCATAGGCTGCAATGGCCTTGCGCACCGCCATAAGAACGGGGGCGGTTTTGAGCGCGTCCGAAAGCTCCCATTCAACGTTAAACCGGCTGCACCAGTCGATGAACGCTGCGAGATACATGTGCCCGTGAGACATTTTGATGTAGTTAATATCCACTGCCCATACCTGGTTGGGCAGAAAGATCTTCCTATCTCAGCTCGGCTTCCAACTCCTTTTCTTTATCATCGCACCACCAATAAATAGAATGAAATATTCTAGCATTTATTTAATGAACCGCCGCCATCAACTATAATATTTTGCCCAGTAATATAACCGGCCATATCCGATGCAAGAAAAAGAGCCACATTAGCGATTTCATTTGGCAATCCTAATCTCTTCATCGTGATATTTTCATATACTTCCTTCTTAACAGAAGCGAGCATGTCGGTTTTTATATAACCTGGAGATATAGCGTTTACACGTATATTTCTTTGTGCGACCTCGAGAGATAACGATTTAGTAAAAGCAACTATACCCGCTTTTGATGCCGCATAATTTGCTTGACCAACGTTTCCATATTGTGCGACGAGAGACGACATATTGATAATGTTTCCGCTGGCATTTTTAAACATACTAGGCAACACAGCCTGAGTAAGATACAGCATACTTACCAAATTGACAGATATTACGTCACTTATATCAGCTTTTTTCATCATCATAAAGTAATTATCTCTGGCTATTCCCGCATTATTGACCAAAACATCAAAGTGACCGACATCTTTCAATATTGCCTTTATTTTAGGTGCTACTTCGGTTAAGTCAGATAAATCCAGCTGATATGCAATAAAGTTGAAACCACGCCTTTTATAATCGCTACTCATATCTTCAATCATCTTCTCAGAGCTTTTATTATATGTAATTGCCACTTCTGCGCCATGCTCCATGAAGATTTCTGCCGTGGCTTTACCTATGCCCCTTGAACCACCCGTCACTAAAACCTTTTTTGAATTGAAATCAAAGTAACTCATGCAAGTCGGCCCCCTTAAGCTTATAAGTCAATTCCAAATATTTAAAATTTTGTTGCACAGTAACGCTTGTCCATTATACTTGCCCCAAACAGTAAGTCAACATAAAAAGTGTAATTTAGCGAATTTACGTATAAATCCGCCAACCATTAACATATTGTTAAATGAATTTACATTTAGTACATTTTTTCGACACGAAGGTATATTTGAAAGCTTCCTATTCAGTGGACTTCAGATTGATCAGTTGATTTTAGTTGGCGGCTTTTTTGCATTATATTTGATTTTTCTATCCCACCCTCTCGCTTTGTCTCCACCCTTTTCTCCCCGTTTTTGAGAAAAATAACACTTTAGCCGAAATGAATATCAATCCATTTCATCCGGATAAGCCCCTTGGCGGACAGTGAAACCGGTAACGTTCAGTACGTCTGTAATATGCCTGTCCGATATGGCGGGGATGCTGCATCGACTAATTTTTATGATGATAGCCACTTTACAACCGCCGATGGACAGACATTGCGTATATACACTGTAAATACGCCCGACCAGTACCGTACAGTTGAGCTATATCTGTCCTGGGACGATAGCAATGTGATTTACTGCAATTCTATCTACGATATACGCAACGACCGCTACCTGTTAACCTATTTGGACGAGGTCGGGGCAAACCGCGGCGGATGGCATGATTATAAAACCGCCGTTTACCATGTTGCCGTCTTTGATAACGCATTGCAAGTGGTAGAGGATGTAACAGTGCCGGAATTGGAGGTTACCCATGCATATTTCTTTTGCATGGGCAATTCCCACCGTATATTAGATTTTATGGTCGAGTCCCTTAAATGAGCGAAAAGATACAAATACTTAAACAGATCGTTTGCGGGATTTACTATGATCCTTTTTGGATACACCTCAATATCCCAGAAATCTTTGCTTCTTGCGACGGATCCTCTCAGACAGCGGCAATACTTCTCAATTATTTCTTCCTCAAGGGTGATGGTTTCCAACGCAAAGTGCAGATCTTGCTCTTCGGTCAGAAATGCCCGGCTGTACTGATCGTGCAGGCGGATGGGGGCGTGGACATATTTTTGCGGCTTGTCCGTTTCATAGTAGCCTCCGCCCGGATTAGACAGCAGCCTTTTCCTGCGGTACATGGTTTCACGAATGATGTCTACATATCATACTCCGGGCTTTGTGGCAACATCTCCTCGGGAGTTGCGCCCTTCGCTATCGAGGAAGGCCTGGTTCGCGCGGTTGAGCCCGTCACCAATGTACGGGTATACAACAAAAATACCAATCAAATATTTATTACAGAAGTACCCGTGAAGGATGGAATGCCCGTTATCACCGGGGACTATGTCGTACCCGGTATACCCGGCACCGGCGCCAAGCTGAGCATAGACATGGTCGGCACGGTAGGCTCCGCAGGGAAAGGACTGCTTCCCACCAGTAATGTGAGAGACACTATTAATGTCCCCGGCATGGGCAAGATCGAGGGATCTCTTGTAGATGTGGTCAACCCTTGCTTCTTTGTCCGCGCCAAGGATGTTGGTCTTCGCGGCGACGAGATGAAGGACGATGATTTCCCAGAGGGCAAGCTAACACAGTTGGAAGCTATCCGTAAAGAGGTCTTCGGCCTGCTTGGAAAGCCCTATAATGTTAAAGACGCCGTGCCCTTCCTCGCTTTCGTCACTGATCCTATAGACTACGAAAACCATCTTACCCATGAAACAATAAAGGCCGCAGACGTGGATTTTTTGTCCCGCGTACTGTTCATGGGCGGCATCCATAAGACCTATCCCGGCAGCATTTCCTGCTGCACCGGCGCTGCAGCCGTTATTCCAAGTACGATAGTGTATGAAGCGCGCAAGAGGCACGACAGCTCCGAAATACTTATCGGGCATCCCGGCGGAATCGTGGATGTCGACGCGGTTTGCGTAAAAAACAACGGCAAGCTAGAAATAAAGAGAGTTTGCTACGGCCGTACCGCAAGGCGTCTTATGGACGGGAACTGCTATGTGCCCAACAGACTTTTCAAGGAGGACTGAGCCGCATGGGAATGACAATGTCTGAAAAGATCTTGGCCTGCCATGCCGGACTGAACTCCGTAAAGCCGAATGACACGGTTACCTGCAAGGTAGACTGGTCTGTCTGCCATGATATGTTTTTCAATGTCGATGGACAGGATATCTATAAGAAGGTCACGCATTTGGATCATCCCGAAAAATGCGTAGTCCTGCTCGACCACTCGGTCCCAGCAGCTACCTCCCGAGACGCACTCGGCGCTGTTTATGCCCGTGAATTTTGTAAAAAGCATGATATAAGCAACTTTATCGACGTAGGCGATCATGCTGTTATTCATCAGGCCATGGTAGAGCGCGGATACGCGGCTCCCGGCAGACTGATTGCCGGGGCAGATTCGCATACCTGTGCTGCCGGCGCGATGAACTGCGCTGCCAGAGGCTTTGGCCCAGCCGACATGACCTATCTGTTCTGCACCGGAGAGACCTGGTATCAGATAGCACCCACCATCTTGTACCGCCTGCACGGAAAGCTTCCCACAGGCTGCACAGGCAAGGACGTTATCCTCTATATCGCCGGTGTGTACGGCGACGCTACCGGTCACACCGTTGAGTTCGGAGGCGACGGCGTCGCTGAGCTCACTATCCCTCAGCGCCAGAGCATATCTACAATGTGCGCCGAGATAAACGCGGAGTTTGCTATCTTCCCCTGCGACGAGAGGCTTTTTGGCTTTCTGAAAAAGCGCGGCGATACGGACATCTGCCCCGTCGAACCGGATGCAGATGCCAACTACGCACTGATCCGGGACATCGACCTGTCCGACATGACGCCCTATGTGGCAAAGCCACATTATATCCCCAATAACTGCGTGCCCGTGAGCGATGTTGAGGGAATACCGGTTCAGCAGGTCGTGGTCGGTTCCTGCTCAAACGGCCGCATTGAGGATCTCAGAGTCGTTGCAGATATGCTTAAGGACGAGCACGTCGCCCCCGGCGTCCGCTTTATCGTCACGCCCGCCTCCCAGCGCATTTATCTGAGTGCTGTAAAAGAGGGGTTGATAGAGACAATGGTCGAGGCCGGCTGCGTCGTCACCAATGCCACCTGTGGCTGCTGCTACGGCGGGCATATGGGGCTGATCGGCCCCGGCGAACGCTGCCTTGCCACCACTACGCGCAATTTCAAGGGTCGCCTCGGCTCTCCCGACAGCGAGGTCATGTTGTGCAGCCCCGCTACGGCGGCCGCCTCGGCGCTGAGAGGCATGATCACCGACCCAAGAAAAATGCTCAAGGAGGACTGAGGCCGTGAAAATTACAGGAAGAGTTTGGATTTTTGGCGACGAGATCAATACCGACCTGATCTTCCCTCACAATGCGCTACGTGCTACTCCTGAGGAGCAGTGCAGGCTGTGCATGAGCGATAACCGCCCCGGCTGGTCCTCACTGGTACAAAAAGGCAATATCCTGCTGGCAGGAAATAATTTTGGCACGGGCTCGTCCCGCCCCGGTGCACTTATTCTCAAACGCCTCGGACTCGTGTGCATGGTAGCAGAGAGCTATAACAGCCTGTTTTACCGCAACTGCATCGGCTATGGCTTCGCAGCAATTGCCGTGCCGGGTGTGACCGAGATGTTTAGCGAAGGCGACCTTGCCGAGGTACACCTAACAGAGGGTTATATTAAGAATAATCGCACCGGAGAGATCAGAAAAGGGAACGGGCTTTCAAAAGAGATGATGGAGATCATCGAAGCTGACGGCATTGATGGCGTCCTCACAGCCAAAGGCTATATTCCGGCAGAAAATTAAACCACCACCGGCTGAAAGCCGGTGGATTCGGCCTCGCGGCAAAAGCCGCCTAAAGCTCACTAATCTCAAAATTGTCGCTCTTTTTGTGTTCCTCTATATCCTGTAGCCTTCCCTACTGCCAATTCCCGGCATCGCCCGTATGAGCGCCGAGGTGACCGTAGCCGAGATCGGCAAGGACATGGGTAGATTTCCCTCTGCCGCTCATCTCGCCTCCTGGGCCGGTGTTTGCCCCGGCAACAACGAGTCGGCAGGCAAGCGCAAAAACGGGAACACCCGACGGGCAAACAAGACTCTCAAGGCAGCTTTGGTTCAGTGCGCATGGGCCGCAATACGGCACCCCGATTCTTTCTTTTGTGCTCAATATCAACGCCTGGTCGTTCGTCGGGGCAAGAAGAAAGCCATTGTTGCCGTTGCACACTCTCTGCTCATTGCGATTTATCATGTGTTATCTGGCAAGCCCTTTCAGGATTTAGGCGCTGATTACGATACCCAATTCAATCGCGAGAAAAAGTGAACTCGTATCTGCGTCAACTCAAAAAACTTGGCTGGGAGCCGCCTGCCCCGGTTGTTGCCATCTGAGCATCATCTCCACTTTGGGCCTATGGCTTGTTTGGGTGTTCCTTTTTTGCGCTTTTAGAGGATAGTGTTTTCACTACAAAGGTTTCGCCTGAAAGGCGAGGGTTTTAACCCCAATATACAGACAATAAAAAGGAGAATCCTGCCATGATTCAAAATCCAGGAAAAGCGCTCAGAGAAATGCTCGGCAAGTCGGGAATCGTAATGATGCCCGGAGTATATGACGGAATATCCGCCAGAGTGGCTGAGCAGGCCGGCTTTAAGGCATTGTATCTCACCGGCGCCGGCGCCTCTGCCAGCGGTATAGGTGAAGCTGACATCGGCTTTGCGACAATGAACGATTTCGCCGACAATGCTAGAAGGATAACCATCAAAGCGGGAATACCCGCAATGTGCGATGCGGATACCGGCTTTGGCAATCCGTTGAATGTTATAAGAACGGTACACGAGTTTGAAGCTGCCGGTATTGCCGCGGTTCAGATAGAGGATCAGGTCTCACCCAAGCGTTGCGGACATCTGACCGGAAAGCAGGTTGTGCTTGTGGGCGATTTTGTGCAGAAAATCCGCGCCGCCGCCAACGAAAAGTTTTTCAAGGATACCGTGATCGTTGCCAGAACAGACGCTCGCGCCGTATATGATTTGGATACCACACTGGATCGCGCGAAAAGCTATCTTGATGCGGGTGCGGACATCCTCTTCGTGGAGGCACTGACTTCCGTGGACGAGGTCGAGCGCGTCGGCCGCGAGCTGGGTGGCTCGGCATGGCTGATAGCAAATCAGGTGTTGGGTGGCAAGACACCTAGACTCACGGCAAAGGAACTGGAGCAGATGGGCTACAAGATTGTTATTTTCCCGGATGCACTGCCTTATGGTGCAAGCGTCGTGCTCAGAGACATATGCGATAATATAAAGAAAAACGGCACCGGCTATGACGCTATTCCGGGAAACTACAATACAAGTCTAGACCTCTTTCTTACTATGGGTATGGAAGAATGGAGCGGCAAAGAAGCTCTGTATAAGGAGGAGATATAAATGAGTAGCTTTGAGCACGTCCTCTCACCGTTTACCTTTGGAAGAGTTACTGTAAAAAACCGCATTGAGCTCTCGCCGGCAGGTTATATGCTTGCGAATGCCGACGGTACTGCGAATCTGGAGACGCTCGCCTTCTATGAGAGAATAGCCAAAGGCGGTGCGGGAATCGTCACTATAGGCGAGTCCGCAATAGACTACGAATACGCAGATAACCACAAGCCTGCAATAAACATGGGTTCTGACCGTTCTATTCCAGGACTTTTTCAGATAAATGATGCGATTGCGAAGTACGGAGCCAAGCTATCCATCGAGCTGCAGCATTCAGGCAGCCATATGAAGGCCCGCACCGTCACTATCGGTCCTTGCGCTATTCCCCCCGAGAATCCTGACGATCCCAATTCCCCATACTGTATTGAAATGGATCATGAGATGATAAAGACCGTCGTCAAGCACTGGGCAGACGCTACGGAGCGCTGCAGAAAAGCAGGGCTTGAAATGGTCATGCTCCACGGCGGTCACGGTCACCTGCTGGCACAGTTCGTCTCTCCTTACGCCAATAAGCGTACCGACGAATATGGCGGCTGCCTTGAAAATCGAGCGCGCTTCGTTATCGAGGTGCTCGACGCCATAAGAGCAAGAGTCCCTGATATTACTATTGAATACCGTATCAGTGCCGACGAATTGGTTGAAAACGGTATGAAGCCGGACGACGTGATAGCGTTTGTGCGTCTTATTGAGGACAAGATAGACTTGCTCCACGTTTCCGTCGGCTATCTCAGCGAGGGGTATACCGTCCCCAGAATGATACAGCCCGCCTATTACCCCCACATGCTCAATGTGCACTATGCTGAGTATTTCAAGAAGAACCTCAAGGTTCCCATCACCACAGTCGGTTCCGTGCATAGCATGGGGGAGGCAGAGGAGATCATAAAGACCGGCAAAGCCGATATCGTTGCCATGGCTCGCGCCATCTTCGCCGATAACGACATTGTAAATAATGCTGTGATGGGTCACCCGGAGAAGACCAGACCCTGTCTGCGCTGCTACAACTGCAATAAGCACACCATAAGGTATCTGCCGGTTCGCTGTGCCGTGAACCCGGAGCTTGGCAGAGCTCTGATACTCGACGATATCAAGCCGGCAGTCGAAACCAAAAAAATCGTCGTCATCGGCGGCGGCCCCAGTGGAATGTACGCTGCCATAACGGCCGCAAGACGCGGCATCAAGATCGTGCTGTTCGAAAAGGATGCCATCCTCGGCGGTAACCTCGGGCTGGCCTCAGTACTGGATATAAAGTCTGATATGAGAGAGTATCTGGCCTGGCTTGTGCGCACGACATTGGAAACATCAAGCGTCGAGGTATACCTGAACACCGAAGCTACGCGCGAGATGGTTGCGGCCGAGCATCCGGACGCCGTCATCATTGCTGCCGGTTCCACGCCAATCATGCCAGAGTTCAAGGGCATCAAGCTCAATAATGTTCTTTGGGTAGGCGACGCTTGCAGAAACGTCGGCAAGGTCGGCAAAAAGGTGCTGATAGTCGGCGCAGGCAATACCGGCGCTGAGACAGCGCTGTCCTACACCAAAGCGGGTAAGAATGTTACCGTGGTCGACATACAGACTGGCGCTATGATAATCCCATCATGGACAACAGGCCTTGAAGGATTGCTTAAGGAAAATGGCGCTAAGTTCATGTTTGAGACCGGATTGTCCGAGATAACCGCCGACGGCGCAATAGTTAAGGACAAGGATGGCCGCGAGATCAGCATCGAGGCTGACACGGTTATCCTCTCTCTGGGCTTCCGTCCACACAAGGACATGATCAAGGAGTTCTCCGGCATTGCCGTGCAGACCTACGTGATCGGCGACAATAACCGCCCCAATTCTTTCTTCGAGGCCGCTCACGACGGCTATAACACCGCCTTCATACTCCGATAAAACCGAGAAAGGAGCATAACGATATGAGCTATGTTATTCACCCCCTTATCCTAGGCTCAGCGCTCAGACCCCGTGATCCCAGACCAGGAGTACACCCGGAACTTATTGAGGGGCCGGTGATTTCCTATCTCGTGATTGGCGATGGTCATAATATTTTAGTCGATACCGGCGGACATGCCCCGGACAATGTGCGCAGGATTCCTTATTTCAGAAAACCCGAGCAGGAGTTTGTACATCAGCTATCACTGTTCGGACTGAAGCCGAACGATATCGACACCATCATCATCACCCATCTGCACTGGGATCACTCCGGGAATAACGCGCTGTTCAAAAATGCGCGCGTCATAGTCCAACGCAGGGAGTATGACGCATTTATCGCAGACATGGACAACTCATGCTATGACAAGGAAACGGCGCTACCGACAAAGTATGAGCTGGTAGACGATGATGTTGAGCTTTATCCCGGAATTGAGCTTCTGCTGATGCCGGGACACAGCCCCGGATTCCAGAGCGTGGTAATCGACACAGATCGGAAAAAGCATGTCATTTTAAGTGATACCGCAGTGAGATATGAGCATTGGGAAGAGCCGAGGCTTATCCAGGATCCCGGTTATGACAGTGAACGGCTTATGCGCTGCATAAAGCTCATTGACTCCATGGACGCCGTCATCCTGCCAGGACACGATATGGATGTGTTCCACCACGATACTTACCCGGTGTAAATCCTA
>Ga0153996_1000743_pt1 | contig 14313 bp, 14 predicted proteins | sample TSNC080MetaG_FD_104728 | JGI IMG/M metagenome (GOLD analysis project Ga0153996, IMG submission 104728) | Attine ant fungus gardens microbial communities from North Carolina, USA - TSNC080 MetaG | ecosystem: Host-associated > Fungi > Mycelium > Unclassified | place: USA: North Carolina, Lumber...
AATCCGCCCAGCCAGGAACGAAAATCCACCCCCTGCGCTTCCAGAGCGGTGATATTCTCAGCCGGGACGCCCCGTTCAAGGAGCAGGCTGATCATCTCTTCACCATCCAGTCCCTTGACACCGCAGTCGGTATGACCGATGACCATGATCTCTTCCACCTTCAGCCTCAGAATTGCGATGAGCAGGCTGCGGACTACACTCCCATAAGGATGAGAAATCACGCCGCCGGCGTTTTTAATAATCTTGGCATCACCGTTTTTAAGACCGAGGGCGGCCGGAAGCAGTTCGATCAGACGTGTATCCATACAGGTCAGGATCGCCAGCTTCTTATTCGGATACTTACCGGCGGCGTACTCTCTATAATTCGTTGTTTCAACAAATTTTTTATTGTATTCCAGTATTTCATCTATTACCATAAATTCTCCTACAGCAGACTACCGATTGACAGGAACAGCGGCGCAAACACAAGCGAGACAATAGTCATCAACTTAATCAGGATGTTGATTGAAGGTCCCGAAGTATCTTTAAACGGATCACCGACCGTGTCGCCAACTACTGCCGCTTTATGTGACTCACTGCCTTTACCGCCATGATGGCCGTCTTCTATGTATTTCTTAGCATTATCCCAGGCTCCCCCGGCGTTTGACATAAATATCGCCATCAGCACACCGGTTACCAGAGAACCGGCAAGCATCCCGCCCAGGGCGGTGGTTCCCAGCACGCCCCCCACTGCTATCGGTGCCAGTACCGCCATGATGCCCGGCACCATCATCTCTTTCAGCGCCGCGGTCGTGGAAATCGCCACGCAGGACTTATAATCCGGTTTTCCGCTGCCTTCCATGATGCCCGGTATGGTCTTAAACTGCCGCCGGACTTCTTCGATCATCTGATAGGCAGCCTTAGATACCGAATCCATCGTCAGCGCTGAGAATAAGAACGGCAGCATTCCGCCGATGAACATTCCTATAATAACACGACTGTCCAATATGTCAATACCCTCCAGCTTTACCGCCTCGGCGTATGACACAAACAGCGCCAGTGCCGTCAGCGCCGCCGAACCGATAGCGAATCCTTTTCCCATCGCGGCGGTAGTATTGCCTACTGCATCCAGTTTATCCGTGATCTCACGCACAGATTTATCGAGACCGGACATCTCAGCAATCCCACCGGCATTATCCGCGATTGGTCCATAAGCATCCACCGCAACGGTTATCGCCGTTGTAGAGAGCATTCCCACAGCCGCCAGTGCAATCCCGTACAGACCGCACACCTGATACGAAACAAAGATACCGATGCAGATCAGTAAGACCGGTACCGCGGTCGAACGCATCCCTACCGCCAGACCGCTGATGATATTTGTAGCGCTTCCGGTTTCGGACTGCTCGGCGATCTTTTTAACCGATTTATAATCACCGGAAGTATACACCTCCGTAATAAAGCCTATCGCCAGGCCAACCAGCAGACCGGCAATAATCGCCACTGCCGCTTTAAAGTCACCAAACAGCATGCGGCCGAATACTAATGATCCCGCCACCACTACGACACTAGCCGCATATGTACCCATCTTGAGCGCTTTATGAGGATCAGCGTCCTTATCTCCACGAACGAAAAAAGTCCCGATTATAGATGCCAGCAATCCCAGGCCGGCAACCACCAGCGGATACAACGCACCATCAAGCTGATAAATGATAACTCCCAAAGTCAGAGCTGAAACCAGCGATCCGACATATGATTCGAACAGATCGGCACCCATACCAGCTACATCGCCGACATTATCACCAACATTATCAGCAATAACCGCCGGATTACGCGGATCATCTTCCGGAATACCAGCTTCTACCTTCCCCACTAAATCGGCGCCGACATCGGCTGCTTTGGTGTAAATACCGCCGCCGACACGAGCAAACAGAGCGATGGATGATGCTCCCAGACTGAAACCGGACAGCACACCTGTATCACCGGTAAACATGTAGATCAGGCTGACCCCCAGAACACCCAGTCCGGCCACGCACATTCCCATAACCGCACCGCCGGAGAAAGCGATTGAAAGCGCTTTGTTCATGCCGCTTACCCGGGCCGCTTCAGTAGTTCTCACATTGGCCTTAGTAGCCACATTCATACCGGCATACCCGGCTGCTGTTGAAAAGAACGCTCCGATAACGAAACATATCGCAGTCACCCAGTTACCGATTCCCAGACCGATCAGAACAAACAATACCAAAACAAATATAACCAGAATCTTGTATTCTGCTGTCAGAAAAGCTCTGGCTCCTTCACTGATTGCCGTTGCAATCTCTTTCATCCGGTCGGTTCCGGCATCTTCTCTGCCCACCCGGGCAGTTAATACCACGGCAAAGAGCAGTGCCAAAATCCCCAACGCAGGCACCGCGTACATTAATACTTCTTTCATAAAAAACCTCCCACAGTTTTATATATTTACTTAAACTCATTATCCTGTTATTTTTTTCCTTAGTCAACACTTTCCATATTTTTTTCCCATTTGCATAAAAACTGAATATTTTTTCTTAAAATAATTGTGAATTATATATAATATCCAATAATTGAATATTTTTCTTCATACAAAACCTCATTTGACCCAATTTTCTTCATTTTTTAGTTATAAAAACGAGCTCTGTGCGTTTATCCAGAACTCGCTTTTTATTATTATTTTTCATTAGCTGACCGAAATCTTTCAGATGCCAAAACCGCCGCTCCCAGCGCACCGGCATAACGCCCAAACGCGGTAGGCTCAACCGGCTGGCGCAGTTTAGCAGACAGCGCATCGGTAAAATAAACGTTGCCGCTGAGCCCGCCAGTCAATATAACCCTCTCGGTCAGCTGCTTTCGCTGGCTCAATTGAGCCACCTTGGTAACCACTGAATCGATGACACCGGCAGCAATATCTTCCCGCCGCCTGCCTTCACCGATATAATTGATGATCTCCGATTCTGCAAAAACCGTACATAGTGAACTGATCGGCAAAATCTCTCCCGCTTTCGCCAGCCCAAACAGCTCGTCAATGGTCACCCCCAGACGATTAGCCATGATTTCCAGGAATTTGCCGGTTCCGGCGGAGCATTTATCATTCATCAGAAAATCCTGAACCAGACCGTTTTGCATGATGATAACTTTAGTATCCTGGCCGCCCACATCGATCACTGAGCAATCCCCGTCCGCCAGAACCTTTGCGCCTTTGGCGTGGCAGGTGATCTCGGTGATCACGTGATCGGCAAATTCCACCGCCACCCGTCCATACCCTGTGGCCACCACACTGGTGTCCTCAGCATCTACATCGACCCCGGCTTCTTTCAGACGGGCCCGGATAATACCCGCCGTTTCTTTGCTGCTCCAACCGGTAGGCAGCACAAAATGTTCCTCTGTATCACCGCGCACCACTACTTTTGAAGCCGTAGAGCCTATGTCAACACCCACATATTTCATGCCTTAATTCTCTCCTTTAGTTTCATCAGCAATACCGGTCCCGCCGGGGATCGACATCTTTCTCAATGGCAGCAATCTCCCATATCTCAATGCTGTGATCTTGAATACATTGCTCTATGGCAGTCAGATCCTCTTCTTTGACCAGCAGCGATATGCCGCAGCATTTACTCGCCGCCCGCGGTGTTGGTGCGATCACCGCTCTGATCCCCAGGCCCTTTAATTCTTTATGTAACCGCATGCCGTTATTGTGATTGGGAAATAATACATAATGCTGTATTTCTTTCATCGGTTCATTTCCTTTAATTATTCAGCATCTCGATAAATGCGCTGATTCTCGTCCGCAGCTGCTGTGCATCGCTGTCGGTATAATCGGTTTCAATACCGAGAACCGGAATTCCCGCTTCCTGAACCGCCTTTTCCACCAGATACCCTTCTGTATCGTATAGATTACAGAATTTCAGATTGACATCGATGATACCATCCGCGCGGTACTCCTCAGCCAGTCGGAGAATATCCTCTACCCGGCCGTGATTAGGGGTGAAACAGGCACAATTAATGTGCATATAGCGCTCTGCCAATGCATCGATCTGATCTTTCAGACCGGTCCGGGACTCATCCACCAGATTTTCAAAGTACCGGGTACCGGTACAGGTTTCCTCACAGACCACGATACCCCCGCTGGTTTCGATAATCTGATGGAGCTTCCAGTTTGGAATCGCCATCGGCGTTCCGGTCAGCATAATCCGTTTGCTTCCCTTCTGACAGACACTTACACCGTCAGCTGCCCGCTGGTCCAGTTCGTCGCAGAGCTGATTGGTCATCTGGGTAAAGCGGCCCGGATCATCATAGAAAGCAATCTGCGAAATCAGCAGCGTATCCCTGCCGCTGATCGGAACATTCTCGTTTTTGCGGAAATCATATAAGCGTGCCAGAGCCCGGCGCTTATCATTAATAAGCTTAACCGCCGCCGCCAGCGATTCAGCACTGACCTCATTACCGGTAAAATCTTCTACTACGCTTTTAAAGTCTGTAATCTCCTCTGCCCACGCCTTGATATCTTTCGCCCGTTTCATCTGGGGAAGCTCCATTACGTGAACCGGAACATCAGCCGACAATATCTCCCATGCCTTCTTTTTCCCGTCACAGGTGGTCTCGCCGACATACATATCAGCAATCCGGAAAAATGGGCAGGTCCGGTCTAAGCGCGCGCCCACCGATGCCTTAATCAGCGGACAGGTATTGACCGGCAGCACTTTTTCACCGCCCGGGACCCAGAACTGGGAACCACCGCATAGCCCGGTAGCAATTGCCCCCGCTGCGAATACGATCTCATCAGGAACGTAAACGCAAAAGGTCCCGAATACTTTCTTACCTTCTTTTTGTGCTGCAATTAATTCCGCCGGCCGAATCCCGTGAATTTCCGCCACCACCATATTATAGTAATCCATTCCTTCCGGTCGGTTGTCCTGGGACAGATAGACGTCGCCAAATGCCTGCGGCAGCACCTCGCACAGCACATCGTGCGTTTCCACATCCATCCCTAAGTCTTCCCACATCTTACGATAATCCGCCATACAAAAACCTCCTTTGTGTACTTGATTAGTTTAAATTTAACACTTCCGCATGGCGCTATGTTATCGATTTTTGTAATATATTTCCCCCACATATAACTATCTTCTATACCATCACTTTCAGACCGGTGATACAGGTATCAATCTCCATCGTTGTATTTGCTGCGCCGAAAGAAAAACGAACCGTTCCGCGGGGAAAGGTTCTCAGCGTCCGATGCGCCATCGGAGCGCAGTGCAGACCGACTCTGGTCATAATACCATATCGCTGTTCCAGCTCAAATGCTACGACCGCATTGTCATGATCGGTAAAATCCACCGACACCACCGCTACCCTGTCTTCAAGCCCCTGCTTTCCGATTACCCTCACACCGGGAAGCGCCTTTACGGCACCAAGAAAATAGGCTGTCAATTTCATCTTCTCTTTCAGCAGGGCTTCCCGGTCAACCGTTTCAAGATATGCCAAAGCGGTGTGCAGTCCGATGATACCCGGCAGATTCAAGGTTCCGCTTTCATACTTATCCGGCAGAATATCCGGCATAGACAAGGAGTCCGACTTGCTTCCGGTACCGCCTGTAATCAGCGGATCAAGAGCCCTGTCCAGCCGTTCGGATATGATAAAACCGCCGATGCCCTGCGGGCCAAGAAGACCTTTGTGCCCGGTAAAAGCAAGAAAATCAATCCGGCATCCCTCCATGTCGATGTCCAGCATACCGGCCGTCTGAGCCGTATCAACAGCATAATACAATCCAGCTGCCCGGCAGATCTCACCGATTTCAGCAATCGGTACGATCGTGCCGCAAACGTTGGAAGCGTGAAGAACAATTACCGCCCTGGTATTGCTGCGGATCTTCTGTTTGAAATCCACTGCACGAACGACTCCCTCGGCATCCCCACCTACCACGTCATAGGTGATGATCCCCTGTTCGCAGAGCTGTGTCAGCGGCCGCATGACAGCATTATGCTCCATGCTCGTGACGATCACATGGTCTCCGGGCTTAAGCAGCCCCTTGATCAGATAATTCAGCGAATAAGTGACACCCGGGGTAAAAATTACCCGCTGCGGATCTCGTACATGAAATAATGCTGCCAGACCCTCTCTGGCCGACAGCACGATATCGGCAACTTCATAAGCACCGCTGTAATTTCCCCGATTAATGTTAAAAGCACCCCGTCCGATAAAATCATAAACCGCCTCTCCCACTCCGGGCGCCTTCGGAAACGAGGTACTGCCGTTATCAAAATAAATCTGCTTCATATTCGATCCCCACTAACATCAAGCCCTGAGCCGGCGCCGTCACCGCGGCCGCCGTACGCATCCTGGCATCTAAAAGTTCCTTAACCATCTCCGGGCCGTAGAATCCCCGCCCGACCCGCACCAATGTACCAGCGATAATCCGCACCATATTGTAGAGAAAACCATTGCCGCGGATACGGATGGTAATCTCCGGCCCGACGGCAGTAATCTCCAGATCGGTAATCATCCGCACCGTGCTTTCGGCACTGGTCTTGATGCTGCAGAAACTGACAAAATCGTGTTCGCCGATCAGGCAGGCCGCTCCTTCCCGCATCTTGTCCACATCCAGATCAAAAGTGACGAAATAATTAGTCAGCCGTTTGGTCGGAATCGGAATCTTTGTATTGATAATGTGATATTCATATGTTTTATAGCTGTTCTGGTACCGCGGATGCCAGTCCGGGGATACTTCTTCCGAGCTAACCACCACGATATCGTCAGGCAGCCGCTGATTCAGAGCCGGTGCAAATTTGTCAGCCGGAATTCTTGAATTGGTATCAAACGCCGCCACGTTGCCCTCGGCATGCACCCCGGAATCGGTCCGGCTGGCTCCGATCACCGTAATTACTTCGCCGGTCAGCCGGCTTAGTCTGCGGTTCAGCACCTCTTCAATTGTGATCCCGTTGGGCTGAATCTGCCAGCCGCAGTAATTGGTTCCGTCGTAAGACACGATCAGTTTGATCCTGCGCATATCTGCCTCCATTAAAATATCCAAATGACGAACGGCACAAAACGGCCGACCACTACCGCTGCCGCCACATATGCGACCGTCACAGCATAAGCGGCGTAATCCCGCGGCCGGTAAACCAGCGGTTTCATCTTGGTTCTGCCCTCACCGCCGCGATAGCATCTGGCTTCCATGGCCATAGCCAGATCGGTGGCCCGCCGGAACGCCGATACGAACAGCGGCACCAGAATGGGAATCATGCTTTTAGCTTTCTGTATAATGTTTCCGCTCTCCAGATCGGCTCCCCGGGCGATCTGTGCTTTCATGATCTTATCGGTCTCCTCCAGCAGAATCGGAATAAACCGCAGGGCGATCGACATCATCATCGCGATTTCATGAACCGGTACTTTCAGCAGTTTAAGCGGCGACAGCAATCTCTCAATACCGTCGGTCAAAGCATTCGGTGTGGTCGTAAAGGTCATCAGGGAGGAACCCATGATCAGAAAGATCAGGCGAACGGCCATAAAAACGGCAGTCCGCAGACCCTCGGTGGTTACTTTCAGCTTCCAGATCTGAAACAGGACCGTACCGCCTGCGGTTAAAAACAGGTTAAACACCACCGTAATCATCAGGAGCATGATAATCGGCTTCAGCCCTTTGACGATAAATTTCAGCGGCACTTTAGACAGTTTGATGATACCGGCCAGGAATGCCAGTGCAACTGCATAACCCAATACACTCTTAAACAAAAACAGAGAGACCAGATAAAACAGCGTACACGCGATCTTGACCCTGGGATCTAGCCGATGCAATATGCTGTTCGCCGGATAATACTGTCCAATGGTTATATCTCTGATCATACCCTCTCTGCTGTCTCCTTCCCGGCCCTGCGCAGCTCTGCTGCTATTGAATCGGCTGCTTCTTTCACCGTTGTAGCCGATATATCCACGCCCATACCTCGTTCACGCAAAGCGTGCATAATGTAGGTCACCTGCGGCGCTGCCAATCCCACGCCCTCCAGCTCCCGATAGTGGGAAAATACTTCCTTCGGGACGGCATCATACATGACGCTGCCTTTATTCATCACGATAATCCGCTCGACATATTTGGCGATATCCTCCATGCTGTGCGAAACCAAAATTACCGTCATCTCTCCCTGTTCGTGCAGCCGGGCGATCTGATCCAGGATATCATCCCGGCCCCGCGGATCTAAGCCGGCGGTCGGCTCATCCAGAATGAGCACCCGCGGCCGCATGGCTAAAACACCAGCAATCGCCGCCCGGCGCTTCTGCCCACCGGACAGATCAAAAGGCGACTGATCGTAATACTTCTTGGGAAATCCGACCAGTTCCAGGGCTTCTTTTGCGCGCTCCACGCACTCGGCGTCCGCCAGTCCCTGATTGGCCGGCCCGAAGCAGACATCTTTCAGAACACTGACCTCAAAGAGCTGATGCTCGGGATACTGAAATACCAGCCCGACCTGACTGCGCAGGTCTTTTAGCGGATAACCGGCTTCATAGATGTTTCGGCCCTGATAATATATCGTCCCGCTGGTCGCCTTGATCAGACCGTTGAGGTGCTGGATCAGAGTAGATTTACCCGATCCGGTATGCCCGATAACACCGACAAACTGACCCTGGGGAATCTCCAGGGAGATATCGTTCAGAGCCTGTTTTTCATATGCGGTTTCAGGGCTGTATATATAGTTAACATGTTCTAATTTAATCGACATATTTCATCCACCAATTCTGTAATGCTCAATATTCCTTTCGGCAGCGGAAATCCACGCTTCTGAAGCTCAGCCGCCAAACGGGTCACCTGAGGCACGTCGAGACGGTATTCCTTCAGCCGTTCAACCTGGGCGAATATCTCTTAGGCGCCCCCTCCATCACAACCTTCCCTTTATCCATAACAAAGATCTTGTCCGCACCGATGACCTCCTCCATATAATGGGTGATCAGAATCACCGTCACCTGCTCTTTCTTCCGCAGTTCCCAGGCCGCTTCCAGCACCTCTTTGCGGCCGTTGGGGTCCAGCATCGCCGTCGGCTCATCGAGTACGATGCACTGAGGACGCATGGCGACAACACCGGCGATGGCTACCCGCTGCTTCTGGCCGCCCGATAATTTATTGGGGGAATGGGCGCGGTACTCCAGCATACCGACCGCCGCCAGACTATTCTCCACCCGCTGCCAGATCTCATCGGTGGGAACGCCCAGATTCTCCGGACCGAAGCCCACATCTTCTTCCACTACCGTACCGACGATCTGGTTGTCCGGATTTTGAAATACCATTCCTGCCGTTTGCCGGATGTTCCAAAGCTCTTCCGGGTCCTTCGTATCCTTGCCGTCCACCCACATCGTGCCCTCCGTCGGTACCAGGATCGCGTTAATATGTTTGGCCAGTGTAGATTTACCGGAACCGTTATGTCCCAGGATGGCGATAAACTGTCCTTTTTCAATATCAATATCAACGTCATCAATGGCCCGCTGCTGACCGATGACCTTTCCTTCATCATCTCGTTTATCATAATCAAAGATCAGCTTTCTGGTCTGAACTATATCCATAAAAACTCCTCATCAAAAGCTCTCGTTTCATTTCATCTGCTAGACCTTATTGTACTTCGCACCAGATCACTTTGCAACCCCAAAATCCTATCTCCGGCATGGATAAGGCACAATTTTGCTATCATTTTACTGTCAGCTGTGCAACTCACTGCTTCTGATTTCAATTCTCAATGACAAACAAGAGCTGACTGGCAGAACATTATTTTCAAAGAGTGAAAAAATGAGATGCTATCGCTGCATGCAATAGCATCTCGTCATTTTTATACAGTCTCCGGCTCTGGGTAGTCCTGTCCGGCTGTATCCACCGTTACTTTTTTAATCTTCTGCTCTTCCAGCGGCCGATCGCTGTGGTCAGTTGCCGTTTCGGCAATCTTATCAACCGTCTCCATGCCTTCGGTCACCTTACCAAAACCAGCGTATGCGCCATCAAGATGAGGCGAGGTCTTATGCATGACAAAAAACTGCGAACCCGCTGAATCAGGAGACATCGACCGGGCCATAGATAATACGCCCGGACCATGCTTAAGGTCATTCTGAAAGCCGTTCTGATTGAATTCTCCTTTGATCTGATATCCCGGACCGCCCATACCGGTTCCGTCCGGGCAGCCTCCCTGAATCATAAAACCGGAAATAACGCGGTGAAAGATCAATCCGTCGTAGTAGCCCTTATTAACCAGCGATACAAAGTTGCTCACTGTATTTGGTGCGATCTCCGGATACAACTCCGCTTTGATCACATCACCATTTTCCATTTCAAATGTTACAATTGGATTTGCCATTCTCTTCTCTCCTTTTGCTTTCCTAATATCTCTTATTATTGTAACCAAAAAACGTGCATTCGTAAAGCACCCTTTTCAGCCTCTGAATAGTTCCCTTAATTTATATAGTGAATCATCCCGCCCTTTTCTTCATATCCGGTATTCCACATAGCTTTCAGGGAAAACTCGGTGGCACCGCCGTAAGTGGCTGTGGTGACGATCATATCTTCACCTTGTTCGCGATAACCGATGACGAGGAACCAATGCCAGATAAAATCTTTAAACTGTGCTTTATCCCGATGCGAAAGCAGAAGATATGGAATCGGATACCCCCGATCGATCTGCTGTCTTACCAGTTCTTTTGCTTCTTCATAGGTATGGTTTCCGGAAAAACCTTTCATCTCGATCTTTTCTCCGGCATCTTCCAGATAACGGGTAAATCCATCAATATACCATTCCAGTTTATGCACCCCCCGCACTCTGGGCCGGATATACGGTTTCATCATCTGGCTGAAGCGGACATATTCATCCCTGTTTAAATGCCATGAATCATAGGGATACAGGCCCGGCCGGTTGAATGTCCGCGCGAGGTAAATACAGCTGTCACATGCCGTGGCAGCGGCACATCCGCCGATATTCATAACAATATTCTGAAACCACGCCTGGCTGCCGCCAAACGAATTGCCGATTGTAAAATATTCCAGTTGCTTTTCCATCTTTATGCTGCCTCTTTCATCTTTCTACTTATAGTCCTATGCTTTTTCGGCGATTGTTATGATTATTAGGGGAAGCCGATCTCAATCTTGGTGCCTTTCTGCGGTTCACTCTCCAGATGAATCTCAGCCTTATGCAGCAGGGCACCGTGTTTGACGATCGACAGGCCCAGCCCGGTACCGCCGCTCTCCTTAGAATGGCTCTTGTCAACCCGGTAAAAACGTTCAAAAATCCGTTCGTGATGATCGGCCGGAATACCGATGCCGGTATCACTCACAATTAATTTCTTACCCTGCAGGGTGTTGCCCACCCATACGGTTACCTGTCCGCCCTGGCGGTTATATTTTATGGCATTATCGCAGAGATTATAAATCATTTCATCGAGCACCTGCCGGATTCCTCTTATGACAACCTGTTCTCCTGTCACCTCGATGCGGATTCCATTTTTCGCCGCCCGCGAATGCAGTCGGTCGGCGACCTCACGGGTCAGCTCGTACAAGTCAACCGCTTCTTTTTCCTGCTCTACTTTTCCCTCGTCTAAACGCGACAGTTTGATAATATCCTCAATCAGCACAATCAGCCGGCTGGCTTCATTATAGATCCGACCGGCGAACATCTTCATATCCTCCGGTTTAACCAGATCGTTCTGCATCAGTTCCGCATAGCCGGAAATGGAGGTCAGAGGGGTTTTCAATTCATGCGATACATTGGCCGAAAACTCTTTACGCATATCTGCCACGGCCTGCTTGGCTTTATTCTGGGTATTGATACGCTCCAGAAAAGGAACCAGCTCTTCATACACATCACTGCCCAGCGGTTCCTCCAGACTCAGCCGGTCGATCGGCTGCACCAGGCGCCGGGCCTGCCACCGTGCCAGCAGCCAGGAAAAAAACAACATTATCACTGCAAGAACCACAACTGCGGGTAAGATAGTATAGGCCTGATACATCGCTGTTCCGATGTTCTTGGACACCCGCAGGACATCCCCGTCATCCATTAAGACTGCATAATATAACATTTCCTGATGGATGGTATCCGAGCTGCGGGTATCTCTTCCCTCGCCGGTCGCCAGGGCCTGCTTAAATTCCGGACGGGTACTGTGATTGCCCAACTCTATTTCATCCTCATGGGAATCATATAAGACACACCCTTCCGGATCAATTAACGTAACTCTCGTGCTTTCCCGGACAGCATCCATCTGTCTCAGATAACTGTCTCCGGATATGCGGATTGCCGCCTGGATATATTCAGCTTCCTGTTTCAACTCGCTTTCCGCTGCCTTGACCGTCTGCTGATAAACAATCAGAGTAAAAATCACATATGAAATAAGCAAGGCCACAGAAAATACCAATACCATACTCTGTTGGATCTTTCTTCTCATCGGTCCTCTCCTATGATTCCCGGATTCGATAACCGACACCCCGGACCGTTTCGATCAAATGCCCCTGATTACCGAGCTTATGCCGCAGCGTCCGGACATGTACATCAACCGTACGGGTTTCACCGGTAAAATCATATCCCCAGATCTTTTCCAAAATCTGGCTGCGGGTCAGGACGATACCCGGATTCTTCATCAGGTAATGCAGCAGTTCAAACTCCTTAAGCGTCAGATTAACCGCTCCTCCTTCACCTCGCACTTCGCGCTTTTCCTTATCCAGCATCAAATCGTGAATCAGTATTTTTCCGGCCGGATGTTCCGGTTTCTCGCTGCGCCGCAGGACTGCCTTCACTCTGGCAACCAGTTCCATCATCCCGAAAGGTTTTGCGATATAATCATCAGCTCCGGCTTCCAAACCGGCAACTTTGTCATATTCTGTCCCTTTCGCCGTAACCATGATGACCGGAATACCCTTGGTCCGCGTCGAAGCTTTCAGCTTCTTTAATATTCGGTTGCCGTCTTCCCCCGGCAGCATGATGTCAAGTAAAATAAGCTCTGGAAGCTGATGCTCCAGAGCATCCCAAAAGGTGCGGCCTTCTGCAAAGCCGCACGCTTCAAATCCGGTGGTCTTCAAAGTATAGACGATGAGATCCCGGATATTATTATCGTCTTCCACACTGTATATCATTCGGTTCTCCTTTAGTTTTGGTCGATATGGACCCCGGTAATGGAGAATTCGACCCATTCAGCGATATTCGTGGCATGATCGCCGATCCGCTCAAGATATTTGGTCACCATGATCAGATCAATTGCTGCCTCACCCTGATTTCCATCCTGTATGAGCAGTACAAGTTTCTGCTTGATATCGTCAAACATGGCATCGATCACATCATCTGCCAGGATGACTTCCTTAGCCAGGGTCAGATCCTTATCGACATAGGCCCGTACGCTGTCATTCACCATCTTGGACACGGCCGCTGCCATCTGGCTGATTTCCTCCATATCGGTACCTTCAGACATCTCCGCAGAGAGAATAATCTCAGCGATATCAGCCGCCTGATCGCCGATGCGTTCCATGTCGGTGATCATTTTAAGGGCCGCGGAGATCTGTCTGAGATCTTTCGCGACCGGCTGCTGCTGCAGAAGCAGCTTCAGACACATGCGTTCAATCTCTTTCTCCATCTGATCGATCTCTTCATCCGCTGCGATCATCCCCCGGGCTTTTTCAGCGCTTCCTTCGCGCAATGCCGCGGCCGCCTTGCCGATTGCTTCTTCACATAATTCACCCATATGGGTCAATTCCTTCTTTAATTCTTCTAACTGCAAATCGAATTTGCTGCGCATCATTTATCCAAACCTCCCTGTAATATAATCCTCTGTTCTTTTATCGGACGGTATTGAAAATAGCTTTTCCGTGTTATTATATTCCACCAGTTCGCCTAAGAGGAAGAATGCCGTATTATCAGAAATCCGAACTGCCTGCTGCATATTATGGGTTACAATAACTATAGTATATTCCTTTTTCAGCTCCATCGCAAGCTCTTCTATCTTCGATGTGGAAATCGGGTCCAGCGCTGAAGTAGGTTCATCCATCAGTAAAACCTCCGGCTGAACTGCCAGAGCCCTGGCGATGCACAGCCGCTGCTGCTGTCCCCCCGACATTCCCAGGGCGCTCTTCTTTAACCGGTCTTTACATTCTTCCCAAATCGCTGCTGAGCGCAGGGACTTCTCAACAATATCATCCAGTTTTGCCTTTGAACGAATGCCATGTGTACGGGGACCATAAGCAATATTATCGTAAATGCTCATGGGAAAAGGATTTGGTTTTTGAAATACCATTCCAACCCGCTTTCTCAGCATATTGATATCCATATCGCCGAAAATATCTTCGCCGTCCAGTAATATTTCCCCCTCTATCCGGCA
>Ga0153996_1000744_pt1 | contig 14313 bp, 14 predicted proteins | sample TSNC080MetaG_FD_104728 | JGI IMG/M metagenome (GOLD analysis project Ga0153996, IMG submission 104728) | Attine ant fungus gardens microbial communities from North Carolina, USA - TSNC080 MetaG | ecosystem: Host-associated > Fungi > Mycelium > Unclassified | place: USA: North Carolina, Lumber...
ATAATTTCCCCGGCGTCCAAAAATATTTCTCTGTCCTGCCTTGTTTTGGAAAACCTGAATCCAGCTGTCCATAAAACTACCGACATATCCACCCAGAATCACATCACAGTCAAAGCTCATGTGAAGGTTATCTACCGCAATAGCAAGATTATCCATATACTCTTCCCAGACCCTTCCGTACTGTGTGCAGCCCTGTTCGATCTCAAGAAAAAACTGTTCCAGATTTCCATCGGTGAGCGCCGCCAGACGGAGGCTGGAACAATATACATCGAGACATCCTTTTTTACCGCAATAGCACTCGGGGCCGTCGGAATGAACGATCATATGGCCAAATTCACCGCTTCGCCATTCATTCCCTACGTACATATTCCGGAAAATCCCGTCGTAACCTTTCGACGGCTCATTGGTAAGATTCGTACCGCTGCCGAAGATGATTCCTCCGCCGACAGTATTGCTCAAAGATAAATAAACGATGTTTTCCGAATAACTGTTGCCGATATATTCAGTAATGGCCGCTGCATTGGCATCATTGATCACGATATAAGGCAGCGAAATTTCATCTAAATACTCTTCACAGTTAATATCTCTCAAATCCAGGATATGCGAGTAGGAAATGCGGTTGTTGACAGCATCGACAATACCAGGAACCGAAAACCCAATCCCGACAATCTTCTCTTTAGGAATATCATCTTCTATGCAGAAATTTTCAATCAATTCCTCCAACTGCTGAATGTACACCGGCTCCTTTACAAATGGCTTACGTATTCTGACATGCTTTAAAACCTTTTTGGAAAGGTTTGTCAGAACCATACTGATATGATTTCTGGTAATATCTACACCCACCGCGTAACAGGCATCCTGCACCGGTCCCAGCGCCTTTGCCTTCCTGCCGCCGGTGGACTCAAACTCGCCGATCTCATCGATGAGACCCAGCTCCTTTAGTTCCTTCACCATCTGCAGAACGGTTGGCGCACTCATCATTAAATCGGCGGCAATATCCGGCATCGAGGTTTTCTCACGGCTGTTAAGATAACGGAAGACCCGGTTTCTATTCAGTCTTTTTACTTCTATATTGCTAATTCCACGCTTCATTCTTAACCATCCATTGTAACTTTTATTAATAACTTTATTAAAGTAATTAATTTTTTATATAATATCACTAATCCAAATCGGAATCAAGTCTTTTTTATAAAACCCATCTGCTTTCCATAAGCCTGATCCGCTCCACATGCCGGCCGCCTTCAAAATGCGCTTCCAGGAACTCCTCTGCAATCAACTTAGCCAATTCCGTTCCTACCACTCTTGCGCCAAGCGCAAGCACATTGGCATTATTGTGGCGGACCATCATCCTGGCCGTGTAAACGTCACTGCATAGACCGGCCCTGATTCCTTCTACCTTGTTGGCTGAAATAGACATTCCCACTCCGGTGCCGCAGATCAAAATCCCTTTTTCGATTTTTTGCTCCAATATATCCGCTGCCACTTTTTTAGCCAGCACCAATCCCTGAACACTATTACCGCTGCGGATACCATAATCGGCACATTCATAACCACGGGACTTTAAATACTCAATCAACGTTTCTCTCAGTGCTATGCCGGCATGGTCGCTGGCAAATCCGATTAACATAGCGCTCACCTCTCTATTTCATATCGGAGCCTTTTCCATATTGAGCTTCAAAACCACCGGCAAATGCATCAACCGCTGCCGTTACAGAATCATTCCTGATAAATCCTTCGATAATATCGGGAGCAGCCGTCGCCGCATTCACGCCGTATTTAGCCAGTTCTAAGACCTGATGGGTATTCTTGAAGCTGGCGGCAATAACTGTAGCAGACATCCGGTTATTTGAAAAGATGTCCTGAATATCTTTCACCGTCTGCACCCCGTCCTGCCCCAGATTATCGATCCGGTTTACGTAGGGTGCCACACAGGCTGCACCAGCCTCTCCGGCCAGATAGGCCTGCATCGGAGTATACACAGCCGTCGCCGTGATATTTCCGCTCCCCCGTAAAAGTCTGATAGCTTTGAGCCCTTCCCGGGTAACGGGTATTTTTACATAGGTGTTTTCACCTAGTTCCGCCCTGATCCGGGCCGCTTCCAAAATCATATCCGCCGCCAGCGTACCGATTACCTGGGCGTGCAGATCAGCATCCGGTCCGATGAATTCCCGGATCTCGTTCAGCACCTCATATGGCTCACGCCCTGTTTTAGCTAATATAGCTGGATTGGTGGTCACTCCGGCCACCGGAAAGTACTCATAGATTTCTTTAATCAGATCAATACCGGCATCATCAATCAGTAATCTCATCTAAAATCTCCTTTTCTGCTATTTCAATCGCCTTCCGCGTATCGGAGGCTTTCCCAAATAAACCGGTAGAACCCAGGATGAAGACTTCACAACCGGCCTGATATAAGGCTTTATAATATTTTTCATTACAGTTTCCGTCACAGGCAATTTCATAATGATACCCTTTAGCTTCTTTCCAGCTTCTGGCCTGACGAATCTTTTCCAGGCTCTCCGGTACAAATTCCTGTCCGGCAAATCCGGGATCAACCGTCATTACCGTAATCCGGTCGATATATCCGATATATGGCTTAACCGTCTCTAGTCCGGTGGATGGATTAATAAAAAATCCAACCCGGCAATTCCGTGATTTAATATAACGGATTATCCGCATCACCTGATTTGCCACCACTTCAGGAGGCAAGGTGATAATCTGAGCCCCGCAGTCAAGACACCATTCGATAAGATCCAGTTCAATATTATCCACATAGAGATGAACATCCTGGGGAACCTTGGTAATCCGGCTGATGGCTTCCACGAAGCAAGGGGTTAATGACATATTCTTACAATAATGCCAATCGATCACATCGATGTGAAAGTAGTCGGCTTTTGCCTCGAGGGCTTTGATTTCCCGCTCGATATGCAGCAGATCCATACACATCAGAGAAGGTGAAATTTTTACCTGCATATTAATCTCCCGTCTATTCCAAATTGTCGACAGCCGCCCGCTCGATCGGAAATCCGGCCCGGTACCTTCCGGCAAATGCTTCAAATCCGGCTGCTGCAGCCTGGTCCGGTGCTACAATATTAACCTTCTTCCCGGCAAATACACGATCTGCGAGAAAGGTTTCCAGCGTCTCACCGGCTGATTTATGAACCATATACGCCGCCAGCAGCGCAATACCAAACGCACCGCCCTCACCGGCAGTCTCCATCACCGACACCGGAACCTTAACGGCATCGGCGAGTATTTTCTGGCCGACATACTCCGTTTTAAACAATCCGCCGTGTCCCACCATGATATCAATGGCTATATTTTCTTCACTCACCAGTTTATCGATTCCCATCTTCAAGGTAACCAGAGCCGAATACAAATGAGCCCTCATCACATTCGCAAGGGTAAACCGGCACTCCGGCGTGCGTACCAACAACGGCCGGCCCTGCTGAAACCCGGTGGTGTGTTCACCGGATAGATAATTGTAAGCCAGTATCCCGCCGCAATCCTCCTCTCCCTTCAAGGCTTCGTTATATAACAGGTGAAATAGCTCCTTATCATCGATCGAATCATCCCGACAGCGGGCGAATTCTTTAAATAGCCCCACCCAGGCATTCAGATCAGTAGTACCGTTATTACAATGAACCTGCACACAGCATTCGCCGCCGGGAGTCATCATGCTGTCAAAGTCCTCGTACACTCTGGAAAGTTCCTTCTCCAGTACAATTATGGAAAAAATACTGGTTCCGGCAGATACGTTTCCGACTCTCCTGCCGATGGTATTGGTAGCGATCATCCCGGTGCCGCCGTCTCCTTCCGGCGGACATAAGGGCACGCCGGGCAGGAGGTCCCCCTCCGGGTCCAGTAAAAGTGCACCCGGCCTGGTCAGTTTCCCGGCTTCTTCACCCGCGGTTAAAACCTCAGGCAGAATCTCTTTCAGCTTCCAGGGATAAGCCCGCTGCTCGATTAACTGGTCAAACTTAAGTACCATTTCATCATAATATGTTTTCGTCTTTATATCAATGGGAAACATCCCCGACGCATCACCGATCCCCAGCACCCATTCTCCGGTCAGCAGCCAGTGGACATAACCCGCCAGCGTAGTCATGTGACAGATCCTGCGGACGTGCCCTTCCTGTCTTTTGACCGAATAGTAGAGCTGCGCGATACTCCACCGCTGCGGGATGGTATAGTTAAATAAACCGGTTAATTCTCTGGCCTCCGCTTCCGTAATCGTGTTTCGCCAGGTCCGAAATGGTGCCAGCTGCTCCTGATTCTGATCCAGTACCAGATAGCCGTGCATCATCGCACTGATACCGATTCCCCGCAGTGCTTTCAAGGGAACCCCGTATGTATCTGCGACATTTTTCTTTAAATCTTTGATACTGGCCTGCAGACCTGTTTTGACGTCTTCAAGATCGTAAATCCAGACACCGTCCGCCAGCTGGTTTTCCCAGTCAAATCCCCCGGCTGCTATCGGTTCATTACAGTCATCAATCAGTACCGCTTTAATCCTGGTCGAGCCCAGTTCGATACCGAGCACGGCCTGACCGGATTGAATGATATCTCTTATCTCACTCATTTTTTCACCTGCCTGTTTGTACTATTCCAGATTGGCATGGCGGGTAAACATCTCCGCCGCACTCATATTCAGCTTATCCATCAGCATGATGGTAACCGCGTCGTATAATATCCAGGACAACTGTTCGAATACATTCCCCATCGGCTGAATGGATTGATTGGTATTTTCCAGGGTACTTTTCGGCGTAATTCCCGGTACTTTAACGATTGTTCCCGCGTATCCGCCGATGCTGGACTCCGGAAATATCGTAATCAGTGCGATGCCGGCGCCGACCTCTCGGGCTTTCTCAGCCATCGCCAGAAGGCTTGCCGTCTCTCCGGACCCGGAGCCGATGACCAGCAGGTCTCCTTTTCCGATAGCCGGTGTTGTCGGTTCGCCGACAAAATATACCGTCAAGCCCAGATGCATCAGACGGTTGGAGAACGCCCGGGCGCAGAAACCTGAGCGGCCGGCACCTGCCACGTATACCCGCCCGGCCTTGACGATCTGTGCTGCCAGCTCGTCGAGCTGAGCCTCGTCAATCTTTTTGGCATAACCGGAAATCTCCTGCATAATGTTTTCCATCAGCTGCGATTTTTTCATGTTTTCACCTATTCCTTTCAGATACCGCATGCGATTCTCATCGCCTCCGCTTTGGGATCGGCCGCATGAATAATTCCGCCGCCGACGATCACAACATCAGCTCCCGCGGTTATATAGTCCGCTGCCGTTTCACCGTTAATCCCGCCGGCCACCGATACTGCCGCACGGTCCCGGCAGCCGATGATCTGTTTCAGATCATCCAGTGCTGTCCGGCCTCTTTTCTGCTGGTCCACGCCGGTATGAACCGATATTCCATAAACCTTCTGCTCCTCGATAAACCTTACCCGTTCCTCGACATTGTCCACACAGATCATGTCGATAAATAGGCGGCAGCTATATTTCTCCGCCGCTCTCTGCGCTTCGATTATCGTCGCATCATCGGTAACCCCCAGCACAGTTGCGTAGTCGGCTCCCGCCGCAAAGGCGAGTTCAGCCTCAAAATAACCGGCATCCATTATTTTCAAATCGGCCAGGATCTCCTTTTCCGGAAAGGCTTTCCGGAATATCCGGACCGCTTCCATTCCATATTCCATGATAAAGGGGCTGCCCATTTCCAAAATATCCACATAGTCCCGGACATCCTCAGCCAGTTTCAGTGCTGCCTGTAATTTTATATCATCGATTGCAAGTTGAAGTCTCATCGCTGCCCCTTTCTATTCCAGATTTGCATGGCATAGCCACAAATCCTCTAAGTTTATCTGTTCCTTCTGGATCATAAGCAGGGCCGTAACATCGCCAAACAGCAGCAGGGCCTGCTCAAACAATGATGTCATCGGCTGCCGTGACCGTATTTCGTCTCTCTTATTGGCCCGGCTGGCAACCGGAATCCGCAGAAATAAATCTGCATACTGGCGCATGCTGCTATCCGGGTTGCTCCCGATATGTATGACTGACGCCCCAATTTCACCGGCCTTCTCAGCAATTCCCAGAGGGAAGAAAGTCTCACCGCTTCCCGACCCTACTATTAGTACATCCTCCGCTGTAATTGCCGGTTCCGTAATCTGTCCGACGATAACTGTGTCGATACCCAGATGGGCATATCTCTTGGCAATCGCCTCAAGCGAGAGCAATACCCTGCCAACGCCGACAAAGAATACCCGTTTGGCCTGGATTATCATCTCAAGATACCGGCAGATATCTTCCTCACTGATATTTTCCAGCGCCTCTCTGTTTTCATTAATTACCGTTTCTATCATTTTCTTGAGATCATTCAATTTCGCTCACCAGTCTCCGCATTCGACTAATATTTTCCTTTAGGGTTCCTTCATTTGAAAAGATACTCGAAGAGCCGCCGACATAAATATCAGCCCCTTCTTTACGCATACTGCTTATATGTTCGAAGCTGACATTTCCGTCAACTTCTATCATGACATTCTGATTGCCGGTCTCATGAAGCAGCTTTCTAAGCTTACCAATCTTCCTAACCGCTTCGGGAATCAATTTCTGTCCGGCAAATCCGGGATTAACCGTCATAATCAAGACCATATCCAGCTTCGGGATCAGTTCTTCCAGCATCCCTACCGGTGTACCCGGATTAATCGATACGCCGGCCTTAATACCCATATCTCTGATCAGCGAAATAGCCCGCCAGATATTTGCGGTAGATTCGTAATGAACGCATAATATATCGTTACTTTCCATCATATCATAAGTTCCAATACTTTTCTCAGGATCTTCGATCATCAGATGGGTATCGATGGGAATTCTGGTAATTTTTTTTAATGCCCTGATAAAATCACTGCTCAAAGTGATATTCGGAACAAAGTGATTATCCATGATATCCACATGTAAATAATCTACGCTTTCAGCTTCCAGCTGATGCACGTCCCTTTCTACATTCATAAGATCCACGCACATCATCGACGGAGCAATTTTACCCTTCATCTTCCTTCCTCCTTTTATCATACCGCCGCACAAACTCAATTGTCTCAGCTTCGGTCGGAATGGACGTCTGGGCACCTTTCTTCGATACACAGAGGGCCGCCGCCGCATTTGCAAAACGAACGGCTGCTTTCATTGCCTCACCTTTGCACAGGCGGACCGCCAGGGTTGCGCCAAACGTATCTCCCGCCCCGGTCGAATCAACCGCCTCGACTGAAAAAGCCGGCACCTCGTACGCTTCCTGCCCGTCATATACAAAAGCCCCCTTTTCCCCCATTTTCAGAATCACGTATTGAGGCTGGGCGGCGGCATACAGATATTCAGCCGCTTTCAAAGCGTTTTCGCAAGAATCAGCTTCAATGCCGGTCAACGCTTTGGTCTCGGCTTCATTGGGGGAAATTATGGCGATACCTTTCAACTGTGCCAGATCTATTTCACGAATCGGCCCGGCATCTAAAAAGACCGGTATATTCGCCGCTCTGGCATATTCTACCGTTTTATAGATGGTCTCCAGAGGCATTTCCAGCTGCATCAGAATCATATCGAACTTTTCGGCCGCCAAGGCTCTGCTGACCTGTCGGTGATCGAGACAATCGTTGGCTCCCATCACGACAAAGGATACATATTTCCCCGAATCGTAGACAATCAGCGGGTCGTACCCGGTCTGAGAATTACCATCCAGAATAATATGCCGGGTATCGACACCGGCCTGCTTCAATCCCTCTACCAGCGTATGCCCGTTTATATCATCCCCAACCCGGCCGACCATCTTTACACGGCCCCCTTGAAACGACGCTGCCATGGCCTGATTGGAACCTTTTCCTCCGGGTATTGACCGGTAACTCCGGCACATAATCGATTCACCATAGGCCGGCAGACGGTCCGCCCCATATATCATTACATCCATATTCATACTGCCAACCACGAGTATATTTGGCTTATCCATGTTGTCTACTCCTTTTATGCACTGATTTTCGCCTGAGTGTATTTCAAACACTGTCAAGCTTGGCGATCCTTCTTTTAGCAATCACATGATTTATGATCAGCACTGCGATCAGTGCCACACCCCAGATCAGGTCCCTAAAGTAATTACTGATATCCGGGAACATATTCAAATAAGATGAAAGTACCTGTAAAATCACCACGGCTACTGCTACTCCCGATATTTTTCCAAAACCGCCATTCGGATTGACACCGCCGAGAACCACAATTAATATACACTGCATAGTATAACTGCTGCCAAAGTCCGCCTTCGCTGAATTTATCCGTGCCAGACTCACCAGTCCGGCTATTGCCGCCACAATTCCCGATATCATATAGGTTCGGATCAAAATGCTGCTGTTTCTGATCCCTGAGAAGCGGGCCGACTTCGGGTTGGTCCCCACCAGATATACCCGGGTTCCAAAGATGGTTTTCTGCATGATGAACGATAATATCAGAACCGCCAGTAAGAAAATCAGAAAGGCCAATGGAACTTTCGCTACCAGAGCAGTCCCCAGCGCCGTATAGGCGGAGGGCAGGCCGCTGACCGTACTGCCGTTGGTAATAACCACTGCGATGCCCATATATAGCTGATAGGTACCAAGGGTTGCAAGCATTGCCGGAATATTGAGTTTAGAGACCAGAAAACCGTTAAATGCTCCGCAAAGCGCTCCGATCACAATCGCAGCTGCAATTGACAAAAACATCGCCCCAGGATTGCTGCCGCCGGCCGGTATCATTTTCTGCATCAGCAGACCGGCGGATATTCCGCATAGATTAGCTATGTATACAGCCGATAGATCTATGCCTCCGGAAATCATGCAGACGCCGATACCCAGTGCCATCAGTCCATACTCTGCCAGCTGCTTGCCGATCGACTGAAAATTTCCCAGCTGCATAAACAATGCCGGTTTTGTAATACCGGCAATGAATATAAAAGCAGCCAGTATCGCCAGAAGCCTGATCATATTTCCATCCGGTTGGCTTTTTTTTATCTTCATTTATGCCGCCTCCTTCCGTGGTTTATGACTGACCTTTGCACTGCTTCTTCCCTGCAGAGCCGAAACTGCGGTTCCGATAATGATAATCATACCGATAAACACCCTTTGCCAGATTACCGCTACCCCTGCCAGAATTAAACTGTTGGACACCATGGTCAGGAGCAGAGTTCCAAGGATACAGCCTTTAAGCGTGCCAACACCGCCGGTCATCCTGGTCCCGCCGAGGATCACCGCGGCAATTACAATCATTTCACCACCGGCGAATTCCGTCGGCAGATAGCGCATCGACATGATACTGTAACACAGACCGCCGATTGCCGCAATTGCTCCGTTAATCAGAAAGATACCGAAGCGGATCTGCTTTACGTTAAAACCGGCGCGCTCTGCTGAAACTTCATCGCCGCCCAGAGCATAGACCCCCCGGCCGGTCATCGTAAAGTTCAGGACCAGATAGGTCAGGATATACAGACCGGCCATGATCAGAAAGGTCATCGGCAGGGTTGAGCCCAGTCCTGATTTCTGATTAACAACCGTCATCAATGATGTTCGGCCGAAGTCAGCCAGATTTTCCGGCAGATCCATTCGCTGTGCCTCAAAGGCTCCCAGCAAAAGACCGCTGTAAATAGTGGAAGTGCCGAGAGTGACGATGAGACTGGGAAATTTATACCTGACGATAATAAATCCATTGAGCGCTCCCATCAGCATCCCGAAAAATATGCCGATTATAAAAGTGACGATAACCGGACCCGCGTATCCCATCTTTGTGGTCACATCGATGGCAATGTAGCTGGAAAGAGCTGCAATAAGCGGAAAGGACACATCCGGACCGGTGCTGAGGAAGGCCAGAAAAGCACAGATCGCATAGATCGATGGTACAATCATTGACCGGGCGATATCCAGCAGGTTATTGTTGGTAAAAAACAATCCTGAACGCATCTGTATAATAATACCCAGAAGTATGATAATCAGAAATACATAAAATTCTGATTGTTTTTTTAATTGGTCGAAATATTTCATTCTCTTCACCCTCCTTACTGAATTGCCTGTGCCAGCGAGTCCGTATTCAGATCCTGTCCGCTGATATAGCCGGTTACTCTGCCGCCCTGCATCACGATCACATTATCGCAGGTCGCCAGAACCTCTGAGACATCATCGGATACAACTATAATCGCCATCCCCTGCAAGGCCAACTCTCTGAGCAGCCGGTGGATATCATATTTGGCACCGATATCGACACCGACGGTCGGTCCGTTAAGAATCAGTACCCTGGGGCTCATCGAAAGCCACCTCGCCAGAACCACCTTCTGCTGATTCCCTCCGGAAAGGGTCTGAACCGGTAAGGTATGGTCTTTTGTTGCAACCCCAATATCTCCGACCCAGTCTGACGATTCCTCTTCCAGAGTCTTTTCGCTGATTATCCCCATTTTTCCGGCCAGCTTACCGAGTTTGGACACCGTAATATTGCGGATAATAGACTGCGGCAGGAACAGGCCTTCAGTCAGCCGGTCTTCCGGAACTAACGCCAACCCGTTCTTCTGAGCGATCTGAACACTGGAAATATCCACCTCTTTTCCTTCAATCAGAGTCTCTCCGGCCGTTTTTTTCAACATTCCGAATAAAGCCAGCGAAAGCTCTGTCCGTCCTGATCCGAGCTGTCCTGTGACACCCAGTATCTCACCTTTATGCAGCTTGAAATTGACATCTTCGAAGCCCGGTGCGCTCAGGTTTTTTGCCTCCAGCACTACTTCGGAAAACATTCTGGCTGCTTTTGGTTCTTCTTTGTCAAACTTTCTTCCCGTCATGTAATATGTAAACTTTTCTTCATTTATTTCACTGGTCGGCATACTGATGACATTCTCGCCGTTGCGGAAGATGGTTATCGTATCGGATAATTCAAACACTTCTTCTAATTTGTGCGAGACAAATAAGATAGTGACGCCGTTTTTCTTCAAATCTTCAATAATTTCAAACAATCTGCCCACTTCATTTTTGGTAAGAGCGGTAGTCGGCTCATCCATAATAATCAACTTGGCATTATCAAGCAGTGCCCGGGAAATGGCGATCAGTTGTTTGTCAGCTACCGGCAGCGTCTCAACCCGGGCATCCAGATCAACGCTGAAATGAATCTTCTCAACCGCTTCTTCAGCAACTTTTCTGAATTCCTTCCGATTCACCAGTTTCTGTTTATTTGCCAAAACCTGATTAAAGGCTAAATTTTCAATGACTGATAGGTTGGGAAAAATCGAAAAATCCTGATAAATAACCTGAATTCCGCTTCGGATCGCTTCCTGCGGCGTCATTTCCGAATATTCACTGCCGTCAATGGTGATATTACCGGCATCCGGTTTATAAACCCCCGAAATGACTTTAATAATAGTCGATTTACCACTTCCGTTTTCGCCGGCGAGGCAATGGGTTTCGCCGCGTTTTATGTTAATATCCACCCCTCTTAGCGCATGCACGCCGCCAAAGGATTTTTTAATTCCGTTTACTGAAAGAATTATATCTGACATAATTCCTCTCCTTTTCATTCATTTTCGTAACCGTTAAACCAGGCACATCGCTTTCTAAAAAGGGCATAATGCACACAAAACCCGTCGTACATCATGCCCTTAGGCTTATGTTCCTAGAAGTCGTAATCGCCTATATTATCTTTTGTAATTTCAATATCGGCTGTTCCGATCAGGCAGCGGTTATCCCCTTCGATAAGCTGAACGCTCTCATAACCGTCGACGCCTAAATCAACTCCTTCACCGACTTCCTCACCGGCAAGGATCTTAGCTGCGATAGAGCACATTGCATATCCGGAATCTTTCGGGTCCCATAGTTTGATTTTAGAAATGGTACCAGATTCTATGTATTGTTTAAATTCGTTCGGAGTTCCTACGCCGACGATCATAACCCGGCCGGATAATCCCAATTCTTCAACCGCCTTGGCAATTCCCGGGCAATCGGTGGAAGCTACGCCGGTGAAGCCGCCTAAATCGGGGTTTGATTTCAGGATTTCTTTCGCTCTTTCATAAGCGGTATCAATACTTTCTTCCGATTCTGCACTTGGAACCTGACCGTTATTTATCAATTCCATCTCCGGATATGCTTCTTCCTGTCTTGCTTGTTGAGCATTGGCATATTCCATGTGGGTAGTACTGGTGGTATATGCCACCATTAGTGCATATTTGCCCTGTTCATCCATTTCCTGCGCCAGAGCATCCATCAGTGCCGCACCAAAATCGTCAGCGGTAAACGCTTCTACATCGAACAGCGTGTTGACCTGATTGGATGCTTCATGGGTAACTACCACAATGCCTTTTTCCATTGCGGTTTTAAGTGATGCCTCAATTGCACCGGGATCGATCGGAACCACGCAAAGTGCGTCCACTCCCTGATTGATCAGGTCATCGATAACCTGAACCTGAGAAGCCGCATCTGCATTTGCCGGCCCCTTCTGGATCACATTGATACTCTGCTCTTCGCCGAACTCATTCACGCCGATCTCCATCCGTTTGAACCAGTTAGCGGTGTTATCCTTGGTAACCACAGCAATGGTCCATTCTGATTTATCTTTGTCTGATTTATATCTGGACAGGTCAAATAAATCCGACGCTTCCGAACCACCTTCAGTACTTTCGCTGCTCTCACCGCCGTCAGAATTACTGCTTGTGTTACTGTCCGTCTCGCTGGAGCACGCTGCCATGCTGATACACATAGCAAGAGTCAACATAATTGCCAATACTTTTTTGAAATTCTTCATACTTTTTCCTCCTTAAGATATGAATATATTGTTATCCGCAGCTTGAGCCACGGCCCCTTAGGGCTACACTGTGTCCTTGCAACCGGTTACATTTTTATCTGAATTACACTGTAAACTCTCTGACTTTATCCATCCAGATTGTTAAATTTTTACAATATTCACCTTCCTTTTAGCTCTAATTTCAGTTTTATTTAATCATCAGTTTTGTAACCGGTTACATTTCTATCAAAATATTAATTTATTAATTTTAATACGTCACGGTCTTTTAGTACGACCGGAGCATCCAGAATAATCTCCGCCAACGGCTTATCCGGATTCTTCATCCGTTTCAGCAGCAGATCGATCCCCTTCAGCCCCATCTTCATCGCATCTCTTTTGATATATGAAAACTCCGGATAGACAATATCCAGCGCTTCTATCCGGTCCAAACCGATACAGGCGATATCTTTCGAAAGTGCCTCTCCTCTTTCATAAACCGCTTTCAAGAATCCCATGCTGGTTCTGTTATTGCAGGTAAGAACGGCGGTCGGACGGTCTTCCATCGCCAATAACTGCTTTGACATCTCATAGGAAGAAGTCATTCTAAAGTTACCGAAGAACATATACTTCTCTTCCGGTTCTATCCCTTCTTCCGCCAGGGCTTTTAAATATCCCTCCTGGCGGATTCTCGCCAGTCCCCGGTCCAAGGTACCGTTAATGATACCAATCCTGGTATGACCAGCCTTGATGAACTCCCTGGTAGCTTCATAAGTGCCGCTGGCATCATCAAAGTAAACCCCGTCCAGATCCAGATCTATTTTTCGATCCAGTAATACAACCGGCATATCTATATCAGATAATAATTTCTTTATCTTTTCTTTCTTGTTCTTTTCTTCATAATCGGTCGCCGGTGTATATAAAAGCCCGCATACCCGATGCTCTTTCAGCATTTCCAGCGCCTTGTAGTCCTTGCTGGGATCGTCATCCGAATTGCAGCATATAAGCGACATGTTATTACGATCGATTACTTCTGTAACCCCCCGCAGAATCTCACCAAAAAAGGGATTATCAACTTCCGGTACGATTACGCCAATCGTTGAGGAAGTACGCTTTGAAAGCCCTCTGGCAACTGCCGACGGTGAATACTTTCGCTTTGTTATAATTGCCTGTATCTTCTGCCTGGTTTCCTCTGTCACGGAATTCGAATTATTGATTACCCGCGATACTGTGGCTTTCGACACTCCTGCCTCTTTTGCTATGTCGCCTATCGTAACTTCCCGCATTTGATTATTTAACCCTCTCTCGTGTAACCGGTTTCATCATGGCTACATTATAAGAGATCATCTCTTACCATGTCAACCACTTTTTCTGGTATAATACGTTTTTTGTATAGATTGTAAGAAAAATCGAAATCTTTTTTGTGCAATAAATCAAGTAATACACCCGACACACACTGATTTATCTATTTTGCTTCTTTTTCCAATAATTCACCAGCTTCTTCGCCGTCCGGTCCAATTCTACAAAATAAATGTTCTGCTCTTCTCCCCATCCATCCA
>Ga0153996_1000745_pt1 | contig 14310 bp, 14 predicted proteins | sample TSNC080MetaG_FD_104728 | JGI IMG/M metagenome (GOLD analysis project Ga0153996, IMG submission 104728) | Attine ant fungus gardens microbial communities from North Carolina, USA - TSNC080 MetaG | ecosystem: Host-associated > Fungi > Mycelium > Unclassified | place: USA: North Carolina, Lumber...
AATAATAATAGATGCCAAAAAGAATTAAATACAAGTTATTTGCAGTATGAAAATGCATATAGTTCTTTTGAGGTGAAGCGTGTATTCAATGAAAATGTTTTGTTGGTAGATGATATGGTAGATTCCAGATGGACATTTACGGTATGTGGATATAAACTTAGAAAGAGTGGGAGTGGGAAAGTTTATCCTTTTGCATTAGCAAATAGTGCAGGTAGAAATGGAGATGAATAAATGAAATTTTCAGATAATGCCATGAGCGCAATTTTATTGTGTAGCTACATTGGAATTAATAAAGATGATATTACAAAGCCATTTTCACTTGGTGAGTGGAATCATTTTTTAGACAAAGTAATTGAGATGAAACTTGATCCAAGTGTTGTGTTAAGCAAAGATTTATCATTATTAACTCAATTTAAATATAGCAATAATGAAATTGAACGGATTAAAAAATTGGTATCTCGTGGTGGGGCTGTAGCATTTGAAATTGATGATCTGTCAAACAAAGGAATCGAAGTAATAACTTTATTTGATACGGATTATCCGATACTATTGAAACGAAAACTAAAAAGAAAAACACCTCCAATTTTGTTTTATGCGGGTGATATTAATTTGGCAAAAAAAATAGGTATCGCTGTTGTTGGCTCAAGAAATGTAGATCAAGCTGGAAGGGAGTTTACAAGAAAACTTGTGGCTAAAGCATCTGAAGAAAGGTTAGTTGTATATTCTGGCGGGGCAAAAGGTGTTGATTCGATTTCAGAAATAACAGCAATTGAAAATGGTAGTGCAGTTGTATCATTTGTTGCAGATTCGCTTATTGCCCAAATAAAGAAAAAGGAAGTGTTAAAAAATATATTACAGCAAAAATTATTGTTAATTTCAGACGTAAAACCAGAAGCTGGATTTAGTGCAGCTAGAGCTATGAACAGAAATAAATATATTTATGCAGCTGCTTATGGGGCCTTTGTTGTTTCTTCAGATTATAACAAAGGCGGAACTTGGGCAGGTGCAATTGAAAACATAAAAAATAATTGGACAAAAGAATTTGTTTGGAATCATAAAGAATATGATGGAAATATAAAGCTTATTGAAAAAGGAGCTATACCTTATGAGTTAAGTGATGAAAAAATATATGATTCTATAACAAAAAAAGAAATCAATTACAATCAGTTAGACATTTTTAATCTAAACACAGCAGTAGTTAATGAAACTTCGAAAGAGTGTTATAAAATAGAAAATCAAGAGATTATGAATTCACAAGATATTTATGAAGTTGTAAAGAACTATATTGTGGAAAATTTTGGAGATGGCTTAAGTCTCGAACAAGCATCAGATCAGTTTAAGGTTGCAAAAGGTCAGATGAAAGTATGGTTGAAAAGATTATGCGATGATGAAAAGATTATTCTTAAAAATGGTATTTATTCAAAAAGGTGATAGTGCACTTTTAATTTTGTGCGACAGCAAAAATAAACCCCCTGCATAGCAGGGGGTTTATTTTTACTGTGACACAACTAATAAGGTCACTTAACCTTTCGCTTTCCATTTAACCAGCTACAGCAACAAGACGGTTACCGTTTCCCCGGCAGTCAAGCGCTTTGTATCTGCCTGAATATCAATCAGACAATTGCATCCTTTCATTGATGCCAGTAACCCGGAGGCATGTTTGTAGATCTCCGGGATCTTTACGGCACCGTTATGATAAGCTGCTCTGACAAATCGTCTGCCCCGGCTTTCTTTTTCAAATCCATTTGCCAGGACAGCCTGTATTCTTTTCGTTGCTAATCGTTCATTGCCTGCCAGCTGATGCAGCATCGGTCTTGCCAGCAGTTCAAAGGTCGTAGCCGCCGCAAAAGGATTACCTGATAAATTCAGCATTGGTTTATGATTCAGCACAGAAAACATCGCCGGTGTTCCCGGTTTTAACCGCACCCGCCAGAACAGCCTCTCACAGCCCAGGATCGGCAGTACCTGATGGAAGATATCTTTTTCGCCAACAGATACTCCGCCTGTGGTGATGATGGCATCTGCCATGGAGGAAATCTCTGCCAAACGCTTGGCCGCTGCTACCGGCTCATCCTTTAGCTGCTCTGCACATATTACATCCATCCCCAGTTCATTCAACCGTCCATGTAACATATACAAATTGGAATTATATATTTTACCAGGCAATCGCTCATTTCCAGGTGCCAGAAGTTCATCTCCGGTAACCAACAATGCGATTCTCGGACGGCGGTACACCTGGATCTGCCCATATCCTGCTGATGCCAATATCCCCATCTCAACAAAATGTATCTCGTCGCCTTTGTTCAACAGTTTAGAACCTTTTTTATAGTCCTCTCCGGGAAAACAATAATTCTCATAAGCTTTCAACTCGGAACGAACTAAAATATTCCCGTTTTCAACCGTTACGTCCTCCTGCCGCACCACGCAGTTACAGCCTTTTGGAATAGGCGCACCGGTGGTAATTTTGACAGCCTCGCCATCCGAAATCTCCTGCTCCAGATACTCTCCGGCATAGACAGCTGCGATTACCGGAAGTGCCGCCGGCGCGTTCTCACTTGCCCCCTTTACGGAATCTGCCAAAAAACTATATCCATCTAAGGGTGAGCGGGGAAACGGCGGCTGATCGAATGCGGCTGTGACATCGCCGGCTGTGATTCTGCCTTCAGCCTGAATAATCGGGAGCAGTTCCGTATCCTCGATCGGACGTGTATGGCTTATAATTACCTCTACCGCCTGTTCTAATTCGATTCCCATGACACCCATGTCTGTCTCCTTTTATCTCACGTGTCGGCTAATCTGTATACTCATCTACATCAGCCAGCGCTTTTGCATATTGATAGCTCATGTGCTGAGTAGAAAAGAAAAACGCCTCTCCCAGATTGTTTTTAAACGGTTGAATGTCCTGATACTCCTCTTTGCTTTTAAGCACTGCAGCAGCCCGCTCAATCTGTGCTCTCGCAGCCAGATAAGGAGAACGCTCAAAATAAGCATATGGGGTCGGAGCAGGATAAGTTTTGCAATTAAACCGTACCATGGCCGCGATCGTCTTCGGCAGATCCTTTTCCTCCACTAGCGAAGCAATCATGGCATAGTTGTCACTCATATGCAGATTGGAGTAATAATAACTGTCTTTATTGCCCTTTATAAAAACAATATCCTGGCAGGAGTCATCATTCCCCCACTCTTTCTTTAAATCTTCAAAGTGTGCCACCTCTTCAAGCAGCTGACTGTGGCTTGTCAACTGAATGCCCTGGGTTCTCTGTCGAATATACGAAGCCAGCAGCTGTGCTTCGGTAACCTCATCTTCGGCTGCTGCTTCCGGCGGGACCAGCCCTTCGAAATCACTGTCTTCCACTTCCGGCAAAGACTCCATATACTCCAAAAGGTCACCCGTTGTCTCCTCTTCTTCGATAAACCCTGGTTTCTTTCTTCCGAACAACATAACCGTCTCCTAATCTAATACTTAGTTTGGCAGAATTCCTCTTCCGGCTAAATCATCAGCCATATCGGCCAGACCATATTTCACCAAAGTTGCCCTGGTCGGAATACCGGTTGCCTTATCCCATCCCATCTCTTCATAGAAATAATCAAGGGCCAATTCCATATCTTCCCTGTCCATCTTATCGGTACCTTCTTCAAATGCACGAAGTTCCGGCTGTTTGTCAAATATCCAGGCAGGTATCCCATCGTGATCCTGGCGAAGGTTTGTGCTGCCAAACTGAATATTAAAAGAAATAGCCGTCATAACCCGGAGCATCTGCGAGATTCTCTCACTGTCAAATTCTACAGATTCCCTGGTATAATCTTTGCCGGTGACAGCCGCCATATATTTTGCATCCAGTTCCAGATCGCCCACATAGCTTCTGGCCTTGGACGGCGACTGTGTCATCGGATACATCCAGTTGCACAAGGTCGCACTGTCATGGAACTGCTTTCCGTTGAACGCCCATCTGGCTACCTTTGCTTTGTTGCGGTTCATCGGTGTGTAGCTCTTCATCTTGTCATAGCTGCCTTTCCCAAAGAAGCCCTCCATCGTCGCTTTCGAAACCTCATAGGGGGCGCCGGAGTTTGTGACGTTGGTCAGATGATGAACCATACAGTCACGATTGTACATCAGGTTAAACAGCAGACCGATCTGTCCTGAATCCTCCGCACCATGGTGCTTCGGATAACCGTTGTAGGTGACGTTCTGATTCAGACTGTCAATACTGTCAAAATACTCCTTGCCTAAGCCCCATTTCTCCGCCATGGCAATCGTACCTTCACCGATAACAGCGATCTCACCTTCTTTATAGGCAATTCTGCGCATGATCTCCACGACCCATCTTGGATCGGCAGCTTTTTCCCATTCCCATGGATAGGAATTCCACTCGGCTTCCGGAATGTGAGACTTCCCTTCTTCCGTGCTGAGAACCCATTTTACTTCACGGTATAAGTTTCCGTAATTACACCAGAGTCCCAGATCATCCTGTGCATGAGAGCTGGCACCATTGATAATCATCTTTGCATCGCCTTCATATTTAAAATCAACCAGACCGCTTGGATAAAAATCCTGGCCATAAAGCATCGGCATACAGGTATTCGATACATGCGTCGGCAAATCATATTCTGCCAGCGGCTCCATATCATACTGTGTATAGCAGCGAATCGGACAGGAAGAACAGCCGCCCTGCTTGACAATATAGTTTGACGCCACATCCCCATAATCAAATACACCTTTTAAACAGCGATAGGCAATTTTGTTGATATCTCCGCATGGCTGCTCACCCATATCAATGGGACCTCCCGCCGCCTTTTTCCATTCACGCCCGGGAGCCCCGGACCAGCGGTTTTTGCCGCTTGCCGCAGAATATTCCGCCCAGCTTTGCGGAAGTGCCGGTACATTGTGATTATTATTACCGCCGATGAGCTCTCTCATCATATAATCGCTCAGTTCTCTTACTTTTGCCGGATCCGCAACCTTTACCGAACCGGTACCACAAATTGCAATCCCTTTTAATTTCTTGCTTCCCATGATTGCGCCGATTCCAGCGCCGCCCGAGTTTCCAAAGGAAGTATTTAAAGTTGAGTAATTAACCAGCTTTTCCCCTGCCGGGCCAATGGCCGCACTTTCAAAATCTCGGCCGCACTCCTCTGTAATCATTTGATTGCTTTCAAACGTTCCTTTTCCCCAAAGATGGGATGCGTCTTCAAAGGTCACCTGATCATCCTGAATCTTCAGATAAACCGGTTTTGAAGCAACTCCTTCCACGATCATGGCATCATAACCGGCATATTTCATTTTCGGTCCGATATGTCCGCCCATGTGGGCATCGATAATCGAATGTCCTTTTGACCAGGAGGACAAAAATGAAATATTCATTCTTCCGGAGCAGGGAATCCCTGAACCGGTCAGTGGTCCCACCGCCATAACAAACTTTGATGCCGGGTCGTATGGATGTGTGTTTAACGGTACCTCGTCGTAGATCACACGGTAACCTAATCCCATACCGCCGATGTAATCCTGATATTTCATTGAATCTTCCGTTGTTGCTGATAAATCGGTCAAATTGACACGTAATAATTTTCCTGTCCAGCCGTAAATTGCCATCTTCCTCCCCCTCCTATGCTACGATTTCCTGTGCTGCTGCCGTTACCGCATCCCAGGGGATAATCGACAAAGCCGCTGTCGGGCATCCCAAAACGCAGGCGCCACAGGCAATACACTTGCTTGATTTGCGGGTTTCCGGATTTATGGTAGGCATATGCCATGGGCATGCTTCTACACAGGCACCGCATCCAATACACTTGTCATTGTCCACGCGTTTTATGCCTTTGTCATCGGCCAAAATTGCCTTCTCGGGACACGCTTCGCCGCAGGCCGGTATCTCACACTGGCGGCAGGTGTCCGGATAATAGGTAAAGTTGCCCATCAGCAATCCGTCTTTACCGTGGATATGTAAGTTTCTGCTAATCTTCACTCGGGAAATATAGCTGGAGCACTCCTGATCGTTAAATAACGAACAATTAATCTCGCATCGTTTACAGCCTGTACATTTCGCTGCGTTTACCACCAGAAGTCCCTGGGGCATTGCCCAGGTCACGACCTGCTTACTGTCAACCTGCTCCTGTGTACAGCCAAATAAAGACAGCATCGTAGCTGATACTGTCAGTCCGGCAATACTTTTTCCTGAAATCTTCAGAAATTGCCGTCTGGTCATCTGGGAATCCAGAAAACCGTTTAACCCTGTCTTTGTTTCGTCGGACATGTGATACCTCTCCTTTTAATATGTTTAATCAAAACCTAACTTTATTTTAATTGATATCTGTCATTTCGTCAATTATTTCTCAAACTTATGTCACAAATTTTCATATCTTATTGATTTTATCTTAAAAAGCCTTTATAATTAATTCATCAGTACGACAAAATTTACATCGCAAAAGAAAGAGGTAAAAATTATGTTTGGTAGATTAGGACCTGTAGAATTAATCTTGATTCTCTTAATCGCATTAGTTATTTTTGGCCCCAGCAAGCTGCCGCAAATCGGGCGTTCTCTGGGACAGGCTATTCAGGAGTTCAAAAAAGGAACCGCCGATGTCCAAAAAGGAGTTAACAGTATTATGGATGATACAGACGACACCAGGAAAGACGTTTAAGGAGCTCCTTTTATATGGCAGAACCACTGACAACATCAACATTTATTGAACATCTGGCCGAATTGCGGAAGCGTCTGATATTGATCTTTACTATCAATATTATCGGTGCTTTCATATGCTACCAGTACATTGATAAGCTAATTACATTTCTTCTCTATTTGAATCCGGGTATGGAACTGATTTACATTTCTCCGGCGGAGCTTTTTATGGTATACATACAGCTGGCGATCATTTGTTCGTTTGTTATCTGTTTTCCTGTCACGGCCACGCAGATATGGGGATTTGTTTCAAGAGGTCTTTATAAAAAAGAAAAGTTTTACGGATTGATTTCATTGACAGCCGGTGTTTTCTTTTTTATCCTTGGCGCTGCTTTTGCTTATTTTACAGCATTGCCGATTACGCTTCAATTTTTTATGCGAATCACCATCGAAGATATTACACCGATGATATCGATTCAAAGCTATATCTCCTTTTGTACCAGTCTCCTTGGCTGCTTTGGCCTGGCTTTTGAACTTCCGGTTGTTGTTTTTTTGCTGTCGGAACTGGAGATCCTGAAACCGGAATTCCTGAATCGGACACACGGAGTATTGATCCTGATTATTTTTATCCTGGCTGCACTGTTGACACCGCCAGATGTCCTCACGCAGGTTATCTTAGCTGTGCCCATGACCATTCTGCTGGAACTCAGCCGGGGAATCTGCTGGTATATTGACCGAAAGAAACGAAAAAGAAAAGCGGATCGTTCATAAGCATAATCACTTTGAACGATCCGCTTTTTGATTCTGATATCCAGATCCCTGTCTAATTCAGTACCTTCTCCTGCATAAAGAAATATGCATTGTTAATCCCATGAACCACTGCCGTTGATGAAACAGTTGCTCCGCTTACTGCATCCAGTTCGCTTATATCCCCCAATACCGATTCCGCTGCCGTCACTTCTTCTGCTGCAGCTGCCACTGTCAACCCGGCTTCCTCCAGACGGTAAGCGGCCTGTTCTTCAGCGCTTTCATCTGCAAGGGCTGTCTGCAGGGGCCGTTTTTCTTTCGCACTGGTCAACAGACCGGCACGGTACATGTCTCTTACGGCCATCGCTTCCGGAGATTGATCGGAAGGATTCCACAGCTTTGGATCGCTTCGGTTATCTGCTACTGCTGCGCCCGCTGTCTCCGTCTCGGCGCCATCTGTTCCCCACACAGCACCCGTGCCGGGTGATACAATTATTAAGTCTTTCCCCTTCAGTGTTACCGGTGCCGGTATTCCCCGAAACTGTCCTAAAAAAGATTCATCCTTGATCTTTGTCCCAAGTCCTTCCGTCTCTCCCTGGGAAATAACTTCGGCATTCAAAATCACTTCACCGACCGCATCAAAGGTTACTGCAACCTGAATCTCACTCTGGAAACCGGTCGCTTTGCTGGTTATGATGTAACTGCCATCTTTTAGCTGACTGGCACTTTCAACCTGATAAACCGGAGCATCCCATGCGGCAATATCCAGTGCCGTACCTGCCTTCGAATTCCACACACCGGAATGGACGAACAAAATATTACCCGCCGATAGCATTCCAAGTAACACAACTGAATATAATTTGTTAATATTCTTTTTCTTCATACCTTCACCTGTCTCTTTGATGATTTTTATTCTCATAATATCATATCAAATTCTGGGGATGGTGTAAAGTGTCTCATATACTATACTTTAAAATAGTCTCGATAATCCGAGAAAATCCGATCTGCTTTCTTGATTACCTCTGCCGCAGACGGCTTGATCTCCTGCCCCTCGTCTCGAATCATAATAAATTCTCCCGGTTTTACAACTAAGCGGACACTATTGGACTCACAGATAATAAAATCATCCTGTTTTGTATAAGCAAGAACTGCTTCCATTGCATTCTCCAGCCCTTCCGGATGTGTCCGGACCAAATACACAGCTCTCGCACCTGCCGTTCTGAACAGCATGGTGTCTTTGGTACCTTCGCCTTTTTCTTCGCGGATATCAAAGCATGTTTTTAAGCTGCTGCAAATTCCGCAGCCTTTACCGCCACGGGGACAACGATCACCGTGATTATGAACCGTTACCACTTTTATTGCCACCACATCCTGTTTTTTACTGTAATGCTCAATCAGCTTTACTGCCAGTGCCGTCTTTCCAATATTTCTGGCCGTCGCTCCCACCAGAATCATATTGTCTGCACAGATCATTTTTTTCCTCCTCATAAGCCTTCCTGATAAACTCAATCAGCATTTGCCTGGTCACGCCAATCCCCTCTACCGCCTTTAGTATATGTTTCCCCATACGATATGAGGGAACTGCATGGAGAGACAGTGTTCCCCATGCATATTGATTGGCAGCAAGCCGTCTGTCTTCATATTCTCCGCGCTGAAGAACTGCCCGGAAATCCTCTGCATCAACCACTTCCCTAAGATACTCTGCTAAAATATTCAAATCCTCTGTATTAATACGCTCAACATGAAATGCCCGATAAATCAAATCATGATATTCCCAAATATCCATCCCTTGTTCCATATAATAATACATTCCCCGCAGCGCCAGATCACTATGCGGACTCCACCGTTCAGGACGGGGATGGGCCTCACACGGGCTGAACATCATTTCCAGCTCCGGAAATTCAGTCCGTATCTCTTTCAGATAAAGATGGGCCTTATAACAATAGGGACATGCATAATCAAATATTATTTCCAGCGGTAAACTCTTCACATTAGTCCTCCTCATTCAGGTCTGCAACAATCTGTTTGGGCCGGATTGTCAATAAGGTTGCCGTGATAATCAAAGCGAGAACCATGGCAAGGACAATCCCAGCTTTTTTCATCCGGATTCCACTCCAGCTGGCAGCCCATATGTGGGCATTTTGCTAAAACGCAAAATACTTCTCCCTGTTCGTCTTTATAGACACCCAGCTTTTTTTCGTTCCACTCTACCACCCCGCCATGGTCAACAGGCAGCTGCTCCGCCTTCTCTTTCGGATACCAGAACTTTTCTTTGCATAAGTTCCTGGCCGCAATTCCGCTATTAGTAAAAAAGGTTTTTGCCGAAGCCTTGATATTCTTGCGTTTTGGCGAAAATACCGCCTGCCAGGGATTATCCCGCTTCATAATCTGGTCGGTAATCATCCGGGCCGCTACCATCGAACCGGTCATTCCCCACTTTTGAAACCCGGTTGCCACATACCAGTCCGGCCGGGCATTGGAATAAGGCCCAATATATGGAATACCATCCAACGTCATGCAGTCCTGAGCCGACCACCGGGCCGCTACACTGCATTCCGGCCAGAAATGCTTCGCCGCACGCATCAGGCCTTCATATTGCCCGCCCGTCTTATGATCACCGGTCCGGTGATTACCCCCGGCAAGAATGATATAATCCTCATGGGAACGCAAAGAAAGCCCCCGGGTATCCACGCCCAGATACAGGCCCTCCAGCGAACCGGCATTTTTCAAGGCCAGGGCATAGCTCCGTTCCTGATGCATGCGCGTGAAATAATATCCAGGACGGTTTAGGAATGGATAATGGGTAGCAAATACCACCGCCTTTGTCTCCAACCAGAAGTTCTCCGCACCCTGGCGAATCCGAACCCGGTTTTCTTCTACCGCTATCGCCGGTGTCTGCTCATAAACCGAAACCTTTCCGGCAATTCCATACAAAAACTTCAGCGGGTGAAAGGAAGCCTGATTGCGAAAACAGATTGCCCCTTTGACAGGAAATGGCAGTTCCGTTTCCGTTGTAAAAGAAGCCCGGATCCCCAGCCGCTTAGCCGCTTCCACTTCACGCCGAATCCGCCTGTCATCTTCGGTGTCATAAAGATAAGCCGGCGCCATCTTCCAGCCACATTCAATCTGATAAGACGTAATCATATCCTGGTAGCAGTCAATCGCGTATTGATTTGCTGCAAAATATTGCCCTGCCTGCTTTTCACCGACGGTTTGAATCAGCTTCTCATAAATCAGCCCGTGCTGAGATGTGACTTTGGCAGTGGTATGACCGGTCTGCCCGCTGCCGACGGTGTCTGCTTCCAGGACGATCACCTTTTTTCCCTGTTCCTGCAATAAAAATGCTGTCAGGATACCAGCCAACCCACCGCCGATTACGATTACATCGGGTTTTACGGTCATCAGCGGATCCGTTGATCCCTTTGAAACTTCTGCTGTTTTTTGCCAAATCGATCCCATTTTTTTATCTCCAATTTCTGAATACTTTTCTAATTGAAGATAGTATTACCTGTTATCGGGAAAAAAATCACCACGTACTCGTTGACATGTCAATATATTCCGGTATTTCTTCCGTCGGCCGTTGATAATAACCACTGATACTCCGATAAAGCTCAACCAGCGTCATCTCATAATATGGATGTACAAACAACACACCGAATCCACAAAGCAAACCGCCCAGCAGATACCAGCCAATAAAGGAAAGCTCCAAGACCCAGGTACTGAACTTCACTCCATCCATCAGCTCCTTACTTGCCCGAAATGCTTCTGTGCGTTCAATTCCAGGATTCTCCGCCAGTATATAAGGCACCATATAGTATTCGTAATGCTTATAAATACCCGGTATAATAAACAAAAATGACCACAACGTTGTAAACAGTCCCTTACAGAACATCGTACCTGCAATGTTGAGATAATTTCCACCGGAAAATCCAAAAAATAGCCGGCCGATTCCCGTTGCACCTTGCTGTTCACTGCTCTCCATGAAAAAACGTATTTTTCCAACACTTACTACATTGCCGACAAAAATTACCAAAACCAGGATAACCAGAGCTACCACGATCATGACTGTCATCATGATCAATAGAAATGCCCATATCTCACTGCTTTGCATTCTGTCAAATATATTGTCTGTGTTACTGGCGGAAGTACCGGCGCCTGGGATTGATACACTGGATCCACTCGTTCCGCCACCCAGTATTGCGGCAATCAGGCATACCAGAACACCCTTCCAATAAAATGACCGCAAAGCATCTTTTGCTCTGGCCTTTAAATCTGCTCGACTCTCTACCATGATAATATTCTCCTTTCCTGCTTGTTAAAAGCATATCACGTTTTATTTATTTTTTCCATCCATAATTTAGCAATATTTGGAAAATATATTCCATAAGTTTAGTGAACATGGTACAATCATATCCTAATCATACCCATATTAAGGAGAACTGCTATGATTCGTTTTGCTACGATTGGTACTAATTTCATTGTGGACTGGTTCGTGGAAGCCGCCCGCCAATGTCCTGAATTTCACTATGAAGCCGTTTACTCCCGCAGCCAGGATACCGCCGCTGCCTTTGCCAAAAAGCATCATGTTTCGCGTATGATCACCAGCCTGGATGCATTGGCAAAAGACCCGGATATTGACGCCGTCTACATTGCCAGCCCGAATTCCATGCATTTTTCACAGTCTGCTTCCATGCTGACTCACCAAAAACATGTTCTCTGTGAAAAGCCGGTTACTTCCAATGCCGCTGAGTTACAAAAGCTGGACCACCTGGCCCGGCAGCATAAGGTCGTATTTTTAGAAGCCATCCGCAGCGCATATGACCCCGGATTAAACGCCATCCGCGAACTGCTGCCAAAGCTTGGGACCATTCGGCGGGCCAGCTTTGAATTCGGAAAGTATTCGTCCCGCTATGACCATTTTAAAGAAGGAATTGTGGGTAATACGTTTCAACCGGAACTGTCCAATGCCGCCGTGATGGATATCGGCGTCTATAGCATTCATCTATTGGTTCGCCTGTTTGGCTATCCACAAAAGATTTATGCCAACAGTATCTTTTTATCCAACGGGTTCGAAGGGGCCGGGACGATTCTTGCAGGCTATGACGGTATGCAGGCGGATCTGAAATATTCTAAAATTACAGACAACGTACCTGCGATTCAGATTCAAGGGGAAGATGGCGTACTGGTAATCGATGATCTGATAACCCCCCGTAAGTTAACCGTCCATCGGCGCAATAAAAGTCCGGAGGTCATTTCCGTTGAAGGGGCCCGTAACAATATGATCTACGAACTTCAGGAATGGGGGCGGCTGATTGCCACCAAAGAAGAGAATCCCCATACCCGGTATTCCATGATGGAAATACAGATGATCGATGAAGTGAGAAAACAGACGGGAATTGTATTTCCCGCCGACTAATCTGCAAAACGGAACAGCACGGCGAATCCATGTGGCAATTGCCAGATGTTCGCCGTGCCTTTTTTCTTGTTACAGCTTTTCCAGGATCTTAGCAAGAGATTCATAAGCCAGTGTAAATGCCTCTTCACCATTCAGCTTTTTCTTCCCTCCGGCATGTTTCTCTAACGCCGAAAATCCTGCGAAATCACTTAAATGCGGCTCCAGAGACAAAAACCCCTGATATCCGTCTGCTTTCAGTTTTGCCAGAATCTCTTCCACACGTCCGTCCCCGGTTCCGGCCGGAACAACACTGCCGCTCTCCCAGAGGGCATCTTTGATATGGATATAAGCAATATACGGTTTTAACATTTCGTATGCAGCGACCGTGTCCTGCTGACACTGGACAAAGTTGGCAAAATCAAATACCGCTTTCATATGCCCGCCGTAAAATTCGTGCATGATCTCCAGGCAGCGGGGGGCGGTGTCACCATAAATGTCTTTTTCATTTTCATGAAGCAGAATGACACCGTTTTCTTTGGCATAATCGACGAATTGACCCAACTGGTCCATCACCTGATTACGGTAAGGTTCATAAGATTGACCTTCCGGCATAAAGAAGCTGAACATCCGGATCGACTCTGTATCCATGATATGGGCAATCTCCACGGTATGCTTATACAGCTCCATATGAGGAGCAAATTCATCGGTAATTTGAATCTTGCCAATTGGCGAACCGACCGAAGACAGCTTGATTCCCTCACTGTCCAGCTGCTTCTTAATCTCCTTCACTTCCGGCAGCGTGTATTCTACCAACCCCTTGCCGTTCACTCCGCGCATTTCCACATAGTTCATCTTCAGCTTGTGAAGTACCTCAATCTGTTTGTTCAAATCAGGATCGATCTCATCGGCAAATCCTGACAGCATAATATGATTCCACATTTGCTTTCCGCCTCCTTTTCATAACTTTTCCTATTTTTAATAACTGCCTGCCGTATCAAAAACAACATCAGAGTCTTCTTTTTTTCGGGAATCAGCCCGCCGTTTGTTCAGCTCTTCCAGATACAGGTCTTCGTCAAAAGGAATCTCCACCGGATGACCCAGCCAGCTGGATAAATGCATGGCATTGGACAGCGTCAAACCGCGGATCCCTTCGATTCCGTCAGCAATCAGTGGCGTGCCGTGAAGAATGTTGCCGGCAAATGCTTTTAGCACGCCAACGTGCTGTTCATTTTCTCCATCGGTCTCCACTTCGGTAACCGTGCATTCCGGCGTATCAAATCCGCCTTTGGCGGTCTTACAGAAGGTCCGCTCATTCTCTGACAATTTATGAAGCATCAGCTTGCCATTTTCACAGACCAGCTTCCCCATCTCCAGGGTAATTTCAAAACGGTTGGTACCGGGGGCATCTGCCGTGGTCGTGATGAATACGCCGGTGGCTCCGTTTGGGTACTCCAGATATGCCGTAACATCATCTTCGACTTCGATATCATGCCATTTGCCAATATGGCAGAAAGCCTGTACTTTACTTGGCAGACCGCAGATCCACTGAATCAT
>Ga0153996_1000746_pt1 | contig 14307 bp, 11 predicted proteins | sample TSNC080MetaG_FD_104728 | JGI IMG/M metagenome (GOLD analysis project Ga0153996, IMG submission 104728) | Attine ant fungus gardens microbial communities from North Carolina, USA - TSNC080 MetaG | ecosystem: Host-associated > Fungi > Mycelium > Unclassified | place: USA: North Carolina, Lumber...
CCTCCGGTTTAACACATTCATATCCCAACCCGGTCAACCCGCTGTATAGCGCATTCCGATTACGTTGGTAGAAAGAAATGTCGGTCTGTGCATCGAGACATTTCGCCACCATCTTCTGCTGCAGGGTGGGAGCGTTTACCGAACCGATAATGCGGTTAGCTATACTCGCGGCGGCCAGCACGGCTTCACTGTCGTGCATCTCATCAGGAACAACCAGATAACCGATTCGTTCTCCCGGCAGTGATAACGATTTACTGAAGGAATACGCGACAGCCGTATTGTTATAGTATTTGGTCACATATGGAACTTCCACTCCATCATATACCACTTCGCGGTAAGGCTCATCGGAAAGCAGGCATATCTGTGTTCCGTACTGTTGTTGTTTTTTTTCCATCACTGCCGCAATCTCTTTGATTGTTTGTTCGGAATACACCGTACCACTGGGGTTATTCGGTGAGTTTATGATAACAATCCTGGTCTTGGGTGTAATTCTTTTTTCAAATTCCGCCATACCGGGAGTAAAGGTGCCGGTGTCCGCCGGCACTTCCACGACCACACCATCGAAATTAGCAGTATAGCTGCGGTATTCACCGAAATACGGGGCAAATACTATTACCTCATCACCGGGATTGAGCAAAACCTTCATCATTACGTTCATCGCCATAGCCGCGCCTACTGTCATAACGATATTCTTGCCGGACAAACGAGTACCAAAGCGTTTATTCAGCGACTCCGCCACCGCATCCCGCACCTCGATGTAACCTGCGTTGCTCTTGGTATATCCGTGCAACTCCACCGGATCTTCTTCCTCTATTAATTCACGGATCGCCTCATTAACTTCTTTCGGAGCCGGTACATTGGGGTTGCCCAAACTAAAGTCATATACGTTTTCACTGCCGTATATCTCCGCCAGACGGGTTCCTTCTTCAAACCACGCCCGTATCTGCGAACCATTTTCAACCATTACCTTCATTTTTTCCGAAACCATACTCTCTCCTTTAACTCTTTAAACCTTTACCGCTTCAACCTTTCAAAGTCACAGTGCCTTTTTCTACCATGAATACCGGTCGATAGGACTCTTTTGCTTTGCGCAGCCCCGGCGCTCCTGTATCCTCTTCACGGTTGATATATTTAAACTTCTGACATTCACGTGTGACAAACTGCTGATTAATCATCGGATATGCTCCCTGCACATCAGGAAATGCTTTTTCGATATGCACTACAAACGTATCCTCATTGATCGGTTCACCGATCGTAAACGCAACAATTTCACCATCTACCCGCAAAAGGCCGCCGGTTAGTTCCAGTTCGTGCAGCAGCCGCAGTGAGTTCTGGGTTACAGCGATTTCATTGACCATCTCTTCATCATCTTCCAGCTCATGCAGCCGCCGCCATTTTAACGCCATCTGAAAACATTCTTCATAATTTTCATTGGTGATCTTTTCATACTGCCAGTTCTCATAAGTAGCTTTAAACTTATTGATGTGATTCCGCTTGCCGTGCAGCTTTTTTCCCGCCAGAGTGGTCAGTTTTTCCGTTTCATATACGTAATCAGCGATATCACGATTATAATTTATTTCAAATTTATCCGGAAACCATTCATCCAGTTGTGTAAACTGCTCTTTAGTTACGCTGTATAACCGGAAATTCCCCTTTGCATCTTCACATTTATCGAGCAGTTTGGCGATCCAGTTTCTGACATCCTCCGGCGCTCCGGCGGGATATGCAAAAGCGCATTTATCACCGCCTCTGTTATGAAAAATAATGACATTATCGACCAGTGCATATTCAACATTATAATAACGAGCCCATAAATAAACATTTGCAAAAGTACGGTCACAGCTGCGGCTGGGGTATCGCTTGAAGTATTCCGATATCAACTCCTTGTCGTTAAGCTGCGGTCTCTTAAATTCTATCTCGTCCATGTTACCTTTCCTTTTCAATTATAGTCATACCATAATGCTCATTATAGCAGATTATCCGCTAAGTTTTTACATTTTTATACTTTTTTTATCCTTCACATTGTATTTTAACCGAAATGCATGTGATACAAGCCTTCGTAAATCCCGCCCTTTTCCAGCAGCTCCTGGTGGGTTCCTTCTTCGGCCACGCCATCTTCGGTCAGCACCAGGATTTTCCGGGCGTTGCGGATGGTTGTCAGATGATGAGCGATCACAAATGTCGTCCGGTCCTCTGCCAAACGTTCCAGCGACTGCTGAACAATTTTTTCACTTTCATTATCCAACGCTGATGTCGCTTCATCAAAAATCAAAATCGGCGGATTCTTCAGGAATACTCTGGCAATCGATAAGCGCTGCTTCTGGCCGCCGGAGAGTTTTACCCCACGCTGCCCGACATCGGTATCATACCCTTCCGGAAAACTCATGATAAACTCATGAGCATTGGCGTATTTAGCCGCCCGCAATACCTCTTCATCGGTTGCTTCCGGCTTACCGTAGCGGATATTATCCATAATCGTACCGGCAAACAGATAAATATCCTGCTGCACGATTCCAACGTTATTACGCAGATCATCCAGCTTTATCTTCCTTATATCCATGCCGTCGATCCGGATGCTGCCGCCGGTCGTCTCATAGAAACGCGGAATCAGACTGCACAAAGTGGTCTTACCCACTCCCGAAGGACCGACCAGCGCGATATAATCACCGGCATTAACGGTCAAATCGATATCGCACAATACCTGTTCATCATTCCCTTCATAATGGAATGACACATGATCGAACTCAATATGGCCTTTAAGTTTATCCACCCCTGCCGCATCCGGAGCATCTTCGATATCCGGTGCGATCTCCAATATCTCCAGGAAGCGCTCAAAGCCGGTATAACCGTTTTGAAACTGCTCCGCAGAATTAACCAGCTTCCTGACCGGTTCGACAAAATTGCTGATATAGAGCAGAAAAGTAATCAAATCAGTCACATCCAGCGATCCCTTTACCAGGTATGTCGATCCCATCAATATAACCGCAACAGTTACCAGTGTAGTCAGGGCATTCAGTCCGGAATGATACATTCCCATATAAAAATAACTGGTTTTCTTAGCTGCTACAAACTCGGAATTTCCCCGGTTAAATTTCTTGATTTCTTCTCCTTCATTAGCAAAGGATTTCACCACCCGAATCCCCGAGAGGCTGTCTTCAATCTGACTGTTAATATCAGCTATCTTGGCCCGGTTCCGGGCAAAGGCTTTCTTCATCTTCTTATTGCACACCACCGCAAAAACAAGCATTATCGGAACAAATACATATACGATCAAGGTAAGTTTCACATTAATATTGATCAAAATGATAAAAGAACCGATAATCTTAATCGCCGAGATGACTACGTCCTCCGGTCCGTGATGCAGCAATTCGCTGATATCGAACAGATCGCTGGTGATCCGGGAAAGCAGATGGCCGACCTTTTGATTATCAAAAAAAGCGAAGGTCAGCTTCTGATAATGACCAAAGATATCGCTGCGCATATCGGCTTCAATCTTTGCCCCCATAATGTGGCCGAAGTAAGCGATATAGTAATTACAGCCAAATTCAACCACGACCAGACCAACCAGCAGTGCGCCAAGATTCACAACTGTACTCATGATCGTTTCGGAATCCATGTACAGCACATTCTGGGTAATGTAGCGGACAATCAACGGAATCACCAGGGTGACACCGGCTCCGATAATGGCAAAAAACATATCACTGAAAAATAAAAACTTATAAGGTTTATAATAGGCAAATAGCTTTTTTAATTTCTCTTTCATCGTTTCTCTTCCTATCCTGTTCATAAAATGAGGCACAACAGTAAACTGCCGTACCCCGGGTCTGCTATGAATCCTGCAAATTGCTCAATTTAGCTGCCTGATCTGCCGCAATTAAACTATCGATAATCTCATCCAGATCACCATTCATAATCGTATCCAATTTATGAAGGGTCAGCTTAATTCGATGGTCGGTTACACGTCCCTGCGGGAAATTGTAAGTCCGTATCTTCTCAGAGCGGTCACCCGTTCCGACCTGACTCTTCCGCGCCTCGGCTTCGGCGTCGTGCTGTTTGGCCTGTTCCATTTCATAAAGCCGGGCCCGCAGTACTTTCAATGCCTTGTCTTTATTCTTTATCTGGGATTTTTCATCCTGACAGGAAATGACGATCCCGGTTGGAAGATGGGTCAGACGTACTGCTGAATCGGTTGTATTAACCGACTGTCCGCCATTTCCTGAAGATCGAAAAACATCAAACTTACAATCGTTCATGTCGATCTCCACATCCACCTCTTCGGCTTCCGGCATAATCGCCACTGTAATCGTCGAGGTGTGAATACGTCCGCCGCTCTCGGTTTCCGGCACCCGCTGCACCCGGTGTACACCGCTTTCATATTTAAGACGGGAGTAAGCACCCTGACCACTGATCATAAATACACACTCTTTAAACCCGCCAATGCCATTCTCATTCAGAGAAATCATTTCCACTTTCCAGTTGCGGCTGTCGGCATAATGGGTATACATACGGTAAATTTCCGCTGCAAACAGCGCTGCTTCATCGCCACCGGCTCCGCCTCTGATCTCGACGAAAACATTTTTATCATCATTCGGATCTTGCGGCAGCAGCAGAATTTTAATCTCTCTCTCCAGTTCTTCAATCCGCGCCTTAGAATCGTTCAGCTCTTCTTTGGCCAATTCTTTCAGCTCCGGATCGCTTTCTTCTTCCAGCATCATCAGACTGTCTTCCACATTCTGCTTACAGCTCTTATACTCTTTATATGCCTCAACGATCGGTAGCAGATCATTCTGCTCCTTCATCAGCTTACGGAACCGGTACTGGTCATTCGCCACATCCGGTTCCTGCAGCTCACCCATCAGTTCTTCATACCGGATCAATAAATCTTCTAATCTATCAAACACTTTTTTCATTCCTCCTCATACTCACTGACTATTGTACACTCCCGCATACCACCCGGTCAAGTCCCGATAGGTCAGATACCACGCTAATTTCCTTAAAGTCCGCCGACTCCATCATACTCCGGACTGCCGGTCCCTGACCGCAGCCGATCTCCAGCAGGAGCCAGCCGCTTTTTTTCAGATACACAGGACTTTCGGCGATAATCCGGCGGTAAAAATGAAGCCCGTCCTCTTTCCCGTCCAAAGCGAGAGCCGGATCATGCCGTCCAACTTCCGGTTCCAGCCCCTCAATCTCACCAGTAGGAATATAAGGTGGGTTGGAAACAATCATATCATATACTCCGGTAATATTCGCAAACAGATCGCCGCCGATAAATTCCGCTGCAACACCATGTTTTTCTGCATTCTTCCGGGCTATCTTCAATGCTTCAGCCGATACATCAGCTCCGGTACCCCGCTCAAACTTCTGCCGCTTCATCAGACTGATCAAAATGCATCCCGATCCGGTACACATATCCAGCAGTTTCATATGGCTGTTAGTCAAACGCTCTTCTGCTGCTTCAATCAGACATTCGGTGTCCTGCCGGGGGATCAGAACGTGTTCATCAACCTCAAATTCCAGTCCCATAAACTCCTGTACCCCGGTTATATGCTGCAGCGGGATTCTCTCCGCCCGCTGTTCGATACAATGTTTATATCTTTGATAGTGCACTGCACTCAGCAATTTGCTCATGTCAGCGTAGTACGCCGCTCGGTCGATCCCGGTCACATGTTCAAGCAGATACCAGGCATCCAGGTCAGCGTCGCGAACACCGGCGGCCTCTAATTGCTGCCGGCCTTCCTCATAAGCTTCGCGTAGAATCATAAAGCACTGCCCTCACCGAAATTATCGGCTTTATACTTACGCCAGTCAAAAACCGCCTCAACCGATTGAATCGCAACCTCGATCATGCTCTCATCCGGTTCCTTGGTAGTTAGATGCTGCAGCCATAATCCCGGTTTACTCAGCAGTCTTACGATAATGTTATCACTGCTGCCGGCCCACTTGATCAGCTCATAGGAAATACCGGCGATGACCGGCAGCAGAGCCACCCTGACCACCACCCGCAATACCGGTGAATCAACCCGGATAAAGAACATTAAAACGATGCCCACGATCATAACAAAAAGCATGAAACTGGTCCCGCACCGTTTATGCTCTTTAGAACTCCGTTTGACATTTTCCACATTCAGCTCCAACCCCTGCTCGATACAGTTGATGCATTTATGCTCAGCCCCGTGATACATATACAAACGCTTGATATCTTTCATCAGTGAAATAGCTCCCACATAGCCGACAAAAATGACAATTCTTATGATCCCCTCGAGAACGATACGCAGAGCATATGAAGGAATGATCCCGCCCAGCAGATCGGATAAAAAATAGGGTAATATCATGAATATCCCGATCGCCAGAGCAAACGAAAACACCATGGTTACTGCCATGATGAACTTTTCCTTTTTCTCTTCCTTGGCCGCCTGCTCATCGCTGACTTCTTCTCTAAGCTCTTCTTCCTCGTAAAAGCTGGCTGAATAGGTCAGTGTACTCATCCCCAACACCATCGAATCAACAAAGTTAAAAACACCTCTCACAAAAGGTATTCTGGTCAGCTTTTTCCACTTGATAACACTTTTATATTTATCCTGTTTTACTGCTATTTCGCCGTCAGGCTTACGCACCGCCACAGCGTAATCTTCGCCGTTACGCATCATGACTCCTTCCAGAACTGCCTGGCCGCCGATATTAGATGATTTCATAAACATTCCTCACAATGATAGAAAAGATACAGTCACATATCTGCAGATAAGTAAAAAGGGCTGAGATTTATTAACCCCAACCCATTGACTGCAAATTTATTCGCTTTTAAGTCCGTACTTCTTGTTAAACTTGTCAACACGGCCACGAGCCTGAGCTGCTTTCTGTTGTCCGGTATAAAACGGATGACATTTGGAACAGATTTCTACGTGGATGTCCTCTTTCGTAGATCCGGTTACGAATGAATTGCCGCAGTTGCAGCTTACCGTCGCCTGATGATATTCTGGATGTATTCCTTCTCTCATGATTTCACCTCTTCTTCGTTTATTCTCATGCGGATGTCCGCAATTATCCTCTTGAACATTAGTCGTTCAAGAAGCATGATTTGTCTTTTAAACAGCTTTCTTATTGTATCATAAATATAACGCTTTCGCAAGCAGTTTTGCTAAATGTATTTCATTTTTTTTACCTTAAACACCAATTCAGCGTTATTTTGGGTCTGCTTAAACATGTTCAGGATATTATCTACCGCTTCATCGGTCTTCATCCCGTTCAGCGCCCGCCGCATGACGTAAACCGCTTCCTGTTCTTCCGGAGTCAGCAGCAGATCCTCACGCCGGGTTCCCGATTTTGCGATATCGATAGCCGGGAATACACGCTTCTCCTGAAGCTTCCGATCCAGAACCAGCTCCATATTACCGGTACCCTTAAATTCCTCGTAGATTACATCATCCATCTTGCTTCCGGTGTCCACCAGAGCTGTGGCCAAAATAGTCAGACTGCCGCCTTCCCGCATGTTCCGAGCCGCTCCGAAGAAGCGCTTCGGCATATGCAGAGCCGCCGGATCAAGACCGCCCGAAAGGGTTCTGCCGCTGGGCGGAACCACCAGATTGTAAGCCCGTGCCAGCCTGGTTATGCTGTCGATCAGGATCATTACATCTTTTTTATGTTCTACCAGGCGCTTGGCCCGTTCGATAACCATCTCCGATACCCGCTTATGATGTTCCGGCAATTCGTCGAAGGTAGAATGAATTACCTCTACATTGGCACCGGTGATCGCTTCCTTAATATCGGTTACTTCCTCCGGACGTTCATCGATCAGAAGGATTAATATGTGCATTTCCGGATTATTCTGCAGCACCGATTGAGCTGTCTCTTTCAGCAGGGTTGTCTTACCGGCTTTTGGCGGTGATACAATCATACCGCGCTGCCCCTTACCGATCGGTGACATCAGATCGACGATCCGCATCGCCGTACTGCTTCTGATGTTCTCAAGACGCAGGCGTTCATTTGGGAAGATCGGTGTAAGATCCTCAAAATTAGTCCGCTTCGACGCTTCTGCCGGTGTCATTCCATTGATCTTGGTAAGATACAGCAGGGCACCGAACTTCTCTGTCTGGGTCCGTACCCTGGTATTCCCGGAAATGATATCTCCGGTTTTCAAACCAAACCGGCGAATCTGAGACGGTGATACATATACATCATTTTCACCCGGCAGATAATTCTCACAGCGGATAAAGCCGTATCCGTCTGCAAGCACCTCCAGAATCCCCTGAGCGGTGACGCCGCTGTCGAGTTGCTCTATATTCATATTATCCGATTTTTCTTTACGGAACTCTTCTTTTACTTCCTGCGTCTTATCTTTGTCATCTTCAGTAAGCATCCGCTCTACCAGCTCAGCCTTTTTCATCGTTGATACGCCTTTCAGCCCCCTGGACTTAGCCACATCGCGCAGCGCCGACAAGGACAACGATTCATATTTTTCTCTCATATATTTTTCCTCTCCTAATATTGAAACACTATGGGAATTTCGGTCTGAATCGACTGATTTGTTGATACCATCACTTGACAAAGTGACACACGGTTTTGAAACAACAATTTTCGCTTCATAACTCTCCGACCTCAGCCTTGCATTTTTACTGATTTTTAAGGCGGCTGAGAGAGGCGTACCGGATGTACACCGATGAAAGATAACGCAGAAAATCAGCAAAAATGCAAGACTGAGGCGTGCATTACTTTGTCAAGTGATGGTACTGACCTATTATACACCACTTTTCTTTAAATGAAAAGGCTTTTTTTGTGGTTGTCACTCTACTTAGATTCGTGTATAATAATTATAAGATTATTCGGTTAGTAATAAATACATAATAAAGGAGAGTTTGCTATGGTAAATTTATTAACAGGACCCAAAGGAAGCGGAAAAACGCAGCAAATGATTGAATTGGCGAATAAGGTTGTAAAGGATTGTGATGGGCACGTATTTTTCATTAAAAAAAGTCATCGCGACACCTACAGCCTTTCTTTTAATATTCGCGCAATCTGTATGGCCGATTATGAAATGATTACAAATACAGACCAATATCTCGGATTTATTTATGGCATGATGAGTGCAGATCACGACATCGAAGCAATCTTTATCGACGGCATCCTGAAACATGCCGATGTCTCTTTAGATAACATTCCCGGCTTCCTATCCCGGCTCAACAAGATAGCCAAGGACAGCGGTATCAAATTCTATGTCAGCGTGAGTGCCACGAATGAAGAATTAACCCCGATGAATTTAAAAGACTGTGAGATTGTAAATTAAGAACCATAGTATAATTATGAAACCAGAAATCAAAAGGAGCTTCTGCACTGCCGTACAGCGGGCAGCCGAAGTTCCTTTTTTCATTTACATGATTAATTCGTAGATAAATACCATCAGCGGCATCGTAATAACACAGAAGATCACCGATACGCCGTTGATCAGTCCGGCATAGGCCGGTTCTTTATCGAATATCTGCGCTATCTGCGTAACTCCATTTGCTACCGGTGCCGCCGCCGCCAGCAGAACAATACACAAAATCTGCTTACCGTAGATGTGCAGTCCTGTTGCTCCGGTAACTTTAATTACCCCGATGATTATCAGCGGCAGCAGAATCAGTCGGATAAAACAGATGATATAAATTCTGCTCTGTTTAAACGCTGCAAGCAGATCCACATTTGCCACCAGCATTCCAATCACCAGCATACTGGCCGGTCCTACCATCTTGGCAAAGCCGGACACACATGTTCCCAACACGGCCGGCAGCCTGATCTGCATGATGAACAGAACAATTCCCAGCAAACAGCTGATAATATTAGGATTGAGCAAAATCTTTTTCACATCCATATCCTTTTCTTTTGCGATCAGCATCACTCCGTGAGTCCACATCAGGAGATTAAACACCACCAGATAAGCCGAGGCATAAAAAACCCATTCATCACCCATAACTCCCGAAACGATCGGAATGGTAAGGTATCCCGCATTGGTATATATCATCGAAGCCTTTTCGATACGCTTAAAGGGATATGCTTTACCGATCAGCCAGACCGCCGCTATAAATATAAACTGGGTCAGTACCGCAGCGGCAAAACATAGCAGCAGCCCGGCCATCTTGCTTTTTGTAAATTCAATCTGAAAAGAATTAAGGATCACACAAGGCGAAAACACATATACAGCCAGAATTGAAATGGTCCTGCTGTCCTCCGCCCCCAGCATTTTCAGCTTGACGACTAAAAAACCCACCGCTCCCATCAGAAAGAGGGCAGTAATCTCCTCAGCCAGTAATAAACTAATTCCCATACTTCACTTCCATTTTCTTATTTTAAAGACAGTACCGTATTGGCTGTTTCTGTCTCTTTATATTCAATCGTAACCTCGTCACCGACTTCATAGCGGATAATATCGATGAACTCCACAACCGAAACATCAAAAATATCATTCGAGCCTTCGATCATAATATAGTAATGTGAGTTTCCGTCTATAACGCCCTCAGCAATTTTACTGATCTTACCGGAAATCTCGATAACTTCACGGGTATCCTCTTCCACCTTTTTGAGACCATTTGTATACATCAATTCACTGTACGATGCTTCACATTCACTCACTGTATCACCGGTCGCCACGATCTGATACTTCTGGACATTAACCATTGCGTATTTTTTGACCAGTCCGGCTTCATCTTTCAGCGCGATAAAATAGGTCGGTTCGCCGGATATATTCAACAGCAGCGGGAAGGTTGCCACATAACCCAGATGCTGTACCTGGCCTTCTGCCGATGACATCGCAGATTCTTCCGTCGCTCCCTCGATCGGGTAGAATTTGGTTTCCCTCGTTCTCTGATTGATCAGGACAAATCCGACATTAGACTGGTCACCACTGACACTGGTTACCCCGGTATACAGCCACACATCGTCATCAATCGCCAGATAATTATATCCCTTTGTCGTCTGCAGGCAGTCTCTCTGCCCCAGAACGCTGTTGAAAAATCCGTGTTTCAGGGTCCCGTAGTAATCATAGAGCTGAACCAGCAGATCCGAAGTATAGGCCCGGTCGATCCAGGACGGAACATCTTCTATAGGGTAATCATAAGTTTCACCGGTAATTGCATTGCACAAAACAACCCTGCCGATAGTCTCACCACCGAACAGACCGATATTGTATTTCTTAACCGGTGCCGTCCAGTACGGAATGCCGTCATCATCAATTTCAAAACTTAATTCATCAAAAATATAGGTCGGATATTTAAACCGCAGATGCCGGTATATGTTGCGGTTAAAATATTCACTGGTGGAATATTTCATCCCCTCCTCGAGCTTTACCAGTTCTGTATTCTGCGAGGCCATATCTATCCGTATATAAGCCGGAATCCCGTCAGACTGGTTAGTCAGCCATTTAATCCCGCTGGCGTATCTGAGCGGTGACACTCTGACCGGACTCCCCTGGTAGTTGATCTGACTGTAAAGTGGATCTACTTCAAATTGTGAAACCATATCCACCATACTGCCCATTTTACGGTTCCCGAGCAAGGTTGCCGAATCCCGGTCTAAAAGAGGAATCTGATCAAAGGAAAGCTCTTCGATGTCCCTGGTAAACTCACCTTCTTCTACCGTTAACAGCTGCTGGTACTTCTTGGCATTGACGATCGGCGATGACAGCAATGCCCCCACCAGATATACCGCTACTACTGCAACCAGAATATACAGCAGGCTTTTCACCGGTTTTGATGTCTTTATTTCCTTTGGCGACAGACGTTTACGGACCGAATAAAGCACCGCAATGATAACGATTGCCAGAATTATAAACATCCATGTCTCTGAAGAATGAAAATTCAGCGCCGGAAGAGCTACATAGTAGTAAATCCCCAAAAGCAGCATCACGGCTATAACAGCCCAAAATTTTACCTTTCCTTTTCTCATACATTCCTCCTTTAAAATTTACGTTTCCACATAACTGGCGAAAACAGCACTAAGAATGGAAATATTTCCAGCCTTCCCACCAGCATATCGACACACAGCACTATTTTTGATAAGGCTGAAAAATCAGCAAAATGCTCAACCGGTCCGACATGATTCATCCCCGGACCAACATTGCTCAAAGTAGTCAGTACCGATGTAAAAGTGGTTGAAAAATCCCAGTTATCAATTGAGACAATCAAAACCGAACCCATCAGTATAATAATATACGCAATAAAATATACATAAACGCTCTGCATGGTCGGCTGACCGATTCTTTTTCCGTTTATTTTAACGATATTCACTGACTTCGGGTGCAGCACCTGCTTAATTTCACAGCGGATGCTTTTGAGCAGAATCAGCCATCGGGAAATCTTCATACCGCCGCCGGTCGAGCCGGCACAGGAACCAACCATCATCAGCATGATCAGAATACACTTGGATAACTCCGGCCATTCATTGTAATCGGCCGTTGCAAAACCGGTCGTACTGATTACCGAAGACACTTGAAACGACGCATAGCGAAATGCTTTCAGCGGTTCCCTGTACACCGTCAGCACATTTACCGTTATAACTCCAACCGATGCAGCAATAACCAGAAGATAAGCACGCAGTTCTTCATTCCTAAAGGCTTCTTTCGCTTTTCCGATAAGAATCAGGAAATAAATATCAAAATTGACGGCAAACAGGATCATAAATACCGTGATCACACCATCTATATACGGACTATTAAACTCTCCGACGCTGGCGGTATAATGGGACATTCCACCGGTGCCGGCAGTACTGAGGGCATGCACCAGACTGTCGAAAATATCCATATTGCCAAAACAGAGCAGTACGAAGATAATCACCGTCATGACCGTGTACATCAGGTACAGGACCTTAGCCGACTGCCGCGCCCGCGGCAGTATCTTAGCCGCTTCCGGGCCCGGCACTTCTGCCCGGATCAGGTGCATGGAATGCTTATCTTCCAAAGAGGTCAGCATCATCACGAAAACCAGCACACCCATACCACCGATCCAATGGGTAAATGCCCGCCAGAAGTTCATACATTTCGGCAGCGCTTCAATATTATTCAAAATAGTAGAACCGGTGGTGGTAAAACCGGAAACCGTTTCGAAAAAAGCGTCAATATAGTTTGGAATAGCACCCGACATGTATAACGGAAGTGCCCCGAAAAAAGACCACAACACCCATGCCGATGCCACCACGAACAACCCTTCTTTTCCGTAAATTGTGCTCCGTTCCGGTTTATTGCGGCCGGACAGCGCATATATCCAAAACAGAATCGCCGCAGTTATAACAAAATACTGGGCATCACTCTCTCCGTAAAGCGCCCCCACTACGGCCGGAACCACCAGCACCGCTGCTTCCACACCCAGCATCTTGCCAATAATATAAACAATCATTCTAGCATTCATTTTCTGCCGCCACCCTACACAAAAATACTTTCAATATCGAGAATTCTCCGCCCCAGTGATACTACGATTACGCTGTCTCCGACCTTCATTACATCATTACCGCCGGGTATAATAATCTGTCGGTGCCTGCCGATGCAGGCAATCAGATTATTCCGCTTGATGCGCAGATCCTTCAGAGGGATGTCGGTATACTTTGTTTCTTCCTTAATGATAAATTCCAATGCCTCAACCTTGCCGCCTACCAGCTGATACATGGTCTCGACGTTGGCATGTCTGATAGAATTCTGCCGGGCCCTGACATAACTTACAATAGCGTCAGCGGTTACCCCCTTCGCCGATACGATACTATCGATACCGAGACCTTCTACCATCTGAGCCCTGGCATCCTCGTTAACCTTAACGATTATCTTGTCGACTCCCCGGGTTTTAGCAAACAATCCCATAATAATATTGGTCTCGTCCATCCCGGTCAGCGCTACAATTGAATCGGCATGATCGATCCCCTCTTCCTCAAGAAGTTCCTGGTCGGCCGCATCACCGTGGATAATGGTCGCCTCCGGCAATAAATCACACAGTTTTTCACATTTCTCCAAATCCTGCTCGATAATCTTAACCTGCATTCCGATCGCATCCAGCTGACGGGCCAGATAATAACTCACCCGCCCACCGCCGCAGACCAAAACCGTTTTCACTTTATGTTTATGACTGCCATGCTTATGGAAAAACTCTTCCATCTGTGCATGAGATGCTGCAATATGCAGTTTATCACCAGCCCCGAGTACGAATTGCCCGTCGGGAATAAATACTTCTGCCCCTCGGACAACCGCGCAAACCAGTATTTTAACCTGGGTCCTCTGATATATATCCTTGAGCGCCAATCCGGTCAGCTGATGTCCCTCGCGCAATGTAAACTCAACCAAATCCACCCGCTCTTTCA